>ENA-OPCG01000830-OPCG01000830.1-human-gut-metagenome-genome-assembly--contig:-NODE-830-length-11895-cov-15.541639_pt1 | contig 11895 bp, 12 predicted proteins | sample MGYA00241248_ERZ501476 | MGnify/ENA primary metagenome ERZ501476 (study PRJEB25962, sample SAMEA2042629) | human gut metagenome | biome: human gut; feature: human-associated habitat; material: faeces... | reverse complement strand
CACATTCGACCTGAGCAATGTATGGTCGCGCCGCAACGCCGTACTCAATGATGATATCAAATCCAAAGCCAAGGTATTCAGCATCGAGCGCAACGAGCCGTTCGTCTTCATGCTCGCCTACGTACCTGACTCTGTGAACGAGAACCAGTTGCTCTTCGAGATGGCAAAATATAATTTCACCTCCTATCTCGTGCGTAATTTCGACCTCGTCATTGACGAGCAGAATGGTCTGCACCGCATGCAGGTAAAGGGATTCCGCAATTACGATGAAGCACGCCAGTATGCCAACGACATCTACCAGCATCAGGCTATCACCCAGCTCCTCTCAAAGGGAGCCCGAGGCATCGTCATCAGCGAACCAAACCTCCTGCTGCTGGGCACCAGTCTGAGCTACGACGACTATACCCTCTTCTATACCCAGCATCTGGCACCGCTGAAAATCAGCAAGGACCCACTGCTTGAAGAACCGGAAGAAATCATCCAGCAGGAAAAGACGGATGATACAGAAGAAAATGATGAAGAAGAAACCGGAACTGCCGAAAGCGGAACAACCGGTGAAATAGAAACCGGAACTACCGGAGCTTTCGATAATGGTACAACCGGAACTTTCAGTAACGGAACAACCGGAACATCCGAAAACGGAACAACCGGAACCCAAGAAACCGATGCGGATATAAAGGAAGAAAAAGCACCAAATACAACTTTCGACAACGACGACAGTCTGGATTTGGACAGCGAAGAATATGATTTAGATGGATTTTAGTGGACAGTCAGCTGGAGTATGATGATTTCGTCAGTATGTTTTGAGATAACTGAAGTTTCACAAGTCTTGCCCCACACGCTTTCCAAAAAGTAAAAAGGGGCTTTTAAAGGTAAAAAAGTAAAAAGGTAAAAAGGTAAAAGAGCCTAGCGGAATGTTAAGCTAGGGTGCTCTTTTTACCTTTTTACCTTTTTACTTTTTTACCTTTCAATGAGTTCCCAATATCGATGGGCAAGGTCATGGATGAACTTTCGTCCTCGCTCGGTCCATACGAGATAAGTATGGGTGTAGGCTCTGCCCAGCTTTTCCTGTCTGCCATCGCTTTTCGGGTCGAGGAAGGCGCTGTAGCGGGTGCGGCTCTTGGCTAAACCCATGTGGGCGTAATCGGCATAGAGGAGATACTGACCGCTCTGGTAATACTGGATATGCAGAGCACAGAGCGAGCGGTTCAGCTCCTGGGCTGTGATACCGAGTTCCTTCGCTATCTGCGTGGTGGTGAAGCAAGAAACAGAATCGAGCACGTTATCGCTATAGAGTGCCTTCGGCAGAAGATTACCCACCTGATTCTCCAACTGGATGATGTTATCACCACTCTTAGCGATGTGAAGCACCTGTTCATCCACAACTCCATTCAGACGGCGGATTTCCGTATCCTGTTCGCCGATAAGCTTCTTCTGCTGCTCAATCTGCAGTCGCTGCTTCTTCAGCAGATTCTCCTTCTCCTTGAGTGTAGCACGAAGGATTTCTTCAGCATGTCGGATTGTCTCCTCATCGCTCTCGCCCTGCTGTACCGGGATGTAACCACCCGTCTTGCGAATCTGCGGCAGCACATCGGCCGTAACCCAGTTTTTGAACTTCACGGCAGTAGAAAGCTTGGAGCCGAGAACCAAAGCATAGAAACCGCTCTCGTTAACATAGAGCATCTTTTGGAGTCGTTTAGATGGGGTTCCATCCTTACGAAGGCTTCCCGATACCTTGACGTCGCGTTTCACGACGTCAACCCTTTCGACATGTCGTTGAATGGCATCACGCTGGTTCTTGTACCCCAGTATATCACAGACATCCTTTGCACAGAACAAAGGCTCCCCATTTTCATCGGTCAAGGTACGAATCTTACCGAATTCAGGGTTTTCAAACACGACAGCAGCAGCTACCTTCTTATCCATTTCTACTTTATTTGTATTTACTGACTTTACCATAATAATTTGTTTTTAAAAATTAATCACTAAAAAAACAACATTCAAAAATCAACATTCAACACTCAACATTCAACATTACAAAACGGTAATCCAAACGCTCTCCTCCCGTTCCCTTGCTGCGGTAATGGCATTGATAAGCCGATGCAACCAGATGCGGGAATTAAAGACGGCACCCTGTAATTTATTTTCACCTACCAGAATGCAGCCCTGCGTATCATCGGGATAATTACCGGCATGAATGCGGATGCCCTCAAAATCAGGAACACCCTGCACCAGCGGAAGCCACTTCTTAAACCTTGGCGATTTCGAGATAACAACAGGATACGAGCCTTCCGGTATCGCCGTATGACCCGGTATCTTGCGGGCTTTCTTACCCGATACCCTACTGTACCGACCATCCTCCTCTTCCGGCTTCAGTTCGATGCCCAGGAGATTTCTCCACGTAGGCTCCAAGGTATCACAGAAGTAATGCTCCTTGTCCAACTTCGCCTTATCGAAGCTGTGCTCAAAGATACGCTTGTCGCCTATTTTTACCCCCGAACGCCAAGTACGCTTCACATCGTTATCGCTCAGGATATAAAGATGACCTATCGTATAAGTCTTCTTTTTTGCTATTCTTTTTACTACTATTTCCATAACTCAAACTCCATTAAGATTCTAATATTTTTACCTCTTTACCATCCTTGCGGTTACGTAGCTTTTCAAAACTGAATAACTGAATACTGATTACGTCACCCGTTACACCCTTAGGCGGAATCTTCCGGATATAGTTTCGGTTCACCCAATTACGCAACATAGAAGGAGTGCCCTTCTTGTCCATGCCCAACTGCGAGCGGAGATATTCTGCCTGCTGGAAATTAAAGACATCAGGCAACTGCTGCAACAGATTTGCCGGTCCACGCTTGCTCGATTTCTCGTTCGAAAAGTTCGCCCTCTTGATGGCATCACCAAAGAATCGCATCTTGCAGTAGAGGTCGTAACGCTCGCTCCAGCGGATGAACTCGTCAATCTCCGGTTCCCATTTGCAACCGTTCGCCACATACAGCACACACGCCTTCAGGTAGGCGATGACGTTGGCACGGAAAGAAAGATTCTCGTAAACCCGGTCCTGAGAGAGACGCGAGAACTCAGCATTCTCATCCTTCAGTTTGAGGGCAAGCTGGAATGCCTCAGGACAGTCAATCAGTCCCCTGGCGTTGTTCAGATTCTCGATATAAGGTTTCAGTGCCTCACGGTAAGCATCATCGTAATCGCCGAAGACAGGCATTTCATCACCGATTTCACGCTCCGGAATGGTACAGAAATTGATGCGGCTTATCGGACCATCTGTCAAAACTTTCGAGAAGTAACGCTGTCCTTTCTGGATAGTGGTAGATGCGTTCCAGTTGAATCGGATGGTTACACGCTCCGTAACGCTCGATATGCCCACGCGAGTCTGGCCGTACTGGTTGTCGCTATCTGAGGCAAGACACATGATACGGAAATGCTGGTTTCCGGTACCCTTCAGAGCATCAAACTGGTCCAGCTCATTGAGCGAAGTGTAAAGAAATCGTCCCTGTGCTTCAGCGGTACGCATCACGAATGCCGGATTGGTCATATCGGCATCAATCTCCTGTATAACGAGGTTGTCCGGTCGCTTACGCTTGTCCTTGTTGGCGCCCTTGCGCGTCATCTCCTCCTTCCATTCCTTCTCACGTTTCAGATTCTCGGCATCCCGTTTTCGGATATCCTCCATAATATAGTTAATCGGCTTGTTAACAGATGATTTACCAGCACCCGTACCAGCCAGCAAGCACGTAGACAATGTAGCCTCATGCACGACATTATCAATATATCGGAAGCTCGTCTGCCAGAGATGCGTAGCCAACGGAGGGAAGATAGCGTGCGCCACTGCCGGCTTATAAACCTCCGGTGTCCGAGATATCAGCAGTTCCACCAGTTTCGGCAGTTTCTCCGGCATCACCGGCGGGTCAGGATAATCCTCCTCGGTACTTTGAACTTGGAAATTTGAACTTTGAACTGTATGATTACCATCAGCTCTTTCAACTTTTAACTGTAAACTATTAACTTGCCGGCTGGCCTGTTCGGCAGTAGCATTGATGCGGATAACATCACGTGAGAAAGGTTTCGAACCGTCACCATATTTCGCATAGAAATCATGGATAAGTTGGTGGCAATCCGGCTCCTGATAATAGCTCGGCATTTTCTCAGCCACCACCTTCATCAGTTCCTCCTCGCTCATCACCCTCGAAGCGCCGGCACTCATGATAGCCAGCAGGGAGGAATGTCTTGATCCTACGGAATCAATCGTCATCCCCTTCAGTCCCGCTGATTCCTGAAACAGATCAAAGGCTATCAGGTTCTTCTCGCTGGCCTCTCCCAGCTCACCAGAGCCATAATTGCCCGAAAGTCTATTGTTTTGAACATTGTCATTACTATTGCTATTAACTGTAAACTGTAAACTATTAACTTTTGCATCCCCTCTTCCGTCCACGGTAAGCCCACGGTCCAGAAAAGCCTTTCTGCGAGCCTGTATCTCGCTCTCCGGAAGCACCGCGCACCACATTTTAGACCGGTAGATTTCCGAATCCTTATCCGTCAGGAAAATCATCCTTTCAGGTGTGATGCAGCTCTCATCATAAGGCACACCGAGCGCCTCACAATACGCCTTCTGCGTCTCTTCGATGGTCATTCCAATCGGCATTCTAATCCCGATATGCAGTTTTTTGCGAGCGCTATAACAGAGATGCAGCAAACTCCCATTCCAGATACCCGCAGAGCAGTTCAGCTCGCGCGCCTTCTCAATCGCCTTCTCCACATACTCCTTATCATCCACATCGATAATCGTCTGGAAGAGAAAGCTTTCCGGCATCGCATTCTCCTGTCTGCGCACATTATTCTTGAACATGCCGTAGTGCGGACAGAAGAAAGGCAGCTCGCTCTTCAGCCTCTCCTGCGCCTTCTTCACCGCCTGTGCATCGTTCAAATCCACTCCGTCAATCGGCAATTCACCCCGAATCTGCTGAATCATTTTTTTAACGGCAGCCGATTCAATCACCTTATCATAAGTATCCATGCGATAGGAAAACACTTTCCCTTTATTACCCTTACGATAAGGATTAATTGCCACTACATGTACTATCTCCATTTTACCTCCATCTTTTTATTAATCGAACACTTCGCTGTTAATCATGATATACCCGCTACCATAACTCACATTGATAGGCAGAATCAGCGAGTTATCAGAAATCTCCTGGACCCCGTTCGCCTCGAAGAGCGAAGCATTATCGGCATCATTCAGTCTGCTCTTGACAAAACCAATCACCCATTTTGCCGCAATCTTCTCGGCAGCAACATGCCTGTCAATAAGGTCCTTCACCAGCTGTTCATCACAGAAATTGATATCCGCATTCACGTTCTCAGTCTCCGTTTCTTCCTTGCCCATTTCCTGGTTCTCGAAGAAGAGGTTATACTTGATTTTCATATTCTTCATCATCACGATGTTCAGATTTTTCAGTTCCCCCTCCGAGTCAGCAATCGTCTCATAGAGTTTCTGTACCGACTTCTTGAAGATGTTCTTCACATCCATCAGACAGTAATAGATTTTACCTCCAATCACCACCACCCTCAGTTTTCCATACTGCGGATGAGTAAAATAAAAAGGTTTCATTGCTTTCATTTTCAATATTCCTTTTTTAAAAGTTGGGCGCTCCCACAACGGTTGATGTGCCTATACACAAAAGCCCCCGAAACCCAGACCATATCGGTTCTGAATTCCGGGGGCAAATGTACGGCGATTCTGCGACAAAAAACTACTACGTACCAGTACTGTCGTACTAGTACTACTTGCAAAAAACGGTCATTTAACCTATATATTTATTGATTTTATCTCCAAATTCACCCATAGAAGGCATTGAGATAGCTTCATTGTAGCGCGTTCTGAGCACAGCAGGGTTCATATCCCATAACTGTGAGAATACTTTCCATAGCTTGGTAATATGCAGTTTGATGGATAACTTATAGGCAAGATAACCCTTCTGGTAGCCAGAAAGATTGACAGGCTGGAAGTTTTCATCCAAAATCCCATACTCATACAAACTCTTCAGAATCTGTTGTGCTTTTTCTCCTTTCAATTCTTTAGGAATATTACGTTTATGAGGTAAAAATAACTTGGTTATGCCAGATGCTTTCTTTTTATTCCCTTTGTCCTCTTCATCAATATCTTCAAAGTCAGCTTCCGTCACATCGGAATTAGAAAAATCATCTCCCTTATACCTCTCTCTTGCGGCATCATGCGAAGGATTGAAGTTCACTACATTGCCAAGATTCACACCTCCCACATGAATATCGCCATTAAAATTTAGTATGCAACTGACTTTCATGATTCAAAAAGACTTATAAGGTTATCAACACTTGTAGTACCCTCAAATACGCGAACGCCTTTCAGGTTAACTACGATATCAACACTCATACTGATGATTCCCAACACAGCCAGGGCAATCTTCAGTTTTACGATAAGTTTAGTCATATATCTTCACCTTTTAAGATAGACTAAATTTACTTCCTCTATTTTTGAAAGAAGAGGTGGCCCCTGGAAGTTTTCCAGAGTGAATCCTTACTTTTGGAGGCATTGCACTGCAGAGCAGTATGAGGAATGCCCCCCTAATTTCATGTTGAATTGTTCATTTTTACTCGGGTTTTTAAGTTGTTATTTGTTATTGTTTCTCTATAATAGCTGCGCAAGCACTTATGCACGGCTAAATCTCATAGTTGTTATTTGTTTATCAAAACTTCAGCATTTTCAAATCTACTCCTTTGGCGATTAGTTCATCAACTATAGTAGCTTGTAAACCATAAAGTTTTCTATAACCTTTATCCAGTTCTTTTACCTCACTTACATAAACCTCATCAACTTTTTCTTTATTTGCCTTGCTCTTCTGTTTATTCAGCTCTTCATTCAGATAATAAGCAATAGCATAATTAAACTTCAATATGGAACCCATAGAAATCTTTACCCCTTCAATAACAAGTTTTCTGACGGTTTTATAATCGATATGAAATTCCTTTTTAAGTTGCTTGCGGGTTACTATATCTTTCTGCAACATAGATTTTACGAGGGGCCTTAGACTATTGCTAAGTTCCTCTTCCATGTACCCCTGTGCAGATATTATTTTTTTATCCGTAATTGCCTTCATATTGATTTTATTTAAAAAATTTTTACGAAGGTAATTTATATATTTGTATTAGACAAAACAATTAGGAGCAATAGCTCCTAAAAAAAAGTTTCAAAACACTTTATTTCTCAGAATTATTTACAAAAAATGGGGAAAAAGTGAGCAATTTACGTTACTCGCCTTCTTCCCCTTACTTTTTATGATTTTACGGTAGGTGCATCGCTCTGCACAATCCTTATTTCATTGCAATCTTGATAGAATTCTTACCCACTTTGGCGATAACCAAAGACTCGGATTCACTACCTCACCATCGTCAAGCCCCGAGAGGGTGCTCTGCGACAAAGCGCATTATGGTCGTAGAAGATGAACACAGGCTTTTCAGCGTTCATCTTCTCCAAACCAGTGGTCTACGATATATGCCTGTATGACCATAACAATCTTGTTTTCTTGTAATTTTCTTGTAAACCTTGCAGTTTTCTTGTAAATCGCCAAAAATATTCCTAACTGTCTATCAATACTTTACAAAAAAGTTCTTGTAAATCATGCAGTTTTCTTGTAAATCTATAAAACTCTACTTGCATAAGAACCAAATACGCCTCTTCACATAAATTTTTCCTTCCTTCCTTAAGGAAGCCAACAAGTTAGTCACCTTATTATACTTTTGGGTTTCATCCAAAACCTCTGGCAATTTATCCATAAGAAGTTCTTCGATTTCTTTTCTTGACGCAGAATCAAACTTCCTCAAGTAATCAACAATCAACTTTTTATAATAAGAATCATCAAAGCTCTTATTCTTTATATACGAAGCCTTCAAACCTATATGCTTGGAAGACTCCACTACTTTATACGACAAGTACAAATTAGTTTTTCGTCCTTCCACAAATCCCTTTTGCCTAAGCAGCGCTATAGCATCATTTGTCAAATCAGCATATTTTTTCTTCTGTATCTTATCTAAAAGTATAATTTCAGGAAGAGACAATTCTGTATTATTCACCAGAATCCGGGCAAAATTCTCATCCAATACTTTTCCTTGTATCTCACATCTTACTGCAGACAAGTCTGTTCCAACAATGTCTAAGGTTTTGTCTTTAATACCTATCACAAGTTCCCCGCCCTCCATGTTAGCGATAGCCGACACGTAGGAAAGCACATCATTGCCTTCTTTGCCATTAAAGGAGTTTTTCAGATTCTTCATCTCCTTCCATTCGCATCTTGCATTTTCCTCTGGATAGCGTTGGCGAATATATTGTTGTAGCTCTTGCTCTGTCATTATTTATTTTGATGTTTTTAAAATGGTAACAATGGTTGGTAGGTTCATTGTTGTCACTATTCATGATTATTAAATGCAAAGGTAAGCAAAAAAGCGTAACGATGTTCTGCAAGTTGCATATTTAACGTTACTTTAACTTTGTGCAGAGAAACGCAAGTCCGCTAGGCGTTCCTATGGGCATGAGCAGTTACAACTAAAACGCCCATTGTTAAAATAGTCTGGAGAAACTGCTACAGAAATGGAATCAACTATATTATGCCTCAAAATCATGCTGGTAACCCAACATGGTTTTGAGGCATAATGCATATTATTTATTTCATTGCAATCTTGATAGAATCCTTACCCACTTTGGCGATAACCAAAGACTCGGATACAGCATAAGAGGCAGCACCGTTGGCAGCAACCGTAGAGCCAAGATACTTGCCATCAGTAGCATAGAACTTCACCACCTCGCCATCGTCAAGACCCGAGAGGCTGATGATGCCATCATGAGCCGATGCCACCACGCCCCGTGTTCTTACCTGGTTGATGTTGGTACCATTATCCAGGTTAGCATTAATCCAATACAGCGTAGCCTCCGCCTTATCAGATGCCGAATAGCCATCAGCGGTTGCATAAACTGAAATATGATAGGCAGCAGAAAGAGATACTTCTCCCTTTTTATTCAGTGCATCAGTTTTAACATCAGTATCAGTTATGGTATAATGATACTTCACTCCAGCCGTTTCGCAAGCAAACTTCAATTTGCCTGATTCATAAGAGATGGATGGTGTAGTGCATGGAGTAACCGGCTTGGTATCATCACCAGATTCACTTGGGTTCCAGGTAGAGATATATTTATAACTAGACCCCAAAGCATATTGATAACTCAATAGATATTTTGAAGGGACTTTGATAATACATGTATATGGTATACCCGAATCAATATAATAATAATGACCATCAATACTAGGAATATCACCTTTAAAATAAATAGTTTCTATATTACCACACCACTTAAAACAATACTCTCCCAATGAAGTAACAGAAGAAGGGATGGTAATGGAGGTCAACCCACTGCAATTAGAGAAGCAACTATTACCCAAAGAAGTAACAGAAGAAGGGATGGTGATAGAGGTCAAACCACTGCAACCATAGAAACATTGATTATCCAAAGAAGTAACAGAGGAAGGGATGGTGATAGAGGTCAAACCACTGCAACCATAGAAACATTGATAACTCAAAGAAGTAACAGAGGAAGGGATGATGATAGAGGTCAAACCACTGCAATTTTGAAAGCAACCATTACCCAAAGAAGTAACAGAAGAAGGGATAGTGATAGAGGTCAAACCACTGCAATCACCTAAGCAATACCCACCCAATAACGTAACAGAAGAAGGGATGGTGATAGAGGTCAAACCACTGCAACCATAGAAACATTGATTATCCAAAGAAGTAACAGAGGAAGGGATGGTGATAGAGGTCAAGCCACTGCAACCGCTGAAACAAGCATAACCCAAAGAAGTAATAGAAGAAGGGATAGTGATTGAGGTCAATCCACTGCAACAATTGAAACAATAACTATCCAATGAAGTAACAGAAGAAGGGATAGAAACAGAGGTTAAGCCACTGCAACAATTGAAGCAACCACTACCCAATGAAGTAACAGAAGAAGGGATGGTGATAGAGGTCAATCCACTACAATCACGGAAGCAATCATCACCTAATGAAGTAACAGAAGAAGGGATAGTAATTGAAGTTAAACCCTTGCAACCATTGAAGCAATCCTCACCCAATGAGGTAACAACATACTCCATCCCATCATTACCCTTAACCTTCTCTGGAATAACAATATCACAAGAGTATTTCACATTCTTTTGAGGCAAGAGCATAGCTGTCTTCGTTTCTGAATCCAGCACATAACGAAGTCCATCTATAACTTCTGCCATAGCACTACTTGCCGTCATGAGCATCATGACAACAAGCATAACAAAGCCCTTAAAAGAGCTGCAGGTTCCACATTTACTCTCTAAGAACCCTTTTCTTAAAGTAAAATTTCTCATAATCTTATGTTTTAAAATACACTTTCTATATTACAAGAGGCAAAGCCTCAACTATCAAATCATTTTAAGAAATATCCTTCCCCTATTTTAGAAATGACTTCAAATTTTGTCTCTTCGGGCAAAGATTCTTCTTTTCTATATTCACCTTCAAAAGTACAACAATATTTCGAAACACGCAAGAAAATCGGGGAAAAGTTTTAGAAAAAGTTATCAGGAAGTATTAGGGGAGGCTGGTATCACATATTGGCTCTCATCAGAACTGAAAATCAAAGTCGCACTTCTCCACGTTGCGCAACTTCTCCAGTTGCTCAGCCTTATGAGCCTTCAGTCTCTTTACCCATTCCGCCATCTTGGGAGAAGAGCTCTTGATTATTATCGTTTTATTTACATGTACCATAAGCCTATAGTTTAAAAATCGAATATTTTTAAAGCTTTTGCCCTTACAGGGCGTTGGTTTATATTTCATTAATACCCAGGGTGTTGCCCTGGGCTAGGAGCTTCTGCCCCTTCAGGGCGTGAGGGGCTAGCCGAAAGGGAGCAGCCGCAAAGAAAGGTACCCATCTGTTCTGCATCTCAACGATGAAATGTTTATCATCGTCGGTAACACAATAGATGTCAAAGATGCAGCCACGGAGATCATTCGTTTCTCCAGGCAGTTCCTTATCCTTTCAGCTGCTGTAACTGACTCTCCGACAATCCTGTTATTTCCATCACCGTAGCAGCATCCATACCATTTGCCAGCATCTTTCTGGCAATCTCAAGGCTTCGCTTGTTCATGCCCTTCTCCATACCCTTTTTCATTCCTTCAGCCAGGCCCTTCTCCATGCCTTCAGCCAGGCCCTCTTCTTTTCCTTCTCGCTTGGCGGTATCTATCGAATTCTTGATATCACGATATGCCATCTTGCTGGCTTCAAAACTGATATATCTTTCTTCTACCTGCTTCATAATCCCAATGTTATTAATATTTCTATTGCATCAGCAAAGTTACGATTTTATTTTCATATCTGCAAGAGTTTTCTGATAAAAATTGAGAAAATGTTTATAAGTGCGCGAAAATATAAGAACAATCCTTTCTGCAATTGCCTTGTTCCTTATTCAGTATTCAGTTATTCAGTTTTTTTTTAAACCCTTACATGGATAAAGGGTTTGAAAACCCGAAAGAAATGGATTGGTTATTTTGTAATGTATTTTTTATTATATTATATATATATTTATATATATAAATATATAGATAGTATATAAACTTTACTTTTTAAGGGGGTAAAAAGTAACCCCTTAAAAAAAAACTGAATAACTGAATACTGAATAAGGTGCTGTGTTTTCTTCTCTTTAACTCTATGTTTTCTCTTCTGAAAAAGTATGAGTTGCGGGGCGCAAAACGGCGAGTTAGCAGTATTAACATAAAGCTCTAAAGCAGCCAAAGGAGAATAAGAGAGGTTGGAACGTAAAC
>ENA-OPCG01000829-OPCG01000829.1-human-gut-metagenome-genome-assembly--contig:-NODE-829-length-11902-cov-3.035958_pt1 | contig 11902 bp, 7 predicted proteins | sample MGYA00241248_ERZ501476 | MGnify/ENA primary metagenome ERZ501476 (study PRJEB25962, sample SAMEA2042629) | human gut metagenome | biome: human gut; feature: human-associated habitat; material: faeces... | reverse complement strand
GACAGGTATGGCGCTTCGTCATTCAGACCGCCATCTCGATCCTCACGGCCATCGCCACGGCCCTCGGCGTGACGAGCTGCATGGCAGCCGTGTAGCCACGGCAAAGTATGGGGCTTATAGCAAGAAAATAGTTTCCCCCTCTAAGACGTGAATCTCGGAGGGGGAACGACTTTCTTGATGATTGCTTTCTTGATTATCTTCTTGGCGGTGCGGGCATGTCGATATGGGGCAGGTCAACACTTTCGTTGTTTACTACCCAATAACCATATACCCTACCACCTTTTCTATGGATAAGATTCTTTTCTCTCAAGTTCTTAAGTATTTTGTAAACAGAGGTTTCACCTAAAGACAATGTTTCACCTATTTCTGCATATGTAATATGAGAATTTTGTTTGATAAGGTTCAATACGTCATTTTCTGACTTCGCAAGAGTTCCTTTTCCACTTTTAACCTCATTCTTAACCTCACTTTTCCTATTCTTAACCTCACTTTTCTCATTCTTAACCTCACTCTTAACCTCACTCTTAACCTCACTTCCGTTTTTTGGAGTGATTTCTGTTCATCACAGTGCAAAGATACAACTTTTGTCCGAAAGTCAAGGCAATCGGGGGCTATTTTCACAGGTGGCTAAATGCCCTCGACGATCTCGGCCAGCCAACTGGCAAAGCTGTCGGGGTGGGCATGGCCAAAAGCCTTGAGGCGAGCCAGGGGCGACGGGGCGGGGGCGTCCTCGTCGTGGTGGACCTCCGTGCGCTTCGACTGCTCGCTGAGCTTTGTCGTGGCGAGGTTGCGGAAGGCACGGCGCGCGCGGCGCAGGCTCTGCATGTCGGCATTGAGGAGCTTCTCGCTGTTGTCGTCGGAGAGGATGGACCTCAGTACGCAGGGTCCGCCTTCGTCCCTCTCCGCCCTCCGTCCGGCCAGCAACAGGACCAGCAGGTCTTCGTTGAGGAAGCGCGATTTCTCCTTGCCGCCCTTCTCCTTGCCGCCCTTCTCCTTGCCGCCCTTCTTCTGTGCCAGTCCGATGATCTGCAGGATCGACTTGTCCTCACATTGGCTTACGGCGTCGTAGAAGGAGGAGACGCAGGTGGCAAACTGCTCCCTCACCTTCTCCTTGTCCCTCACCTTCTCCTTGTCCCTCGCCTTGGCGTTGGCCTCGAAGTCCTCAAGGATCTCCTTGGTCTGGAGAAGCGTCGTGGCGATCTTCAGGCGCTGGTAGGCGCTGGAGACCCTGATGAGCATGGGCAGCGCGTCCTGGAACGGCCCGTCTCCCATCTCGGCCAGTTCGCCCACGAGGGCTTCGGCCCTGGCGACGGCCTCGCGGAGCAGGCGCTGCGGATAGGGCGGCTCGGGAGCCTCTTCGGACAGAGCGGCGTGGTAGCGGTCGCGGGCGTGGGCGAGTTCGCCAAGGAGGAGGTCGCGGCAGTGGCGGGCGATGCCCTCCCGGTTGATAGCGGGCAAGATACGGTCGGCCTCCTCTACCTTCTTCTCCCGGCTTATGGGGTGATCTTTTTTGATCGGTGCGACCTTGCCCTCCTCGTCGAGGCAGAGATCGCGCATGGTGAGGAAGATCTCGCGTCCCGCCCCCTCCAGGTTGGCAATGAGCAGATACTGCTCGTAGCGCTTGTCGATCCCCTCGGCCTTGCTCATCCATTGGGCGTTGGCGCCGATGGTGCTGGCCGTCTGCTCGCAGAAGCTGAGGGCCGTCGTCTCCTCCATTCCCTCCCGGGCCTCGTCCTTGCCCTGCATCAGTCGCTCCGTGGCAGCGACATAGGCCTCGTAGCCCTCCCATTGGCGCCGCCGCATGAGCGCCACCTGGCGGTTGAGGCAACCGATGAGGATGGACGGCAGGTCGATCGTGAGGTCCTGGATGCTGCTGTTGAGCCGGTCGAGGATGTCGCGCTGCCGGATCTTGTCCATCAGGCCGAGGCCCGTGACCTGCTGCTCCAGTCTGTTGAGCCGCTGGAGATAGCGCTCGAGCTGGTCCTTCTCCGCGACGAGGGCGTGGGCCGTGGCGCCGCTCTCTATCTCCGCATCCACCTTCGGCTGGATCGACGTCCGCAGTTTGGCGATGCGCATGAGCATGCGGCGCTTGGCCACGGCCAGTCCGAAGAAGAACCACAGCAGGACGATGGCGACGATCGTGAGGACCACGAGGCAGGCGATGTTGGTGCGCGAGAAGAGCACGCGACGCTCAAACTGCACCGTGGTGTAGCCCCGCTCCAGGTTGTCCTGCTTGTGGAGGCTGGTGTCGAAGGTATAGACGCCACATGAGGATCCGGCATAGACGCGCCCGTTGACGGCGATGCAGGCCTTGGGGTTGAAGCGGATGTCGGAGAAGTAGCGCTCGTGGTCGGCGAGAGAGATCAGGCCATAGTCGGGGAAGCCGTAGGCATGCGTGGCGTCGGCCACGGCCAGTCGGCGCATGGCCGTGAGCGTGTCGCAGACGCGCAGCTGCTTCTCCGTGCCGCAGAGCAGCCGGTGGTTGGTGAGGACGAAGAGGCTGTCGGCGCCCGAAGCCGTGGGGAGGACGGCGATGTCGCGGACGAAGGAGAGGCCCCGGGAGGCGGCCAGGTGGCGAAAACTGCCCTGGCGCCCGACGAAGAGGCCGTCGTTGAGCGTGGCGAGGAAGAGGCGCCCCGAGGACGTGGGGGCCGAGAAGGCCGTGATGAACGGGTCGGCGATGGTGGAGGCCGAGGCGTCGTGGAGTTGCAACTGGCCCTTCTCCCGGCCCAACTGCTGCAGGCCGTCGCGTATGCCGACATAGACCCCGGAGTCGTCGTGGCCAATCGCCGTGAGGTCCTGGCCGGGCTGCGGCGAGACCTTGTGGTCCCAGGAGAGGAGCGAGTTGAGGAGGTAGGAGGAGTAGATGGGGGCGGTGAAGACGCGGTGGCCACTGTCGGCATAGTAGAGCGTGCCGTCGGCGATCGTCATGAAGCGCACGTCGGAGGATCCGCGCGAGAGGTCCTTGACCTGGATGGCGGTCTGCTCGCCGATGCGCTGGCGAAACAGGTGGGAACCGACGAGGTAGTAGATGAAGGGGCCGTCGTGGCAGGCGTAGCTCACGTTGCCGATGTCGCTGAAGAGGTCCTGGTGGTGGCCGACGCGCAGGAGGGCGTGCTCCGTGACCAGCAGCGACTGGCCGCGGGCGGGGTCGTTGGCGATCACGTTGTGGCAGAACGTGCGCCCGGGCCGGGGGAGGGGCGCGCGGCGCGGCGTGAGGCGGTCGGCAATCTCGTCGTTGGAGAAAAACTGCACCGACGTGCCGTCGAGGAGATAGTTCATCCGTGTGGAGGGCTCGTGGAAGCAGGTGTAGGCCGGATGGGAGAGGCGCGACTTGCCCACCAATCGCCCGTCGGGCAGCAGGGCCTTGATACTGTCGCCGCAGAGGGCGAGGATCGTGTCGCCGCTGAGCGAGAGGGAGGTGCAGTTGCCCCGCAGCAGCAGGTGGGACTGGCGCCGCCGCGTGTCGATGGACAGTACGCCCGAGGCACTGGCGCAGACCAGGTTTCCATTGTGCAAAGGGCGGATGTCGCTGACGACCAAGGGGCGGAAGGCGCCCTCGCCCGACTGTATCTCCCAGGAGGCGTGGAGCGCCTGCATCGTGTCGTTGGGGGAGAGGAGGAAGAGACCGTTGCTGGTGGCGACGTAGAGGCCCGAGGAGTCTTGGTGGAGGTCATAGACGGAGTAGTGGGTGCCACGGCCGGACCGGGGAAGGGCATACTGGCGGCGCATGACGAGCGAGTCGCCCTGCAGTTGGCAGCGGACGACGCCCATGTTGCGCGTGCCCACCCAGAAGGTCGTGCCGTCTTGGGGCTGGACGGCGGAGTCGGCAGGCTGGTCGCGCAAGACCTTGTAGATGCGGTCGAAGGCGGTGAGCCAGCGGCGCGTCGTCCCCTGGTCGGCATCGTAGGCATAGACCACGCCGTCCTCCGTGCCGATATAGAAAAGGTCGGGCAGCGTCGCGTCGGGGGAGATGGAGGCCAGCGTCTCGTCGAAGAACAGCTCGTTGGCGTTGAGGGCCGACGGATCCTGGCGGTGGCAGGCCACGATCGTGACCAGGAGGAGGGGGAGACATAGGGCGCGCAGCAGGGCGCGGCGGTGGATGCTTCTACTCATAGGTGTGGTGGTTAAAATCAAATCAATGGTGGTGGTGGCTACATCATCATCCCTGGGGCGGTGGCTACTCCTCGCCGTTGGCCTCCAGGAGGCCTTTGACGTTTTGCTCCTCGCCTACGATCCACAGCACGTCGCCCAGGGCGAAGCGGTAGTTGGGCGTGATGATGGTGAGGTTTTTCTCGCCTTCGTCGAGTCCCACCACCATGCAGTTGTACCGGTCCCTGATGCCGCTTTCGCGCAGCGTCTGGTCGAGGAAGGGGCTCTTTTGCCCGACGATGATCTGCTGGAGGCGCATCTCCCGCTTCTCTATCTCGGCGTCCTCGTCGTGGACCTCCGTCCGCATGGCTTGGGCGAAGCGCGTGAGCTGGTCGTCGTCGCCTATCACCTGGAGCTGGTCGCCGGGGAAGAGGGCCACCTCGCCATTGGGGATGTTGATGCGCTGGCGGCCGCGGAGGATGCTGCTCACGTTGACGCCGAAATGCTTGCGGAAGTCGAGCTCCGCCAGTTGCTTGCCAGCCCAAAGCGAGTCTTCGGGCACCTCGCAGAGACTCATGTGGATCTCGCGGTCGAGCAGTCGGCCCTCGTAGAGCGGCCGTTTGCGCCCGAGGGCCTCGGCCTGGATCTCGCGGCTTCGGAGGTTTTGGACGAAGAGACGCTCGAGGCGGATGCTCCGTTTCTTCAGACTGCGCGAGAGCACCATCAGCACGATCGTGCCGAAGGCGATGGTGATGAGCAGCGCGTCGGCGAAGCGCGTCAGGTAGTTGGCGATATAGAAGATGTAGGCGGCGGCGATGGCCAGTCGGACCAGGACGGTGAAGACGAGCGGGGGGCGGTTGGTGCGCCGCTCCGTCCAGAGCGTCTTGAACTCCTCGGAGTGGTTCTTCTTCATCATGAAGGCGCGCAGGAAGGGGGCGATCATCAGCACGGTGGCGACGCCGCAGACGGCATTGCCGGCCCAGTGGGACCCCGTCAGCTCGGTGGAGAGTTCGCGGCAGAAGGGCAGGGCGAAGGAGAACATCAGCGCGATGACGGCGATGGAGAGGATGCCGTAGATCAGCGTGTTGACCACCATGGCGCGCAGGAGGCGCTTCCAGAGATGGCCGGAGGAGGGAGTGGCGGGGGCGCCCGTGCCGATGTGCTCCAGGCGGCGGCTCCACTGGCGCGGCAGGTGGCGTGTGAGAAGGTTGTAGCACGGCTCCGCAGCACGGATCATGTAAGGTGTGAGGAATGTTGTGATGACGGAGACCGCGACTACAACCGGATAGAGGAAGTCGCCGATGACCCCCAGGGAGAGGCCCAGCGACGCTATGATAAAGGCAAACTCGCCCACCTGGGCCATGGAGAAACCACAGCGCATGGCGTTTTTCAGGCTTTGGCCGCCCAAGAGGTAGCCCATCGTGCCGAAGAGGGCCTGGCCGGCGAGGATGGTGAGGACGAGGCAGAGGATGGGGAGGGCGTAATCGACGATGATCAGCGGATCGACGAGCATGCCGACGGAGACGAAGAAGATGGCGCCGAAGAGATTCTTGACCGGTTCGACGAGGCGGATGATCTTGTCGGCCTCGACGGTCTCGGCAAGGATGCTGCCCATCACAAAGGCTCCGAAGGCGCTGCTGAAGCCCACCTTGGTGGAGATGACGGCCATGAGGCAGCAGAGGCCGAGGGCAACGATCAGGAGGGTCTCGGCGTTCATGAGCTTGCGCACCTTGCGCAGCAGCAGGGGGATGAGGAAGATGCCGATGACGAACCACAGGACGAGGAAGAAGCCTATCTTGAAGACGCTGCCGAGCAACTGGCCGCCGTCGGGCGAGGAACCGTTGGCGATGGCGGAGAGCATGACCATCATCACGATGGCGAGGATGTCCTCGAGGATGCAGACGCTCATGACGGTGGCCACGAAGCCCTGCTGCAGCAGCCCCATGTCGGAGAGGGCCTTGTAGATGATGGTGGTGGAGGACATGGCGAGCATGCCGCCCAGGAAGATGCAGTCCATGTGGCCCCAGCCGAAGCCCTTGCCCACGGTGATGCCGAGCAGGATCATGCTGAAGACGATGGTGCAGGCAGCGATGACGGGACTGGTGCCCATCTTGAGGATCTTCTTGACGGAGAAGTCGAGGCCCAGGGAGAACAGGAGAAACATCACGCCTATCTCGGCCCACATCTCGACGTCGCCCTTATCGACGACGCTCATCGTGGAGGGCATGTGGGGGGAGACCAGAAATCCGGCTACGATATAGCCCAGCACAAGCGGCTGGCGGAGCTTCTTGAACAACAGGGTGACGGCTCCGGCCACGACCAGGATCAGGGCCAGGTCGCTCACGAGATGGGGAAGGGAATTGATAGGCGCCTCGCTTTCTTTTCTTAGGTTGGTATGTTGTGTCGGAGGGACGGCCCAGGGAGGGGGCGGGGTGGAGAGAAAAAAAATAGTTCTCGTGATGGTCAGCAGTGGGGGTTCGCCTCCGGCAAAAATAGCGTGATGATACACAGACCGTGATGATACACAGACAGGGGTTGGGGTAAGGATGCTTTGCGGCGAGACGCGTCGCCACGCCACAAAGCATCCTCAGAGAACAGGGGGAGCGGACTAGTCGTTGTAGCCGGCTGCCAGCTCGCTGATCTTGATGACCACCTGCATGGCCTTCTCCATCACCTGGATGGAGACAAACTCATAGGGGCCGTGGAAGTTGACGCCGCCAGCGAAGATGTTGGGGCAGGGAAGGCCGCGGTAGCTGAGCTGGGCGCCGTCCGTGCCGCCACGGATCGGCTCTACCTTCGGCTTCACACCCGTCTCCTCCATGGCCTTGAGCACGAAGTCGATGACGTGCATATTGGGCTCGATCTTCTCCTTCATGTTGTAGTACTGGTCGGTGAGGGTGATCTCGAAGACGCCCTCGCCGTACTTCTCGTTCATCTTGGCCACGCAGTCGGCGAGGAACTTTTTGCGCTGCTCAAACTTCTGACGGTCGTGGTCGCGGATGATGTAGGAGAGCTTGCCCTCCTCGCAATGGCCCTCGATGGACAGGAGGTGGTAGAAGCCCTCGTAGCCCTCGGTGGTCTCGGGGATGTCGGTGGTGGGGATCAGGGCATTGAACTCGGCGGCCAGGCGGGCAGCGTTGATCATCTTGCCCTTGGCGTAGCCCGTATGGACGCTCACGCCGTGGATGACGATCTTGGCAGCGGCGGCGTTGAAGCACTCATACTCCAGTTCGCCGATGTCGCCACCGTCCATCGTGTAGGCCCACTCGCAGCCAAACTTCTCCACGTCGAAGTGGTGGGCGCCCTTGCCGATCTCCTCGTCGGGGTTGAAGCCCACGCGGATCTTGCCGTGCTTCACCTCGGGATGGTCGCGCAGCCAGCACATGGCCTGGACGATCTCGGCGATGCCGGCCTTGTCGTCGGCGCCCAGCAGCGTGGTGCCGTCGGTGACGATGAGGTCCTCACCCTTGTGGGCGAGCAGCTCGGGGAACATCTTCGGCGAGGAGACGATGCCCGGAGAAAGCTCGATGTCGCCGCCGTCGTAGCTCTTGACGATACGGGCCTTGATGTTGGCGCCACTGGCGTCGAGGGCGGTATCGTAGTGGGCGATGAAGCCGATGGTGGGCACGGACTTGTCGGTGTTGGCGGGAAGGGTGGCGTAGATGTAGCCTTTCTCGTCCATCTCGACTTCCTTCAGGCCCTCCTTCTCCAGCTCCTCCTTGAGGTAGCGGGCGAAGATGAGCTGCTTCGGGTTGCTGGGTACGGTCTCGGACTCATCGACCGACTGGGTGTCAAACTTGGTGTAGTTGATAAATCGTTCTGCTATTTCCATAAGTTCTGGATGATTTTGGTATTCTTTTTTGCAAAGATACGGTTTTTCTATGATATGGCAAGGGAGTGGGCGTGGAAATTTCTAAAAAACAATGGAGAGCCCGCGTGAAAACAAAGGATAGGACGTGTAAAACAATGGAGCGGGCAGGGTCGGTAGGGGCAAAACCAATAAGCCCCCTGCCTTGAAAGACAGGGGGATATGATAGCTTATGATAAGATTTCTTACTGTGCGGCCTTCTCGCCCTGAGCGGGAGCACCCTGGGCAGGAGCGCCCTGAGCTGCACCCTGTGCGCCACCCTTCTGGGCGGGAGCAGCCTGCTTCTGCTGGCTGGCGCCGAAGTTGGGCAGGTTGTTGGGGTTGGAAGAGCTGCTCTCGGCTGCACGCTCGATCACGCTCTGATCGGTGTTGGCAGAAGGAGCTACGTAGGCGCAGACAACGCTGAACACGACCATGGCAATAGCCAGTCCCCATGTGGCCTTTTCGATGAAGTCCGTCGTCTTGCGCACGCCGAGCACGCTGTTGGACGAGGAGAAGTTAGACGCCAGGCCACCACCCTTTGACTCTTGAATCATAACAATTCCGATCATCAGGAGTGCGGCGATCACGATAAGAATCACAAATAATGTGTAAAGTCCCATTTTTTATCTTTTTGTCTTTTATTTTTATTGTTCGTTCAAAATCAATTTCTGTAGAAACCGAATTTGGTCTGCAAAGTAACGATTTTTTTTTGGATATTCCAAATATAATCGCTGAATAATTTCCAGCGCCTTGGAATATCTGCCCTGCTTGATGTAGATACGCGCCAAAGTTTCGGTGAAATAGCTCGATCCTTCGTCCTCCACGGTTTCTTCCTCGGGCTCGTACTCGGTTTCGTCTTGTAGAGAAATTTTACCTTTCTCCTTGTTGATGAAGTCGTCGATGAGTTCCTGGCCCTTGAGTTGGGGGGTCTCCTGGGGGGCTTCGTCTCCGGCCTCCATGAGGTAGGCCACGTAGTCGATGGTGGCGTCGGCGGGGGTCGGCTTGCGCTTGACGACGGGCTGGTCCTGCGGCTTCGGCTGCGTCTCCTCGCCCTCCTTTCCGGGGAGCTGGTCGAGGAAACTGTCGATGAGCGCGGCGGTGCGGTCGCCCTCGGGGGCGTTCTGCGCGTCAGCTTCCTGCTTGGCGGCTTCGTGTTTGGCAGTTTCGTGTTTGGCGACTTCGTGCTCGGCGGACTGATCGTCCCGCAACTGGTAGTGGGGACCTTCTGTCAGGTCGAAAAGGCGCTGGCGCTCGGTGATATAGACGGCGGCCCTACGCAGCTCCTCGTCGAAGGTGGGATCGTGGAGCAGGTAGAGGTTCTTGAGCAGCAATAGCCGTGCGGGCTGGTAGTAAGGATAGCGTGCGAGCAGACTGCGCAGCTCGTAGAGGGTGTCCTTGCCCAGCCGTTCGGGGTGGCGCGTGAGGGTGGCTATGTTTATACTCATGATGTGGTGCTGATTGGAGGAATCCGTAAATAGTGGTGGCTGCCGTACATGGGTGGCGTGGGAAGCAGGGCTACCAGTTGGCCACGGTGGCATTGAATATCTGGTCGGTCAGATCCTTGACCATCTGCTCCACCAGCTCTTGCTGCACGTCGTTGAGGTTGCGCGTGGTGGGGTAGGAGGAGGTGGCCGTAAACTGGCGCTCGAAGTCCTCGGCATGGTTCACGTTGTTGGTAAACCGCACGTTGACCGTGATGGAGAGTTCGGTCTGGGCAGCGTAGCCCTCGCTCGACACCGACTTGTTGCGCTGCTGATACTGCGTGATCTCGCCCTCGATCTGGAGGTCGCCGTCGCGACGGACCTGCTGCAACTTCGTGTGGTTGGCAAACTGGTCCTTGAGCGCATTGTTGAACATGGGGCCCATCGGTCCCCACACATAGGCGGAACGGATGGGGAAATCGGCTATCTGGATGGTCTTGGTCTTGGTGTAGTCGATGCTGGCGCCGTTGAAGGTGTACTTCGGAACGCAGGATGTCGCCAAGGCCAGCAGCATCCATACCACCACGGCCGACACGCAGAGGTGGGCGGCGAGGCGTGGGGTCCTTTGATTCTTATCGCTTCTCATGCTTTATTTTTCTTCAAGTCCGTACTCCTTGATATTTTTATTTTTCTTCAAGTCCGTACACTTGGACGTTTTTATTTGTCTTCGAGTCCGTACTCCCTTGACGTTTTATTTGTCTTCAAGTCCGTACGCATAGACGTTTTTATTTGTCTTCGAGTCCGTACTCCTTGATGCGGCGGTAGAGGGTGCGGTCGCTGATGCCGAGTTCCTGGGCCGCTTTCTTGCGGTTGCCGTTGTTGCGCTCCAGCGCCCTGACCACCATCTGTCGCTGGTTGTCGTTGAGGTTGAGACTTTCCTCCTCCCTCTGCGGTCGGGTCTCCTGTATCTCCTCGGCCACGGCGTCCTCCACCTCCTTGTCGTCAGGGCGGAAGGCGTCCTGGGTCGTGGCAGGAAGCGTCTGGGCGCCCTCCGTGGCCAGGTGGCGGTAGTGGGCCGTCTCTTCGAGCTCGCGGTAGGTCTCCAGTTGCTTGCGCACGTTGTTGAGGTCGCGGCGCAGGTCGCTGACGTTGCCACGGAGCTCGTAGAGGATCTTGTAGAGGATCTCGCGCTCGCTCTCGTAGCTATGCGATCCTTGCCCCTTATCGACGAGGGCCAGTTCGGTGCTCTCCGTGTCCTGGGGGATGAAGCGCAGGATCTCCTCCCGGTCGATCACTCTCTTCTCGGCAATGACCGACATCTGCTCGGTGATGTTCTTCAGTTGGCGGACGTTGCCGGGCCATTTGTACTTGAGCATCACCTGCTTGGCCTCGTCGTCGAGCGTGATCTTCGGCAACTTGTATTTCTCGGCCATCTGCATGGCGAAGAGGCGGAAGAGCAGCAGGATATCGTTGCCACGCTCGCGGAGGGGCGGCAGGTTGATGGGAATCGTGTTGAGACGGTAGTAGAGGTCCTCGCGAAACTTCCCCTCGCTGATGGCCTTGCGCATGTTGACGTTGGTGGCAGCGACGATGCGGACGTTGGTCTTTCGGATCTCCTGTCCTCCTACGCGGATGTATTCGCCCGTCTCCAGGACGCGGAGCAGGCGGGCCTGGGTGGCCATGGGCAGTTCGCCGACCTCGTCGAGGAAGAGCGTGCCCTTGTTGGCAATGCCAAAATAGCCCTCGCTTTCGCCGATGGCACCCGTGTAGGATCCCTTCTCGTGGCCGAAGAGTTCGCTGTCTATTGTTCCCTCGGGAATCGAACCACAGTTGATGGCGAAGTATTTCTCCCGCTTACGGGGCGAGTTGTCGTGGATGACGCGCGGGATGATCTCTTTGCCCACGCCGCTCTCGCCGATGATCAGCACCGAGAGGTCGGTGGGGGCCACTTGCAGGGCCACGTCGAGGGCACGGTTGAGCGCGTCGCAGTTGCCCACGACGTTGTATCTTTGCTTGATGATTTGCAGTTTACTCGTATCCATTTCTTACCATAGTTGGGGTTAAAAAAAAGCCGTCAGGCTTGTCGCCCGATTCTTTCTCCCGTTTTTTGCTTCTACTTCTGCTTCTCCCTTTTCTCCTTTTGCGTCTTCTTCTCCTTCTCCCTTGTCTTCTTCTGCTTCTCCCTTTCTCCTTGTTGCTTCTCCTCCTTTGCCTTTGCCTTACTTCTCCTTGTCTCCTTCTCCCGTTTTCTCCTTATATAATATATAGGCAGAGTGGGGAGAAGTCAGGTCGCTAGGGTCGCAGTTTGGAGTCTTGTGGGTCGCTATGGGCAAGGCGGCTTCTCCGTCGGCTTCTCCCGCAGGCTGGTGCGGTCGAGCTTGATGAGCAGAAGGCCGATGGCCGTCCAGATCAGTTCGCGGATGCGTACCAGCAGGGCGACAAAGATGCCCGCCGTGGCAGTCAGACCCAGTCCTGAGACCGACATCAGGAAGCCTCCCTCGCGTCCGCCGAGCTGCAGTGGCATGAAGAAGAGCATGTT
>ENA-OPCG01000821-OPCG01000821.1-human-gut-metagenome-genome-assembly--contig:-NODE-821-length-11981-cov-2.422941_pt1 | contig 11981 bp, 10 predicted proteins | sample MGYA00241248_ERZ501476 | MGnify/ENA primary metagenome ERZ501476 (study PRJEB25962, sample SAMEA2042629) | human gut metagenome | biome: human gut; feature: human-associated habitat; material: faeces... | reverse complement strand
CCTCCAGCTTCAGAAGAGCAAAGAAGATACAGGCATAAGGCGATAATGGAAAGACCTGTTAAGCGAGTATTTTTTGATAAAAAGCTTCATATTCTTTAGCCACCTTCACATAGTCGTGATGGTGGCTAATGTATTCTATACCCTGTCTTTTGAGTTCAGGAATCAGCTGGGGATTCTCGATGAAGTGTTCCAACTGCTGGTAAACACTTTCATAATTGGGCAGTACATTGATGATGGGGCGCAGATGTTCCTCGTGCAGAATCTCGTAGTTTTCGGGTTCTCCTCCTCCTATACAGATGATTCCTCTTGCCATGGCCTCCAGAGGATTCATGGAAGGTGTGTAGCTGTATAATTGATCGAGGATGGCATCGCTACCGTTCATCATCTCAATATATTCGGCAAAGGGAACGCTTTCTGCTATGTGGAGTTCCACCTTTTCAGGGTATTTCTCAGCTATATCTTGTGCAGCTTTCAGCATGATGTCGGTTCCTTTGTATTCACTTCTGTTCTTGTTGATGCCGATGAAAAGTTTTACTTTATCGGGTGTCTGACCTTTGATATCTGCCTGCTGGGCGTAAGGTCGGATGGGGAAGGGAATAAATGTTGTTTTATCTGGAAAAGAAGGCTTATAGCATACCCAATATTCATACAGGCCGGTAACGATTCCGTCGCAGTCCTTTGCTATCATCTTGTTGAGGCGTTCCTTTTCTGTTCCTATCCAGTCTTTTCTTTCTCTCAAGGCATCAGCATTGGTACGTAGTTGGTTGCCGATGTTGAAGTCGCTGTATCTCAGAGGCTTGTCTTTGCAGCATACATTGACCCAATAATAGTCCATACCGAATCCGCCAAGGATGATTTTCTTGTTGTGCCGGCGAAGGTAACGATAGATGGGGAATATGCGTTCAGCCTTCAATTCTAAGAACATTGGATTGATGAGTTGCACAATGTCGTATCCGCGCAGTTTGGGCAAGACCTTCAGCAACTTGGCTAAATAGATAATACCTCCCTTTTTCCCTGGTTTTCGTACCAGGTCGATGTCTCGTGGATAATTTTTCCAGAAGTCACCATTAGAAAGCACGGTTACCTGATGCCCCAACTTGCGAAGTCCGTCAGCAAGCGTGGCATGCACATTACTATATTCGCCCAAAAGAAGAATTTTCATCATTGGCTTTCTCTTATTTCAATTTTAAAAGAGTGTAGAACAGGATTTTTCTGGTAATCTTGTTATTGATGGCTTTTGCAAATATCTGATATTTCTTCGTGTATTTTTTATCAGGAAGCGGAAACAATCCTTTATCATGCAATCTCTTGATATTTTTCTCTAAATGTTTGTAGTTCTTTGCCAATACGATAGTATTGTACAGATAGTCCATGGTGAGTTGGGCTATTCGTCGGTTGAGAGCGATACGCTCTGGTTCTGAAAGATAATTTGATTTCTCTTGTAGTTGGAAAATTACCTTCTCCGTATCGGCCAGTCGTTTGAGATAATGACGCTTATCTTCTGTTTTATGCATAATAGAGTCTTCTCTCTCACGATAATAGTAAGCTTTTGTATCTGTTGTTATGATGCGCTCTGCCTTTAAAAAAAGTATAGGAGTAAACTCCTCATCCTCATGCAGAATACCAGGAGTGAAACGTTGTTGCTGCAAGAGATCTCTCTTGAAGGTATAACACCAAGCTGCAGCCCGAAGATTGTTGTTGTATAGATAAGCACTGCCACTTATGGGTTCAGAATACTGATAAGGAACTTCTTTATCAAATGTTTTATTTGAAGAAGTGAAATGTACAATATCAGGATTGTGATAGCGTAAGAGATCCAGACAATGCTCGTACCCTACCTGGATAAGACAGTCATCTCCGTCGACAAACTGGATATATTTGCCAGAAGCATTTTGCAGTCCGGTGTTTCTTGCAATAGACAGACCTTGGTTACGTTGACGTATATAGATAATGTCATCTTGGTATTCCACTAAATCGTTGATGAGCGAAATATCGCTTCCGTCGTCTACCAGAATGATTTCTCTTTCTCTTGAGTTGAGAGAGAGTTGCAGGATGCTTTTCAGACATTCCACAAGATATTCTAATGGCAGGTTGTAAGTTGTGATGATGAAACTTACTAAAGGTATTTGTGTATTTGCAATCATATTATTTTCTTCTATATAATCTGTGTACGAATTTGTTAAGTCTGCATAGGTTATGATAACCTATAATGTTAAGTAATCTTAGTTTAAAAACTTTGATTTTCACCGATTTACCAAGTTTTTCAACATGGTGGATAACTGGTGGATTATTTTCGTATTGTCCCGATAACTCATAGAGGTCGAGCAAGACATTAAGAATTTGTGTCATGAAAATTTGCAGAGAAAGGCTATATTTCTGGATCAGTTTCTCTTGACTCCCGATTTTGTTCATAATGGCTTGAAGACTTTGGATATGACCATCATACAGATTGTATAAATCCTTGTATGTTGCATTTGCCGTGATGCCTTTGGCATTCCACCGATATTCATAGCAACCAACGTTTGTAGTTCTGATGTTAGGAGTAACGAAACTTCCATGATATGGCAGAAGGCCTATGAGATATGGGACAGTCAGGACATCCTCGAAATTTTTTCCTTTAGGAAAGCATATATGTTTAAATAAAGTTCGTTTATATATCTTATTCCAGGCATAAGTGTGGTTGTATGCTTTCTCTTCCAGCCAATAGTCAATGGCATCTTGATATTCTTTTTCTTTAAAAAACAGTAAATGTTCTTTGGAACCGTTTCCTAATCTTTCCATTACAGGATATTCCAAAATATCTGTTTCAGGATACGTGATTATTTTTTCTATGACGAGTGAAAGAGTGTCTTCTGCTATAGTATCATCGCTGTCTATGAAAGTAATATATTCTCCTTTGGCTTGTAGAATTCCAGCATTGCGTGCATCGCTTAATCCTCCGTTCTCCTTGTGTATAACTTTGACTCTGCCATCTTGTCTGGAATATACATCGCAGATCTTAGGACAGTCATCAGTCGACCCATCGTCAACGAGAATAATCTCGTAGTCGGTGAATGATTGTTGCAAGATACTGTCAAGACATCTTGGCAGCGTGTCTTGCGTGTGATAGACTGGTATGATGATGCTTAGTTTCATGCCTACAAAGATACTGAAATATAATGTGATAGCAAACTTATTTGGCTAAAATCTCATTTGGTAACTGATTGTTACCCGAAGTCGCAGTAAGGCTTTTATGCCCCGATTATTTGTAACGGTAGGCAATATTCTTGATTCTTCTCGCAATGTTCCTGGTAGGACAACAGACAATGAGATATTTTTTTTGATGATACGACAAGGTATCATAATAGCCTTCTGGTACAATGTATGAGTGTTCTCTGTAAGCCAAGATTCTCTTGTAAAAAGGAAGAGAATTGAGGTCTTCGTCTTTTAATAAGAGTTTAACTTCTTTAATTTGACAATTAGCCTTGATTTCCAGCACCATTAATTCCTTATGCGTATTGTAGGTGAAAAATGTCTTTTTTATTTGATTTCTTTTCATTTTTTCTACAATATCTTTTGGAAGAAAGTATAATTTGTCTTTATCGAACAATACCTTTATGCACTTTATGTATGGGTTGTTCTGTACGAATCCTTGCGCCAATTCAAAAGGCCCAAACTTGACGGGCTCTCGTATGTAATTGTCGAATACACTTGTGAGGATAGGGTTGGTGGCTGGCCTTATTTGAGGCACAGAGACAATCTCTACTTGGGGCGTCTTCAGTTGTTGTAGAATGTATTGATCATTTTTATAGTTTTCTAATGAATAGTGCAAGACGGGTACGTACATCAAAAGCATGGCGACATTACAGCCTATGGTTAGGCCTTTCTGATATTTATGAATGCTTATAAGTAAGTTTATAACGATTATCGTAGCGATGAATTCTGTATAGAATATCACTCTTGTTTCGGTGGCTCCACTGCCAAATACTGGTATAAATGTGAAAATCCATGTCAAATAAAAATACTTATAACGATTGAAGTGCTCTTTCCAAATAGTTCTCTTCTTATAGAATAAAAGGAGAGAAACAGCCAACATAAGATATGATACACGTAGATGAAGTAAATTAACTCCACCAAATATGATTTTTTGTGTCATTAACTGCCATAAGGAGTCTTGTTGTCCTATACGTTGTATGGTTCCAGGAGATGAGAGACAAACGAAGGTTCCTAAAGCATAAAATACCGTACAATAGAATATGGGCGATTTGAATATCTTATGTTTGTGATAGTTAAGGATGCAATATATGATAAGAGTTAATGTTATGGGAAACGTAATACCTTCGTGTAACCAACCAAAGAAAAACGAGGACATACACAAGCCTAATATGCATACCGACATGCTTTTATCTTTAATATGGTATACCATAAAAATAAAACACATGGTGGCAATGGTTGCCCATAAATAGTTGAATAGTGCTGAAAAGAATAAGAATTCATTATGAAATCCAGGTATAAGCAGAAAAAGTATAGCCGATGTGATGGAAAGTCCAAACAGTGAGTTCTTACCTTGTGATGCCATCCTTGAAGTCATATAAATAAGGCAGCCAAACAATATACTGCTTATAACATTGCATGCCTCTTTACCTATTATTCCATCAAATAATTGTATGAAAAAATGTATTATACTTCTTCCGTTGACTACTTGATAGTGGATGTATTGTGATTCAATAATGTCGAGAATTGATGCTATGGGTCTGTTGTATGACTCGCTGTCGTGGGGCCATACAAATTTATATAATACATCATCAGACAACGTTATGGGTGCGAGATGACATAGAATATAGTATAATATTCCTATTGTTGATATATATGCTAACTGATACTTTTGTCCTGTCGTTAATCGTTTCATACCCCTTCTTTTTCGTTAATAATATATACGGGTCTGTGTTTTGTTTCTATAAAAATTCTGCCTAAGTATTCTCCAATGATTCCCAAAGAAAGGAGTTGTATGCCACCCAAAAAGAGAATGACAATAATGAGCGTAGGGAAACCATGTACAGGTTCACCTAATATGATAGTCTTGAAAAAAATGTAGCACATATAGAAAAATGCTGAAATAGACACGATAATTCCCAATAATGTAGATATTCGCAAAGGAGCAATGGAATAGGATGTGATGCCCTCTATCGCTAAATTGAAAAGCTTGCGATAGTTGAAAGATGATGTGCCATTTGTCCTATCCCCTTGTTCAAATTCTACCTCTTTCTTGTTGAATCCTATCCAGCAGTATAGTCCTTTAGTATATCTCTGAGTTTCGCGAAGTTCTTTCAGTGCGTTGATACATTTTCTGTCAAGCAGGCGGAAGTCGCCGACGTTGGGAAGAATGTCTACGTTTGCGATTTTTTGTAAAATCTTATAATAAGTGATGGAAAGTTTTTCTCTTAACCAACTTTCCTTTCCTCTTTTTTTTCTCTTTGCATACACATCGTCATATCCCTGTTCCCAAAGTTTCAGCATTTTGGGAATAACCTGAATAGGATGTTGTAAGTCTGCATCCATGATGATACAGCAATCTCCGTGTACGTGGTCGAAACCTGCCAGCATGGCATTCTCCTTGCCAAAGTTGCGAGACAAATGGATGTAGCAGAAGCGTTTGTCTTTTGTTCGGATATCCTTGATGATTTCAAAGGTGTGGTCCCGGCTTCCATCATTAATGAGAAGTATCTGCCATAGATATTCGCTATGCTCATTCATAAATGATGCTAAGTTTTGGTAGAGATTTATGAGGTTGCTCTCTTCGTTATAGCAAGGGATGATGATTGATACTTTTTTCATTTGATTACCTCCACGTTTTCTTTATTGATGATCCAAACGCAGTCATATTTCTTTTTGATGCGTTGTGCAAGTTTTCTGGCTTCTTGTTGTACTTCTGGTGTACGTTCCAAAGTCGTGTCTCTTATTTCTGCAGGCCATTTATAGGCAGTTACTGCCCAAACAGATATTCCCCATCCTATAGCTTCTTCGGTCGGTACACAGAAAGATGAAAATTTTGGCATATCGTCACGAATCAGGATACAATATACCTTATTTACAGGTTTCTCGGTTTTTCTTACAATTTCTTCTGCTATACTTTTGCTGGGAAGGGATGTTTGCCATGCCATATACCAATGATGAACGTCGGTTATGATAGCTGCTGTCAAATATAAGAAAAATAAAGTCTGAAGTTGGGGCTTATTTTTTTGATACTTATGGCATAAATATCCTATGATGATAGCTGCTATACCTAACGAACTATAAGCATTCATAATGCTCATGCTGATTAATAAATGTGGTGAGGCAACAATGAACAAGACAGCAATCAGCAGCCATATTTGTTTATGATGCCAAATCGTTTTATTCCACCAAATTTTAACCATAAACGCACAAGACAGAAGTATCGTTAAAAAACCTATATAGAGATTTCTGTTTGGTTTGTTTACGATAGATATATAATCTGCAGCAAACCAAGTATAACTAATCCAGTTAACCAGTCCTTTGATTCTGCTATGAATACTGACTACGTCTTCCTCGTAAATGCCATTTTTAATATATGTGTATGGCAATGAAAAACGGACAATACAGTATGACAGAGCTATTGCAAAACCGAAGACAAGTTCTTTCCGGCATGTTTTTTTGTCGATTTTGTCAAAAGTAAGTGCCATGATTGGTGGTACAATGGCCCATGCTAATCCATTGTCTTTGGACAGAACAGACATATAAGTGCAGACAACCCATGCTATGTATTTTTTCTTTCCGTTTATTGTTAAATACAAAAAGACAGATAATATTCCCCATAGATGCGAGTAGCTTTGGTTTAAAGCATCACAACTAAGGATGGTTCCCATTGTGCATGGAGATATATAGAAAAATAGGGTTGCTATGTTTCTTGATGTCTTGTTGAATTCTAAAACTTCAGTAAGTTTGTATATGACAAAGGTGCTACCCATATGTGCCATGAATATCAGTACATGGTTCAGTGTAGGATAAAGATGGTAGTCTATGGCATTGACATATCCCATGATGGCATCAAAAGGACGCCATGTCATTCCCAAAGGAAATATGTATGTTTGATAGTCAAGGGCATAGTTAGGCATAGATAGAGTGGTCCAGTCATCAAATGTTGGCAATATGAGTAATATTGCCCAAAGAATGAAAGGGGCACTTATTATGATACCTAAGATATATGGATTTTTATTTCTCATTAATTAATAATTGCGATTTTACATACGACACCTTTGTCTCCTTCTTCAGTTGCAGTCATTACCATATAAATACCACTGGCTACTTTTTTACCTTTCAAGTCTGTGCCATTCCATTGGTAAATTCCAGAAGAGCTTTTTCCTTGGTGTACTAAAGTTCCATTAGATGTGACTATTTTTATATTGGCATTAAGGGAAAGGCCTGTTATTGTAATGAGGCCAGTATAATCAGGTTTTACAGGATTTGGATAGGCCCAGACATTATCTTTGGTCATTTCTTCATTGCTGGAATTAGAATCGCTCATGTAGGAGCATAATCCGTTTTCTGTACCGATATAAACTTCACCCGTATCATCATTGATAGCGATAGCTTCTATATTGTCTGATAATAGTTTGCTATTCGATGTGGTAAAATGGTTTAATTGCTCTAAGTTGTCACTGCTGATAAGATATACTCCGTTGTTTTTGGTACCAAACCATTTTCTGTTGGCTTTGTCTATAGCAATGCATGAGATGTTCATGCCTGTCAATAGATAGTCAGCATAATTGGTACCATCGTTACGGGGCACTTTTACCTGGGTAAATACTGGAGAGTCTGCTGTAATCTGATTGCTTTCTAAGAGGAAAGGCCCCTGGTTGGTGCCTATCCATAAGTTCTTGTTTTTGTCTTCTGCGATGCAGCTTATGCCAAATATGTTACTGATGGTCGTACCATCTTGATTGGTGATAGAGGTGAATGCCTTAATGACTCCATCATCGGTATTATTGGTGGGAAACTGATAGCAGAAGAACGAAGGATTTGCCCAATGGTTATTGACAAACCAAAGCAATCCTCGGCTGTCTATCATCATGCTTTGTAGTGTAGCTAAACTCTTATTCTTGACTCCGTAAGATTCATATTTCATAAGTTCAGATTTAGATCGAGAAATCCATTTTTGATCTTTACTGTATTCTATTAATGAACTGTTGGGAGCTTCGCTGTTTAATAACCATAGGTTTCCCGAAGCGTCATATTTGATACCTTGTACAAGTTCATATTCTGCATTATTCTGTAAACCTCCAACGATTTCTATAAGAGAATTTGTATGGTTGTAGTGTTTAACAAATTTTCCATCATAGAACTCATAAAGCCCATTTCTACCTCCTGCAAAAACATGCTTGATGTCTAAAGGATCATAATCTATACATACGAGATCTTTATATCCCACACCTGTAATGTTGGAGATATTGTCATCTTGATATATGTTCCAATTGTCTTTCCCTAAGATTTGAATGCAGGCATCCTTTTGTCCGCCCACATTTCCATTACAAGTATATAATTGATTATTTGCGTATTTTAAAAAACCAAAGTAGTTGTATTTCGGGCCTCCTGGATTAAGGGTGCTTACGAGTTGTTTTAACTCACTTTTATCTTCTTGTGCTTTAGCAACATAATTTCCAACTTTCTTCCAGTTGTTCTTGTCTAATAAGTTGCTGGACAGGGATGCGCTATATTTTCCCTTTGCAGAACTGTAAGCATAAATGGTGTTTCCTTCAATTTCGCACCAGTTGACAGGGAAGCCGAGATTGTAGGTGTCTGTTATCTCGATATCAGTCATATTCAACTTCAAGATACCGAAACCATTACTCACATAGGCATATTTGCCATACATATAGATATCGTTTATGGTTTTATCCCCTGTGGTTGATGCTGTGTAGTAATCGGAAAGATTGGTTACCTCAAAGTTACTGACATTCATCAAGTCAATATTGAAGTTGCTGTAGATGATAAGCAGGCGTTTGGCGGTCTTATTGTAAGCGATGCGTTGTATTTTACAATCATTCAGATAGTCTGCCTTACTGAATGTCTGTATACTTTGGTCGTTTTGGTTGTATACATAGAGGTCGTTAGAGGCCTTAATAAAGAGGAGGTTTCCTGCTTGTTCTATCTCTTGTACATCATGATAGGCCAAGTAAGCTTTCCAATCGCCGATGGCAGCAAATGTTGGGATAGTTGTGACCTGAAGCATCAGAAACGAAAGGAAAATCAATATTTTTTTATTCATATATCTAAATGTATATAATATAATAACTTATATATATTAAACCACAAAACACTTGGTTTATTGCCTGTTAAACGTGATTTTATATGTAAACCAACCCATGGGAAAAGTCTGTTTAATAGTGGTTTTACAAATATCATTCGCGTAATTAGTTCAGAATAAGTGATGAGTTTAGAGTAGCCTTTTAGTTCTTTTCTAAATTGATACAATGTTCTACATGCTTCTTCCGTTTTAAGAATGAAGCGATAGTTTGTTTCATATTCATCCAACAAGATAGGGTTGTTTATATGGGTAATGTGATATCCTTTTTGACAGATGGATTTACCAAATAAAACATCTTCATAACCATAGTATTTGAAGTTCTCGTCGAATGGGGTCCTTATTATAATATCTTTGAAAATAAGAAAATTGGTAGTACGAAACTCTTTGTTTCCTATTTTTTGTCTATGCTTGTAGTTATGCTGTTTTTCGCATTTCTTTTCATATTTGTAACGTAGGTTGTCTTTGAGTGTGATAGGGCTTCCGCCGATTTTAAGACCTCCGACTATTACATTTCCCTTTGAAAGCATATAGTTTCTTATGAAATCAGAATTATCTAACTTTAAGTCACTGTCAAGAAACAGTAACCAAAGATACTTGGCTTCTTTAGCTAAGAAATTTCGGATGGCTGCTCGGCCTATATTTTCTTTCCTTTCAATATATCGGCAATTATCCAGCCCGTTGATTTCGCAGTTCTTCTCAATGGTATTTTTGTCGGTAGAGCCATCATCGGCAACCAGAATCTCGTATTCTAAATCATTCGTGGACGACAATATTGATGCCTGAGCCTGTAAGTCTCTTACAAGCTCAAGGCATACATTGTTATATGTAGGAATCAATATCGATAGCGAGGTGATCATTTGATGTATTTTTTGAGGTAATTACTACAGGGTGTTACCAGAAATTTCTTTGCCATCCATGATGTGAGGATGGTGAGGGTCAATGCTATTATTAACTTGTACTCCCAATAGGGGTTATCAATACCGAACATCCTTATGAAGATGCTTTGCACGATACGAAAGCAAAGGCTGTGACATATGAATATCTCAAAACTGATGCTACCCAGCCATAATAATGCCTTATGATGGAATAGGCGGGTGAGCCTCCCTTGCCCTGATCGGAAGCTACGAAATAGAAAATGCTTACGACAGCTGGCAACCAATAAAGGGCAGCACAACGGAAGTTGGGATTAGTATAGATAGAAAGGTAATACATCCCTGCCGACAAGAGGACGATGGCTACATCTGCTATATGTGCCTGCCATGTACTAAATTGGGTGGTGATGAGCGCATAAACTTGTTTCCCCTTTTCTGAACGATAGAATCGATAGAGTAAGATGCCCAAACAGAAGTCTATCATGCGAAAGGGTGGAGCTGCGTAAATATAGTCAGCCGATTTGTCTTCTTCTATTATCATTGTTAGGGCGATATATGCCATCATGTAGATAATAAAGATTACCAGTGGTAATGCTTTTTTTCTTTGCATTAACCATCGGTATAGATACTTGAAAAGGAAATAGTAGATTATCAGGTCGGATAGAAACCACGTAGGTCCATTGAGACCTCCCATGAATTCATGGATAGGTATCCAACACTGTAGTAAGAACGTGTGAGCTACGGTCTGATACCAAGGACCGAGAAGCCCCAATCGGTCGTCCAAGGGTATTATGATAGCTATAACCAACAGGTGGAGCGGATAAAGTTTGAAGATGCGTGAAAGAAAGAATTTTTTATTGCTCATCTCTTCTTTCACTAATCTTTCACCATAGCTCAGTGATAATACGAATCCACTGATGATGAAAAATATGACCACAGCATATTCTCCTAAGTAGTCGTTGCAAGCTTGGGAGATGGGAAGTGTGGCATGCGACATCACTATCATTAAGATAAGAATGAATCGTAAGGAGTTGAGGGTTCTGATCATTTATTGTTATCGTCTGTTATATTTATTCCGCAGGGTGACCTTATCTCTTCTTCAAGTATTCTGCCAACTTGGCCACGGCTCTTGCTCTGTGGCTGATGCCGTTCTTGATTTCTTCGCCCAATTCAGCAAAACTCTTGTTGTAGCCTTCTGGTACGAAGATAGGGTCGTAACCGAAACCTTCTGTGCCGTGTTTCTCGGTGGCGATGCTGCCGTTTACGATGCCTTCGAACTGGTGGATCTTCTTGATGCTGGTACAGCCACAAGGACATACATCCTGCTTCTCTATATAGCAGATGACGGTACGGAAACGGGCTTTGCGGTTCTCTTTTCCCTTGAGTTCGCGTAGGAGTTTTGACATGTTGGCCTCGCTGTCGTGGTCGGTTCCTTCTGCATATCGGGCACTGTGAACTCCCGGTGCTCCGTCTAAGGCCTCTACTTCCAGTCCTGTGTCGTCGGCAAAGCAACTGACGTGGTAATGGTCGTATATGTATTGAGCCTTCTGCAGGGCATTCTCCTCTAAGGTGCTGCCTGTTTCGGGAATGTCTGCTTCACAGCCTATCTCTTTCAGCGATACTACTTCGTATTGGCAGCCCAAGATGTCGCGTATTTCTTGTAGTTTGTGCTGATTGTTGGTTGCAAAAATTATTTTCATTTCTATTAGTGTTTAATGTTTAGTGTTTAATGTTTATTTACTTAGCAGATAGGCATAAACTCTAAACACCAAACTTTTCAATTACTTTATCTTTTGAATATCTTTCTC
>ENA-OPCG01000814-OPCG01000814.1-human-gut-metagenome-genome-assembly--contig:-NODE-814-length-12000-cov-14.717036_pt1 | contig 12000 bp, 5 predicted proteins | sample MGYA00241248_ERZ501476 | MGnify/ENA primary metagenome ERZ501476 (study PRJEB25962, sample SAMEA2042629) | human gut metagenome | biome: human gut; feature: human-associated habitat; material: faeces... | reverse complement strand
TAATATCTTATTTCAATTTTTCTATCTGTTCCTGGGTAAGACCGGAATACTTCATAATCAGATTGATGTCAACGCCATCAGCAAGCATGTTCCTGGCAATATCAAGGCTTCGCTGGTTCATACCTTCAGCTCTACCCTTTTCCAAGCCTTCCTTCATTCCCTTTTCCATACCTTCAGCTATACCTTCACGCTTAGCGGTGTCTACGGAATTCTTGATGTCACGATATGCCATCTTGCTGGTCTCGTACTCCCTCATTTCCTGCGGAGTAAACTTGGCTATCTCGGCTTCCTCGAAGAGGCGGTCGAAGACCTTGTCGCACAACTCTTTAGGACGCTGGGTAAGTTTATAGAGGTTCTTCAGAGCATAGAGCCACTTTTCGTAGAGCGTATCCAGTTCTTCCAGGGTCTTGTCAAACTTGGCAATCTCTACATAGATATATTCGAGTTTGTCGTAAAATACTTTGTGGGTAGCTGTATCGCACAACTGCACATGATGGCGGATTTTCTCCTTGTCGAATGCATCCTCGTTCATGCTGAAGTTGAGCAGGGCTACGGTATAGACATGATTGAGTTTGAAATCCCATTCATTCCCCTTTGGTGCCTGTTCACGGATAGGGAAGGTTGAGTAGAAAAGGGCGCGATCCTTGAAATACGTCTGGTAGGCATTCTGCATTTCTACGATGAACTTCTCGCCGTTTTCGCCCTCGCAATATACATCAAAGATGGCTCTGCGGTCGGTATAGACATCTCCCACATGCTCCGGGTTCAGATACGACACGTCCTTCACAACCTGTCTGCCATTAAACAAGCTGTTGAGGAAGCAAATGAGCAAATCCTTGTTCATTGCTGTTCCAAAAATTCGCTTGAAACCGAAATCGGTCAGCAAGCTAATGTATCTTTCTTCTACCTGCTTCATAATCATCTGTTTTAAAATTCTCAAGTGCAAAGTTACGACTTTATTTTCATATCTGATAGAGATTTTGGGGAAAAGTTTCTGAAAAAGTTAGAGATTGCGTTTCTTATGTGACAGGACAAGGGTCTTGGTACCTGTTGGGTGGACAATATGGTTGTGGCTTTTCGATGTAAGTTCCCAGTCAGATTCTATTTCCTGAAAATTTTTCGTAAGTTTTTATAAGATTTTGTGCGTTTATCACTATTTTTGATTATATTTGCAACCAATATGGAATTAACCTAAACAAAAGTGAAGATATGGTTATGAAACAGAAATTTAAACTCATATTTTATGGTGTAGGAGCGCTGATTTTATTGCCCCAATCCGTTCATGCCCAATTTGTAAATATGGAGGGGTTGGACTCTTTACGTCTGTCGGGATCGGTGAGCGTGGTGGAACCTGAACTCCTGAAGAAAGGCGTACTTCACAATGCCCTCGATGCATTGAGTGGACAGACAGCCGGTGTCAATGTCACAACCAATGGACTTGACCGTATCGCCATGTTGAACGCTGTTCGTGTTAGAGGTACTACTTCCATTATGGGAGGTAACGAACCACTTGTTATTATTGATGGCGTAACCTCTGATGTGGCTACACTTGCAACAATTTATCCTGCGGATATAGAAAGTTTTACGGTTCTGAAAAATGCCAGCGAAACTGCACTTTATGGTTCGCGCGGTGCTTCGGGTGTTATTCAGGTGAAAACCAAAAAGGGTACAGGTAAGGGATTTCAGATCTCTTATGAGGGTAGCTATGGCATCGAAGCTATGTATAAAAGTATGGAGATGCTCAATGCTGCTGAATATATTGCGGCTGCACAGAAGTTGGGATTGGAATATAATGACAAGGGATATGATACCAACTTCCGAAAGGCTATCACTCGAACAGGAAATATCCAAAACCATTATCTGGCTTTCAGTGGTGGAAATCCACAGAGCAACTATCGCGCTTCTTTTGGTTATATTGATCATAATACCATCATCCGTAGTAAGGGGTATCGCAATTTAGTGGCTAAGATTGATGTCACTCAGAAGGCATTTAATAATAGGCTGACTGGCGACTTCGGTGTATTTGGTTCTTCATATAAGAACAATGATATCTTTGACAGTCAGATGCTCTTTTATTCTGCCGATGCCATGAATCCTACCTATCCATTCGATAGAGAGAATGGCAGTTGGGTAAAGAATGGAGCGGCTTCGCAGGTGAATCCACCAGGAGCCTTGCTGCAGGAGCGAAATGATAGTAAGAATATGAACTTCAATGGTCATCTGAAGCTGAAATATGATATCTGTAATTATCTGAATGTCACTGCATTCGGAGCATACGGCTATGCTTCCAATGAAAATAATCAGTTCTGTCCTACATGGGTTTGGGCGCAGGGCAATCTCTATCGTGGTGAATTCAAGAGTGAGGAATGGCTTGGTAATGTTTCCTTAAACTATCAGCATTCCTGGGGTATTCATCATCTCAAGGCGATGCTTGGCGCAGAATATCAGAAAAATATCCGAACTGGTTTCTGGACTTCTGCCAAGGGAATTACCAACAACGGGATGTATTATCACAATATAGGTGCTGCCGCCTCTCGTCCTTATGGAGGAACGGATAGCAACTATGAAGATCTGGCCTTAGCTTCTGTGATGGGGAATATCGACTACACCTTATTAAATAAATATAGCCTTTCGGTTTCCATGCGTGGTGATGGTTCTTCGATGGTGGGCGATGATCATACTTGGGGTTTCTTCCCATCTATCTCTCTTTCCTGGGATATGAAACAGGAAGAATGGCTCCGTCATATCAAGGATATTACGATGCTGAAACTCCGCACGGGCTATGGTAGGTCGGGTAATCTTGGTGGCATATCTGCTTATACCACGATGAACACGGTGAGACAGAACGGCATTGTTTCGGTGAACAGTTCGCCTACGGTGACGATGGGGATGATCAGCAACAACAATCCTGATTTGAAATGGGAAACACGTGCTACCTGGAACCTGGGTGCTGACCTCGGCTTGTGGAATAACCGGCTGGTTCTGACGGCTGAATATTACTATTCCAAGACTACGGATATGCTTTATGCCTATGACGTGCCTGTACCTCCATTCGCCTACGATAAACTGTTGGCGAATATCGGTTCGATGAGCAATCAGGGTTTCGAGATAGGCTTTTCTTTCACTCCTATCCAGAAGAAGGACATGGAACTGAACATCAATATGAATCTCTCTTGGCAGAAGAATAAACTCCTGTCGTTGAGCGGTGAATATGCTGGTATGCAGATGTCGGCAGCTGATGTGACGGCGATGGGCGCCTTGTCGGGTGCCGGGCAGCATGGCGGTTATAATAATGTGGTCTATCAGATTGTGGGCCAGCCGCTTGGTGTGTTTTATCTGCCTCATTGCAAGGGACTCGTGGAAGATGGCAACGGACATTATCGTTATGACATCGAAGACCTGGATCAGAATGGAACCGTTGATTTGAGTGATGGCGGCGATAGATATATTGCCGGACAGGCTACTCCTAAAGTAACGTTGGGCTCCAATATCAGTTTCCGTTATCGCGACTGGTATCTCTCTCTGCAGATGAATGGTGCTTTCGGACATAAGATTTTCAACGGCACAGGATTGGCATACACCAATATGTCGAGTTTCCCGGATTACAATGTACTGAAGGGGGCACCAGAGAAGAATATCGTAGATCAGAATGTTTCTGATTATTGGCTGGAGAATGGTGATTATCTCAACTTCGAGTATCTAACCCTCGGCTACGACATTCCTATCAAGAAAGGGGTGATACAATCGCTCAGGGTATCAGCGAGCGTGAATAATCTTGCCACAATCACCAGTTACAGCGGATTGACTCCGATGATCAACAGTTATGTGGTAAACAGCACGATGGGTATAGATGATAAGCGGACTTATCCTCTTTACAGAACCTTCTCGCTGGGTCTAAGTGTTCAATTCTAATAATAGATGAGTATGAAACGATATAGAATATTATCTGTTCTGATGGCAGTCTTGGCATTGACATCGTGTTTGAATGAGCATCCGAAAGATCAGCTCGACGAGGATGCCATCTATGGCTCTGCATCGGAGATTTATACCAATGCCGTGGCTTCTCTCTATAATTATATAGGTGGCGCCAACGAGAGTGAAGGTATTCAGGGAACTTGTCGCGGCATCTACGATTATAATACGCTGACCACTGATGAGGCTATCATTCCAATCCGTGGCGGCGACTGGTATGATGGTGGTTTGTGGAATGCCATGTATCAGCATCGGTGGACTGAAGATGATGCTTCACTCTATGATACCTGGAAGTATCTCTATAAAGTGATAGTTCTGGCTAATAAGTCGCTTGACATCATTGATGCCAAGTCTTCCATGCTTACTGCCAGCCAGAAAGACAAATTCAAGGCTGAGGTTAGGGCTATCAGGGCTTTGATGTATTATGAGGCGATGGATATGTTTGGCAGGATTCCTGTTGTCTTGTCTTCGGGAGAATCGGAAATCTATCAAACTGCCTCGAAAATGCCAGATATCTCTTTGACAGATACGAACCTGTCGGCACAGAGCGAGCGAAGTGAAACTTTCCGGTTTATCTTCAGTGAACTGCAGCAGGTACTTCCTTATCTGTCGGAAGAACATAGTAATAAGGAAGGAAATTATTATGGCAGGATGACGCAGCCGGTAGTCAATTTCCTTTTGGCAAAGTTGGCTTTGAATGCAGAAATATATATGTTTGATGATTGGACCGAGGGGTATGCTAAGCGTCCGAAGGGTAAGGATATTTATTTTATGGTGCAAACAGCCGATGGGGCTTATTCTCTGAAAGGCGGTAAGGCAAGCGAGCATCGCAGCATGAAGTTGAATGCCTGGGAAACCTGCATTTATTATTGTGATAAACTGGCGAGCGAAGGTTATGATTTGGAAGAAGATGATGCTTTCAATTTCTCTACGCATAATGAGACATCGAAGGAGAATATCTTCACGATTCCGATGGATAAGAATATCTATACCAATCAGTTCCATTATCTCTTCCGCTCTTATCACTATACACATGGCGGAGCCTTGGGATGGGGTAGTGAGAATGGTACTTGCGCCACAATCTCTACCATGAAAGCAAACCGCTATGGCGAAGCTGATGAAGATACCCGTTGCAGGATGAATTTTGTGGCAGGTGTGGTGGAAGTAGATGGTGAAAAACTTCTGATGGATAATGGTAAGCCATTGGAATATCAGCCTTTCGAAGTGGCTCAGAACCTGACCAACAGCAAGTATATCAAGACGGCTGGAGCGAGAATGGCAAAATATGAAGTGGATAGAACTTCGTATATGGATGGTAAGTTGCAGAGCAATGACATCGTTCTTTTCCGCTATGCAGACGTATTATTGATGAAAGCGGAGGCCAAGGTTCGTAATGGCGAAGAAGGTAATGTGGAACTGAATAGGATTCGTTCCCGTGTAGGTATGCCAAACCGACAGGCTACGCTCGACAATATCCTGGAAGAACGATTATTAGAATTGGTGTGGGAAGGTTGGCGTCGTCAGGATCTTATCCGTTTCGGAAAGTTTACTGCAGCCTATGATCTTCGTATTCCTTTAGCTGGTGAGTCATCGGGTTATACCACCGTTTTCCCAATTCCTAAGAAATGTATGGAATTGAATAAAAAGTTGATGCAGAACAAGGGGTATGAGAAATCATTATAAAAAGAGGTTTATACAAAAAATCATCGGATTCCGCGGAATCCGATGATTTTTTGTTATAACTGATAAAACTTCGTGAAAGCCTTGACGCAATACTCGTGGTCGATTACGCTACCTGTTTCTCGACAACTGTGCATGGCGAGGATGGCATTACCCATATCTACACCCTTCAAAGGAATAGAAGAAGCGAGGATGTTACCAAGCGTACTTCCACCAGCTACATCACTGTGGTTTACAAATCGCTGGCATGGTACTCCGGCTGCATCGCAGATGCTGGCAAAGATGGCTGCTGATACAGCATCGCTTGCATACTTTTGTGCTGCATTGAACTTGATGACCGGACCGCCGCCAAGCATTGGGTGATTGGTCGGGTCGAACTTCTCACTATAATTAGGATGCCAAGCGTGGGCATTATCAGCAGAAATCATGAAAGCACGCTCTACTGCCTGGTAGTAAGCCTCCTCTGTGCCGCTCTGAGCAAGGGCAATGCGCTGGAGCATATGAGAGAGGAATGGACTTCCGGCACCCTGCTTGGTCTGAGATCCCGTTTCCTCATTGTCGAAGATGGCGAGAACGCGAGTTGTTTCAAATGCCGAAGTATCAGATGATGAAGTGGCATCTGCTGCAATCATCGCCTCTACACCTGCCCAGCACATAGATAAATCATCAAGTCTTCCTGAAGAGATGAATTCCTGATGCACACCGAAGGTGCAGGCTGGAGTGGCATCAGCCAGATAGAGGTCGAAGTCGAGAATATCTTCTTTTTTGATGTTCAATTCGCCTGTAATTACATTCATCAGGAGATTTCCCTTCTCCAGTTCATCATTGATGATGCCAAGGATAGGGAGAACATCCTTTTGCTTGCTCAATTTTACACCATCATTCACCTGACGGTTGAAGTGGATGGCAAGATTGCTGATTTGCAGCAATGGGCGCTGGATATGAAGAAAGAGTGTCTGAGGATTCATGGCGTTCTCACCTTTTACAATCACTCTACCAGCTAAAGTCAAAGGGCGGTCGAACCAGGTTGACATGATAGGACCACCATACACCTCGGTATTTAGTTTCACGATGCCACCCTCACAAAGCATCTCTGCATTTGGCTTGATGCGGAAGGTAGGAGAATCGCAGTGAGCGCAAATCATGTGGAAACCGCCATCTGCCAATGACTTCTTGCCGATTTGGAAAGCATAGATAGAGGAATCGTTCTTGGTAACAAAGAACTTGTCGCCAGCCTCAACCTTACCCAAAGGCTCCTGTGGGTTGATGCGATGGAAACCATTCTTCTCCAATTCTTCAGAGATATTCTTCACTGCCAGAAAGTTTACTGGAGAAGCGTCAAGGAAGGATAATAATCTTTTAATCATACTTTATGTCTTTATTCTGTTTTCAAATTGCTGAGTGCAGCTTATCTTATGCAAAAATACAACATTTATTTTATTTAATCTCATAATTCTACTTGTTTTTCATTTTTTTGTATTAACTTTGTTCCAAACTTAATAATATAATGAAAAGATTACAATCATATATACTATTTATATTGTTGCTGTTGGCAACAGTTCTTCCGGCACACGGGCATATTTCCAGAAATATGTTCATGGTTTCCAACCTCAATACTGATAATGGACTGTCCAGTTCTCGTGTCTATTCTATTGTTGAGGCAGAGGATGGTGCTATGTGGATAAGTACTAAACGAGGGGTTGACCGATATAACGGGCAATTGGTTTCTAATTACACATTGGCTACAGAAATGCAGTATAGTGATGCCAGTGGCAGAAATATCAAATTGACCCAAGATCATCATCGGCAGATATATGCCTACGACAACAAGGGAAAAGTATATATATATAATAAGGTGAAAGATACGTTCGTCTTGAGATGTAATCTTCTGAATATTCTTGGAGGAAGCATTGTATTGAACGAACTGTTGGTAGATGAAAAGGGCAACTTCTGGTTGGCTATGGATAAAGGTCTTTACTGCTTGTCAGCTTCTGCTGACGGGAAGGAAATCGTTCGCGAGAAAGCTAAAGGTAGATTTATATTAAAAAATACCTATATTAATCATATCCAGTTTGTTGGTCAGAGACTCTTGATAGGAACTTCCAAAGATGTATATTGCTATTCGGTAGCTACACAGAAAATAGCAAAAAAAATAAGCGGTAGCTCTGTGGTTTCTTCTTATCATGATGTAGAGGGGCATCATATTTGGTTGGGTACTTTTCATGAAGGAGTGAAGGTGGTGGATGATAGAACTTGGAAGCCAATCAATTCTATAGCTTTCCATTCTTTACAGAACATTCCGCAGATTCCCGTACGTTCTATTATTTCATTTGATCATCAAACTATTCTGATGGCAGTAGATGGAGCTGGAATCTATGCCTATGATAAGCAGAATAAACAAACCAAACTCTTACTGGATACAGATGGACGTCCTGGTAACATACTGAAGGGTAATGGCTTATATACTTTGTACCGCGACCGCTTTGGAGATTTATGGGCAGGTTCTTATTCGGGAGGAGTAGATTTAGCCATTCCGATGGAACATACTCTGGAGTATATTACGCATGAGTATCTTAATAATCAATCGCTGTTAAACAATTGTGTGAACGATGTATTCCAAAGCCGCGATGGAAAAATATGGTATGCTACAGATAAAGGAGTAAGTGTTTATGATTCGCAGACTCATTCCTGGCATCATGGACTATATAATAAGGTGGCACTTACGATTTGTCAGACTGTTGATGGAAGGATTCTGGTAGGTACTTATGGCAATGGTGTATATCAGGTGAACAGTGATGGAACCAGTATGCCTGCTTATTCTGTTAGTAATGGAAAGTTGAAGAGTGACTATGTATACAGTCTTTTTACTGATAGCCAAGGCAATCTCTGGATAGGCTGTTTAGATGGTGATATGGCCTGTTTCCCCTCAGAAAAGAATATTTCCAGAGGAATGGGGAAGACTGCTTTCTATCTGCCTGTCAACGAGGTACAATGCATTACCGAATCAGAGGATAAGCGCAGTATCGCAGTAGGAACTTCGCATGGTTGCTATCTGATTGATAAGCAGAATCCTATGCACCCACGCCGTTTTTTTTATCCAGAACAATATCCTGATAAAGACATAAATTTCTTTGTCAACAGTATGGTTTATCAGAATTCCAGTCATGTCTGGATAGGTACGGATGGTGGTGGACTTTATGATTATGACCTGACGACTAATAAGTTTAGAAACTATACTACCCAGGAGTCATTACCGTCTAATGCGGTTTATGGACTTATCAATGGAAAGAATGGCAAGTTGTGGTTGAGCACAGATAAGGGGTTGGCCTTCATCTATCAGGGGAAGGTGGTAAATCTCAACTTCTTCAAGGGATTGGAACGTGAGTATAATCGTATGTCTGTGGCGTGTACTTCAGATGGCAGGATGCTTTTTGGCAGTAATGATGGCGTAGTGGCTTTGGCTCCGATGTTTGCCAAAGGCTTGAATTATGCCGCTCCGCTTCGTATCCATCGTGTTGAGGTGGAAGGCGTAGAGCGTACAGACGAATGGAATGAAACCCTCTTTGAGATGTTACAGGAAGGTACCTTGCAACTTCACCATCATGAGAATACGCTGATTGTTTCTTTCGAAAGCATCAATTATCAATATCAGCATGACATCCAATATCAATATTATTTGGAAGGATATGATCGTGACTGGAGTAAATTGTCTTCTTATCAGTTAGCACGATTTGTCAATTTACCTCCTGGCAGCTATGTGCTTCATGTCAAGGCTATTGGCAGAAGTAATGGTAGGGAATTGGGGGCAACATCGCTGAAAATTTCTATCGCTCAACCTTGGTGGAACACCTGGTGGGCATGGATTGTCTATCTCTGTATTCTGACAGCCATCTTATATTTTGCATGGCAGTATTATAAAGAACGATTGCAGCGCAGGTATTATGACGAGAAAATTAATTTCTTTGTCAATACAGCTCATAACATCCGTACTCCTTTAAGTCTGGTGTTGGCTCCTCTTGTTGATCTGTCTAAAGATTCTCACTTGAGTGAGAAGAGTCGTGGTTTTTTGGATATGGCGCAGCGCAACGGCAATAAACTGTTGAAGATGGTAACAGAATTGCTTGACTTCCAAAAGGTCGAGCAGTCGGTCGAACTGGTTCGTCTGCAAGATGTAGAATTGCCTATGTTCTTACGTTTGCAGGTGGAAAAATTTATAGTGGCAGCTCAGGAGAAGCATATTCATCTGAGTCTTGAAGCTTGTCCGCAGCATTTGGTTCATACAGATGTCAAGATGATGGATTTGATATTAGAAAATCTTCTTTCGAATGCGATCAAATATACGCCTGAAGGTGGAAAGGTTACATTATCGGCTTCCATCGAAGGGAAGACTGCGCAGATTCTGGTGAGTGATACGGGTATTGGTATTCCGAAAGCAGAAATTAAGAATATCTTCAAGAGTTTCTTCCGAGCTTCAAATGCCGTGAATTCGCAAGAAATGGGAAGCGGATTAGGACTGATGCTTACCCGCCAACTCGTGAAGAAATTAGGTGGAAAACTTACTTTTGTTAGTGAAGAAGGCAAGGGTACTACCTTCCACGTAGTGTTACCTTTGGGGAATTCTGCAGCATCTTCAACTCAACCTGTAGAAGAGGCGCAAAATGTAGAGACTATATCTTCTAATCATCAAGATGTTCATGATGAGGAAATGAAATCCTTGGCTTCTTCAGATGATCAGAATTCTGAAGTTTCGAAGGATACGCTTCTCTTTGTTGATGACAATGAAGATCTTCGTCAATACATCTGCATGACATTTAGTGATACTTATCGGGTGGTGGATGTAGAAAGTGGCGATGCTGCCTTGAAATATTTAGAAGAGGGCGGTGAATGTGATATTGTTGTTTCGGATGTGATGATGCCTGGTATGCAGGGTGATGTACTTTGCCAACGCATCAAGGAAAACAAGGATACTTCCTGGTTGCCTGTCATCCTGCTTACTGCTAAGGCAGGGCGCAATTTTATGATTGAAGGACTTGGATTGGGGGCGGATGATTATATAGCCAAGCCTTTCGACGCGGCTATTCTTGCCAGCAAGATAGACAGTATGTTGAAGAATCGACGCCGGTTGAGCCAATATTACATGGAACGAAGTCTTGCGCTTGTTAGAGGTGAGGTCTCTGCTAAATCAAATTCATCCAAACAGGTGATGGATTTGAATGCTGCTGATGAACCGATAGAAACTATCCAGGCTTCTGATGAGAAAGAAGAGCAAGCTATTTTGAATCCACAAGACCAGGCTTTCTTGAATCCACAAGACCAGGCTTTCGTTGAGAAAGCAACCCGTCTCGTTCTCGATAACCTGAGCGACACCGACTTCACCATCGACCGCCTTTGCCGGGAGATGGCGATGAGCCGTACGCTCTTTTATGGCAAGTTGAAGACACTGACAGGGCAAGGACCGCAAGATTTCATGCGACTCATCCGTTTGGAACAGGCTGCGATGTTCTTGAAACAGGGAGACAGCGTGTTGGATGTCTCTGTGAAAGCAGGTTTCGTGAATGTGAAGTACTTTAGTACTGTGTTTAAGAAACATTTTGGAGTATCTCCAAGTAAGTATCTGTAAATTAAGGCTTTAGTTAATAAAAAGAGGTTTTGATTTAGACGAAATGTCTGAATTGAAACCTCTTTTGTTTGTTATCAAACCCTCCTACTATTCCTTTTCCCTATCTTTGCAGCCAAATTCAGTTGCGTTATTGCAAACGGATTATTTTAAACTAAACTAATAATAATAGTACACCTAAAAATGAAAAGGAACTTTTTGAAATTTTGCTTGATTATAGCAAGCGCCTTCACCTGTTTTTCATGTGATGCAAGTACATCAATAAAGAGACTTTCTGCTGGTTCTGATGGCATTGGCGAATCTTATCCTACTGCCCAGCAATGGAACAAGGATGTAGTAGGTTGGAATCTCGGCAATGAATTTGAGTGTTCAGCTCCTGGACAGGATGGGGAGTCGATGCAGATTGGCAACCCTGATGGCTCCATCCATGCAGAGACAGCCTGGGGCAATCCCGTTGTTACCAAGAAGATGATACAAGCCGTGAAGAAGGCAGGTTTCAATGCCATCCGTATTCCAATCCGTTGGCAGTGCCACATTACCAACGCTCAGGCAATGAGCATCGACAAGGCTTGGATTGCTCGTATCAAGGAGGTAGTGGGGTGGTGTCTGGATAATGACCTCAAGGTTATCATCAATGTACATCATGAAAAATGGCTCGAAGGTCGTCCTACCTATAAATATAAGGAAGAAAACTGCCAGAAGCTTGCGCTCCTCTGGATGAATATCGCCTC
>ENA-OPCG01000805-OPCG01000805.1-human-gut-metagenome-genome-assembly--contig:-NODE-805-length-12107-cov-3.189346_pt1 | contig 12107 bp, 12 predicted proteins | sample MGYA00241248_ERZ501476 | MGnify/ENA primary metagenome ERZ501476 (study PRJEB25962, sample SAMEA2042629) | human gut metagenome | biome: human gut; feature: human-associated habitat; material: faeces... | reverse complement strand
CCGCCGACCCTCTGCTTGTAAGGCAGATGCTCTAAACCAACTGAGCTAAACGCCCGCTTGTTTTCAAAAGCGGGTGCAAAGTTACACGTTTTATCCGACACCACCAAATTTTTCTCTTAGTTTTGTTTAAAAATTAACATCCTTTAAAACACATCTCCATACATAGAGTTATCAGGAAATCCGCCCCCTTGGGGGCTTGTAGTCGAATTGTAGCAATAATTATTCAATATACTTTGGACGGGTCAGACTTTTTCAGTAACTTTGCACTCGGTTAACATATAGTGTTATGAATTTAAAAGTTCGTCTGGCCGCAATGAACTTCCTTGAGTTCGCTGCATGGGGCGCCTATCTAACGTCGATGGGCACGTATTTGGTCACGATCGGCATGGCCACGCAGATCGGTTGGTTCTATGCCATTCAAGGAATCGTCTCCATCTTCATGCCCGCCTTGATGGGTATCGTCGCTGACCGCTGGATACCCGCTCAGCGCCTGTTGGGATACTGCCACCTGCTGGCTGGTCTACTGATGCTCGCCACCGCCTATGCGGGGCAGCAGGGGCTCCACGACCTCCTCTTCCCGATCTACGCCCTCTCCGTAGCCTTCTACATGCCCACGCTCGCCCTGAGCAACTCCGTGGCCTACAACGGACTGACACAGGCCGGAATGGACACCGTCAAGCATTTCCCGCCCATCCGCGTCTTCGGCACCATCGGTTTCATCTGTACGATGTGGCTGGTCGATGTGCTGGGGTTCCAGGCCAACCAAAACCAGTTTGTGGCCTCCGCCGCGGTCAGCCTCCTCCTCTTCCTCTACACTTTCACGCTGCCCCATTGCCCCGTGGTCAAGAGCGGCGAGAAGAAGTCGGTCGCCGACGCCCTCGGACTGCGCGCCTTCGCCCTGTTCAAACAGAAGAAGATGGCCATTTTCTTCTGCTTCTCGATGCTCCTGGGCGTGAGTCTGCAGATCACCAACGGCTTCGCCAACCCCTTTATCACCTCTTTTAAAGACATACCCCAGTACGCCGACACCTTCGGCGTCAACCATGCCAATATGCTCATCTCGCTCTCCCAGATCAGCGAGACCTGCTGCATCCTCCTCATCCCCTTCTTTATGAAGCGCTACGGCATCAAGAACGTCATGCTCATCGCCATGATGGCCTGGGTGTTGCGCTTCGGCCTCTTCGCCCTGGGCAATCCTGGCAGTGGCGTGTGGATGTTTGTCCTCTCGATGATCGTCTATGGCGTGGCCTTCGACTTCTTCAACATCTCCGGATCGCTCTTTGTCGAGCAGAACACGGACACGAAGCAGCGAAGTTCCGCCCAAGGACTGTTTATGCTGATGACCAATGGTATCGGCGCGACTATTGGCACACTCTCCGCCCAGGCGGTGGTCAACGCCTACACCGTCGATGGCGTGACGCAGTGGGCCGCGTGCTGGTACGTCTTCGCAGGCTACGCCCTCGTGGTGGCCGTCGCCTTTGCGCTGATATTCCGACCCAAAACAAAAAAGCACAATGAAGAATAACCCAAAAGATATCGCCCGCGTCAACAGCATGCTGACGGACTGTGTTGAACTGAAGTTGCACGACGTGGTCTGCATCGTGGGCGCCGACGAACTCCGCCTGATGATCCTCACCGACTCCGTGGGCAAACGACAACTCTCCGCCATCTGCGACCGCGCGGTGGAGAAGGAACTCGTGTTTCGCATGCACAAGACCGACTGCCAGGGACGCTTGCCCGAGGTGCTCTGCTCCCTGATGCCCGGACTGTGTCGCGACGACTACGCGCTCTATGTCTATGACATCACGGACGGGACGTATCACGTACACCTCGTCAACCGCAGGACGGCGGAAGAGACCGAGATCCGCATCACCGACGCCGTCCTCCTCTCGATGGTCGCCAATCTCCCCCTGCTCACCGTCCATAACCACATTCCCGGCACGGTCGATACGCGAAGCAGGCCCTGCCGTTTGACCAAGCCAAGGGCAAGCTCAGAATGCCCGTCAACGCTATGACCACCGAGCAGCTCCGCGAGCATATCAAGCGAGCCGTGGCTGACGAGTACTACGAGGACGCCGCCAACATCAAAAAGGAACTGGAGAAGCGCAGCAAGGAGCAAGGTTCCAAGGAGGACCCACAATGAAAGAAGCCCGATACTTCTATGTGCCTCAGGCGGGACAGCGCGACGAGCTGCCCAGCGAGGAGGCACGCCACGCCGTGCGCGTGCTGCGGCTGGTGGAGGGAGACGAGATCTTCCTCATCGACGGCGCAGGCAGTTTTCTGCGCTGCACCATCACGCTGGCGGCACCCCACCACTGCGCCTACCGCGTGGAGGAGACGCAGGCCCAGCAGCCCACGTGGCGCGGCCACATCCATCTGGCCATTGCGCCGACCAAGGACATGGGGCGCATGGAGTGGATGGCGGAGAAGGCCACCGAGGTGGGATGGGACGAGGTGAGCTTCCTCGACACGCAGTTTTCGGAGCGCAGGTCGCTCCGTGCCGATCGCATCGACAAGATCGTCGTGGCGGCCATGAAGCAGAGCCGCAAGGCGTGGAAGCCCGTGGTCAACGAGATGACCTCCTTCCGTGCGTTTGTCGATGCCCATCAGGAGGGCCGGCGCTTCATCTGCCATTGCTACCCCGAGATAGCGCGCCAGGACTTCTTCGACGCCATCACCGCGCCGCAGGGCGCCTCCGACGACATCACCGTGCTCGTGGGTCCCGAGGGCGACTTCTCCGTAGAGGAGGTGCGCTACGCCCTGGACCGGGGCTATGAGAGCGTGAGCCTGGGCAAGAGCCGTCTGCGCACGGAGACGGCAGGACTGACGGCCGTCGTAATGGCCCAGCTGGCCCGCCGCAGGTAGCGCGCCCACGAGCAGCGGCAAGACAAAGAAAACAAACAGACCATTCAAGAGAGTCTTACTATAATACCTTATTTAATTTAACTGATTATGCAAAAAAGACTGTTTACCCTCGTTGTGATGCTGACGGCGATCTTCGCCTCGGCACTCGCACAAGTGACGACATCCGGCATCAGCGGAAAGGTCCTTTCCGCCGGCGACGACGTCATTGGTGCAACTGTCACGGCTACCCACAAGCCGTCGGGCACCGTCTATCGCGCAGTGACCAACATCGATGGACGCTTCTCCATCCAAGGTATGCGTGTGGGCGGCCCCTACACCGTGGAGGTCTCCTACATCGGCATGGAGACCAAGAAGTTTGAGAATGTCAGCCTCACCCTGGGTGAGACGGAGGACCTCTCCTGCTCGCTCTCCAACGACTCCAAGGAGCTGGAGGAGGTCGTCGTCACGGGCCAGGCTGGCGTAGATGCCACCAAGACGGGAGCGGCGCAGAGCATCAACGCTCGCCGCATCAGCGAGATCCCAACGGTGAGCCACAGCATCGCCGACATCGCGCGCATGAACCCGCAGATCACGACCAACGGACAGAGCGGAGCCATGTCGTTTGCCGGCACGAACAACCGCTACAACGCCTTCCAGATCGACGGCGCGATGAACAACGACATGTTTGGTCTGACCGCCAACGGCAGCAACGGCGGCCAGGCTGGCGCCCAGCCCGTCTCTATGGAGACTGTGGAGCAGATTCAGATCAATGTCGCTCCGTTTGACGTTCGCCAGAGCGGATTCACCGGCGGCGCCATCAACGCCATCACCAAGAGTGGTACCAACGAGTTCCACGGATCGGCCTATCTCTACGGCAACAACGAGAAGCTGGTGGGCCGCCACTACAAGCTGCCCGGTGGCAAGTATGCCGATCCCTATTCCGACGAGAGCGAGTCGATGTTTGGCTTCACCCTCGGCGGTCCGATCCTGAAGAACAAACTCTTCTTCTTCGCCAACTTCGAACGCTCCTACAAGTCCTATCCCAACGAGTACGGACTGGGAACGCCCGACTCCAAGGTCGATGCCGACAAGGCCACGAGCATTCTCAACGCCATCAAGGACCTGGCGCAGCGACAGGGCATCAACTACAACGGACAGTATGACAGTTCCGACTCCGACACCTGGAGCAACAAGGCCGGCTTCAAGATCGACTGGAACATCAACGACTTCAACAAGTTTATGGTGCGCTGGAGCTATGTAAACGCCTCCACCCTCAACGGCAGAGGCGGCATCTCGACGCTCAACACCATCGACCACCTCTATCGCTTCAAGTCCAACACCAACACGGTGACGGCAGAGTTGCAGTCGCGCCTCTCGCCCGTCCTGAGCAACGAGGCCCGTCTGAGCTACGTCGGCGTGCGCGACAAGCGCACCTCGGGAGCCGCCTTCCCCTCCATCACCATCAAGAACGTGGGCAACGGAACGGTCAATATCGGCAACGAGTATAGCTCCATGGCCAACGGCCTCGACCAGGACGTCTGGACGCTGGAGGACAACCTCACCTGGTACAAGGGCAACCACACCCTCACCTTCGGTACGCACAACGAGCTCTACAGCTTCGACAACCTCTTCATCCAGAATCTCTACGGAAGCTACAACTTCCTGAGTGCCGACGACTTCTTCACCTACTACAACGGCGTCCTGGACGGCACGGGCATGTACACCGACAGCAAGGGCCATCTCAACCCCATCGGCACGCTCATCAACACCTACAACTTCGGACGCGCCAACGTCGCCGTCACGGGCGACCCGCGATGGAGCTCCGCCTTCTCGGCAGGACAGATCGGCTTCTACGCACAGGACAAGTGGAACGTCAACCGCAACTTCCAGCTGACCTACGGCATGCGCTTCGACATCCCGCTCTTCTTCGACACGCCGACGGAGAACACTCCCTTCAACGAGTGGGCAGCGGCCAATGGTTATGACCTCAAGACCAACCGCAAACTGGCCTCCAAGCTCATGGTGAGCCCGCGCCTCGGATTCCGTTGGGACATCGCCGGCGACAAGCGCTACATCCTGCGTGGTGGTGCCGGCATCTTCACGGGCCGCATCCCGTTTGTATGGCTGAGCAACAACTTCACCAACACGGGTGTCCAGATGGAGAGCTACTACGTCAAGAACAACAAGGACGTTTCCCTCATCCTCGACCCGAACCGCCAGTCGGAGAACGCCGAGAACCTCAAGGCCGATGGCAACCAGGTCATCAACGTCTTCGACAAGGACTTCAAGTTTGCACAGAACTTCCGACTCAACCTCGGATTCGACTTCGAGGCCCTGGGCATCAACTGGACCGCAGAGGCCATTTACTCCAAGACCCTCAACGACGTCTATTACCAGAACATCGCCTACAAGGAGAGCGGCAAGACGCTCGCCGACGAGACGGGCCTCGCCTGGGACGACCGTCCTCTCTATGAGCGCGCATCGAAAGGCACGCCGTTCAACAACATCTACGTGCTCCGCAACACCAGCAAGGGCTACACCTACAACCTCTCGCTCAAGGCCGAGAAGCACTTCAACTTCGGCCTCGACCTCATGGCCAGCTACAGCTTCACGAAGTCGAAGAGCGTGGGTAGCCCCACGTCTTCCGTGGCACAGAGCAACTGGCGCAACACCCACACCTACCGCCAGAGCAACCATCCGGAGCTGGCCAACAGCGCCTTCAATATCCCGCACGTGCTGAAGGCTTCCGCTTTCTACCACATCGACTACGGACGCAACAAGATGTTCACCACCACCGTGGGTCTGATCTACCAGGGATCGAGCGGATCGCCCTACTCAATGCTCTACAGCGGCGACATCAACGGCGATGGTGCCACGAGCAACGACCTCTTCTTCATCCCGACGGACGAGCAGATCGACCAGATGCCGTTCAAGGCCACGAAGGCGCTCTCAGCAGACCAGCAGCGCGCCAACCTCAAGACGTGGCTGGCCAACACGCCCTACCTGCGCGACCACCGCGGCGAGTACTACAAGCGCTACGCCGACAACCTGCCGTTTGAGAGCCACTTCGACCTGCACGTAGCCCAGAAGTTCAACCTCAAGGTGGGAACCTACGTCCACTCGCTGGAGCTCTCGCTCGACATCATGAACGTAGGCAACTTGCTCAACAAGGACTGGGGCCGCACCTACAGCAGCTCATACGTCAGCGAGTTTATGTCGCCCGTCACCTACAACAAGGGTGAGTATCAGTTCCTGAAGGATGCCGACTATATACTCAAGTATCCGAGCACGTACTACAGCCGCTGGCGCGGACAGATCGGACTGAAATACACGTTCTAAAACAGAAGCACCTATCATCTGACCTTCAAGGCTCACACGCGATGGGCCTTGGAGGTCATTTTTCTAACTATACAACAAGCACAACAATAGTATGATCATAGACTTTGAGAAAATAGCCGAGGCCCACATCGAGGGCTTCAAGGGAGGTGAGGGCAAACTCGACACGCGCAACTACGTCGATGACCGCGCCCGCATCATGTACTCCACGCTTCGCCCGGGCGCCCGGTCCGGAGAGCACCGCCACGAGGGCACCTTTGAGGTGATCTACGTGCTGAGCGGCGAACTGACATTCTGCTACGACGGTCAGGAGGAGGTCTGCCGCGTGGGACAGGCCCACTACTGCCCCGAGGGACACACCCACGCCTTCGAGAACCGCACCGACCACGACGCGCTCTACCTCGCCATCGTCCCCACCTTGGGATAGGCGAAAAAGGGGCAGAAAGACAAAAAGACCGAAATGATAGGAAATTCTTTGGCGTTTTGAGTGGAAAATGCTAACTTTGCAAAGAAATATCAATTATACCTATTATATATATGTATAGAACAAACACATGTGGAGAGCTTCGTCTGGAGGACGCAGGCCGCCAGGTGACGCTGGCAGGATGGGTGCAGCGCGTGCGCAAGATGGGAGGAATGACCTTCGTTGACCTGCGCGACCGCTACGGCATCACCCAGCTGGCATTCAACGAGGCCGTCAACGCGCCGCTTTGCGAAGAGGCCAATAAGTTGGGACGCGAGTATTGCATTCAGATAAAGGGTGTCGTCAACGAACGCCAGAGCAAGAACAACAAGATACCTACGGGCGACATCGAGATCGTCGTCGATGAGCTCAGCGTGCTCAGCCCGTCGCTCACGCCGCCGTTCACCATCGAGGACAATACGGATGGTGGCGACGACCTGCGCATGAAGTATCGCTACCTCGACCTGCGCCGTCCGGCGGTGCGCCGCAATATGGAACTGCGCCACCGCATGACCATCCTGATCCGCAACTTCCTCGACCAGCAAAACTTCATCGAGGTGGAGACGCCGATCCTCATCGGATCCACGCCCGAGGGCGCTCGCGACTTCGTCGTGCCTTCGCGCATGAACCCGGGACAGTTCTACGCGCTCCCGCAGAGCCCGCAGACGCTCAAGCAGCTGCTCATGGTGGCTGGCTTCGACCGCTACTTCCAGATAGCGAAGTGCTTCCGCGACGAGGACCTGCGCGCCGACCGCCAGCCGGAGTTTACGCAGATCGACTGCGAGATGTCGTTTGTGGACCAGGAGGATGTGCTCCAGTTGTTTGAGGAGATGGCCCGCGTGCTCTTCCGCGAGGTGAGAGGCGTGGAGCTTCCGAAACTGGAGCGGATGACCTGGCACGAGGCCATGCGCCGCTTCGGCAGCGACAAGCCCGACCTGCGCTTCGGCATGGAGTTTGTGGAGCTCATGGACGACCTCAAGGGCACGGGCAGCTTCTCCGTCTTCGACGAGGCAGCCTACATCGGCGGTATCGTCGTGCCGGGCTGCGCCGACTACAGCCGCAAGCAGCTCAACGAACTGACCGATTTCGTAAAGCGTCCACAGGTAGGAGCCAAGGGCCTGGTTTACATCAAGTATAATGCCGACGGCACGGTGAAGAGCAGCATCGACAAGTTCTACACGCCCGAGCAGCTCGCCAAGGTCAAGGAGACCACGGGAGCCAAGGACGGCGACCTCGTGCTCATCCTCTCGGGCGACAACGCCAACAAGACGCGCATCCAGCTCTGCTCGCTTCGTCTGGAGATGGGCAACCGCCTCGGACTGAGAGACAAGAATGTCTTCAAATGTCTGTGGATCATCGATTTCCCGCTCTTTGAGTGGAGCGACGAGGAGCAGCGCCTCATGGCCACCCACCATCCCTTCACCATGCCCAACCCCGACGATCTCCCGCTCCTGGACGAGCATCCGGAGCAGGTGCGCGCCAAGGCCTACGACTTCGTCTGCAACGGTATCGAGGTGGGCGGCGGTTCGCTCCGTATCCACGACACGCAGCTGCAGGAGAAGATGTTTGAGGTGCTCGGATTCACGCCCGAGCGCGCCGAGGCGCAGTTTGGCTTCCTGATGAATGCTTTCAAGTATGGAGCACCGCCCCATGCCGGACTGGCCTTCGGTCTCGACCGCTTCGTCAGCATCATGGCCGGACTCGACTCCATCCGCGACTGCATCGCCTTCCCGAAGAACAACAGCGGACGCGACGTGATGCTCGACGCACCCTCGGAGATCGACGACAAGCAGCTGGACGAACTCCAAATCAAGGTGGAACTCAAAGCATAATTTTCTTTGACGTAGGTCAAGAAATAACCATTCCTCCCTCGACGGCAGCGCGTTGTAACAGTCTTTTCGCCTTATTGCTTTTGCATTTAGAGAATAAAACGGTAACTTTGTAACCGACATCGGTCAATAGGTTATACTCAAATCATTGAGAGATTTATTTTAAGTGTAAAAAGAAGTATGGAAACAAAGAAGGTAACAACAAAGACTACCGCCACGAAAGCCGCGGCAGCCAAGAGGACGACCGCCAGAAAGGCGTGCGCCCGCAAGAGTAGCGAAGTGGCTATCAATGCTCAGAATATCGGTTTCAAGGCTGGCGACGTTTACAATGCACTCGCCGCTGCCGACAAGGCATTGAGCGTGGAGGAGATCGCCAAGGCGGCACAGATCAGCGCCAACGAGGTGCTGGTCGGCTTGGGATGGCTCTTCAAGGAGGGCAAGGTCGCAGGACAAGAGGACAACAAAGTGGTTCTTGCATAAGCCATCAATTAGAAGAAATACTTCAAAGGGAGGTCTGTGGGCGAAGGCTTATAGGGCTCCCTTTTCTTTTCTTCCTGCGCTGCGTTTTCTTCCTACGCTACCTTTTTTTCCTACGCTCCTTGCGGCCTCGTCCGCATCGACCCGCAGGAGGAAGGCAGCCACCTGCCAAACACCAACATCTATCACAGACAGCATAGACCTACAACATGAAATACGACCGACTCATCATAGAGATTCTGATGGAGGCTGGCAGCGACGGCCTGACGGTCAGAAAGGTTTCCCGCCATGTCTTCAATGCGGTCAACGGCCTGTTCGACGAAGCCGACATCGAGGCGGTCCACAAGCTGGTGCGGGCTTTTCTGCAGCGCCACAGCAAGGGGGCGAGTCCTGCGCTGGACCGCCCGAAGCACGGCACCTATGCGCTCAACCGCAGGACGGCGGAGGGCCGGGCGCTGATAGAGCGCCTGCTGAGCGAAGAAACGGATCAGCCCAGACCGCAGGGCAGCGTCCAGGAACTCTCGATACCCTTCGACGACGACTTTTTCGCCGCTGAATAAGGCCGCTGAGGGAGCCAACTGCCTCCTGGCAGCGGTCCAAAACTTGAACAAACAGATATTTTCCTGTCATTTTTCAAAAAAATGGGCGTCAACAAGGTGGCGTATCATTTTTTCTTCGTATATTTGCGCTTTATTAATAAAATAAAGAACGCTAATCTTACATTGTATGGCAAGAAGTAACAATCACCTTGTAATTATGGCTGGAGGCGTGGGCAGTCGCTTCTGGCCGATGAGCACAACCGAGCATCCTAAACAGTTTATTGACGTGTTGGGCACGGGCAGAACCATGATTCAAATGGCTTTCGATCGCTTCGACGGCGTGGTGGAGGCCAAGAACATGTGGGTCGTCACAAACAAGTGCTACCGCGACCAGGTGCACGAGCAGCTGCCCGAGATTCCGGAGAGCCACATCCTCTGCGAGCCGTGCCGGCGCAACACCGCGCCGTGTATCGCCTATGTGAGCTGGCGAATCAAGGACGAGGACCCGAAGGCCAACATCGTCGTGGCGCCCAGCGACCACCTGGTGGTGGACATAGCCGAGTTTAAGCGCGTGGTGGCAAGCTGCCTCGACTTCACCTCCGGCACCGACGCCATCGTCACCCTCGGCATGAAGGCCACACGCCCCGAGACGGGCTACGGCTACATCCAGGCCGACCTATCGCTCGCCTCGCCCCGCAATAGGGAGATATTCCGCGTCGATCAGTTTCACGAGAAGCCGAAGCGCGAGGTGGCGGAGACCTACCTGAAAGAGAAAAACTTCTTCTGGAACGCGGGCATCTTCATTTGGAGCGCAGCCACCATCGTCAATGCCTTCCGCGTCTATCAGCCCAACATAGCCAAGATCTTCGACCGCATACGCCCCATGCTCGGCACACCCGACGAGCAGCGCATCATCGACGAGGTCTATCCGCAGTGCGAGAACATCTCCGTCGACTACGCCATCATGGAGAAGGCGGAGGAGATCTTCGTCTGCCCCTCCGACTTCGGATGGAGCGACCTCGGCACCTGGGGCAGCCTGCTCCTGCAGACGCCCAAGGACATCTATGGCAATGCCGTGATCGGACAGAACGTGCAGCTCTACGACAGCCACAACTGCATCGTCCATACGCTCGAAGAGAAGCGCGTGGTGATAGAGGGGCTCGACGGCTACATCGTGGCGGAAAACGACGACACGCTCCTCATCTGCAAACTGTCGGAGGAACAACGCATCCGACAGTTCTCGGAGGAGTTGTAATACGCAACGCAAACAAGGAGGTGGGCGCTATCTGTGGAGGATCGCAGGATAGGGCCCACTTTGGCCTCAACGAGGCATAGGATAACTCTGCAGGGGCCTGCTGCGGCGGCCGCTTGTGGACATCAACTAAAAAAGCGATTATCAAATGGAAAAGAAAGTGGCCCTCATCACGGGCATCACGGGTCAGGACGGTTCGTTCCTGGCCGAGTTTTTGATTGGAAAGGGGTATGAGGTGCATGGATTGTTGCGCCGCAGCTCCTCTTTCAACACAGGACGCATCGAGCACCTCTATCTGGACGAATGGGTGCGCGACATGAAGCAGAAGCGACTGGTAGACCTCCACTGGGCGGACATGACCGACTCCTCGTCGCTCATCCGCATCATCGGCGAGACCAAGCCGACGGAGATCTACAACCTGGCCGCACAAAGCCATGTCAAGGTGAGCTTCGACGTGCCGGAATATACCGCCGAGACCGACGCCGTCGGCGTACTGCGACTGCTCGAAGCCGTCCGTATCTGCGGACTGGAGAAGACGTGCCGCATCTACCAGGCGTCCACCTCCGAGCTCTACGGACAGGTGCAGGAGGTGCCTCAGCGCGAGACCACGCCTTTCTATCCGCGCAGCCCCTATGGCGTGGCGAAGCTCTACGGCTACTGGATCGTGAAGAACTACCGCGAGTCCTACGGGCTCTATTGCTGCAACGGCATCCTCTTCAACCACGAGAGCGAGCGGCGCGGAGAAAACTTCGTGACGCGCAAGATCACCCTGGCGGCCAGCCGCATCGCACAGGGATTCCAGGACAAACTCTATCTCGGCAATCTCAACGCCCTCCGCGACTGGGGCTACGCCAAGGACTACGTCGAGTGTATGTGGCTCATCCTCCAGCAGGAGCAACCCGAGGATTTCGTCATCGCCACGGGCGAATACCACACCGTGCGCGACTTTGCCACGCTGGCGTTCCACCATGCGGGTATCGAACTGGAATGGCAGGGCGGGGGCCTCATCGAGAAGGGCATAGACCGCGCCACGGGCCGCGTGTTGGTGGAGGTGGACCCGAAGTATTTCCGCCCGGCCGAGGTAGAGCAGCTGCTTGGCGACCCGACGAAGGCGAAGGAGAAACTGGGATGGAACCCGCACAAGACCTCGTTCGAAGAACTGGTGCGCATCATGGTGGAGCACGACATGCGCTTCGTGCGCAAACTCTATCTCAAGGCACAGATGCCGGAGTAGGATACTGCCAAGCCAAAGGAGTAGGATGCTGTCAAGCCAAAAGTAAAAACGCTATAACGAAGAAAAGAATTATGCTGGATAAAAATACCAAGATTTATATCGCCGGCCACCGTGGACTGGTCGGTTCTGCCAT
>ENA-OPCG01000800-OPCG01000800.1-human-gut-metagenome-genome-assembly--contig:-NODE-800-length-12206-cov-4.381615_pt1 | contig 12206 bp, 10 predicted proteins | sample MGYA00241248_ERZ501476 | MGnify/ENA primary metagenome ERZ501476 (study PRJEB25962, sample SAMEA2042629) | human gut metagenome | biome: human gut; feature: human-associated habitat; material: faeces... | reverse complement strand
CCTGCCGCGCCTATGCGGGCAATGCCGCCGACTTTGCCGAGACCGAGACCGTCGTGAAGCAGATCCACGCCGACTTCGGCAGCATCGACATCCTCGTCAACAATGCCGGAATCACCAAGGACGGCCTGATGCTCCGCATGTCGGAGGCACAATGGGATGCCGTCCTCAACGTCAACCTGAAGTCGGCCTTCAACTTCATCCACGCTTGCGCTCCCATCATGCTTCGCCAGCGTGGCGGATCCATCATCAACATGTCGAGCGTGGTGGGTGTCCACGGCAACGCTGGCCAATGCAACTACTCGGCCTCCAAGGCAGGCATGATCGGTCTGGCCAAGTCTATCGCCCAGGAGCTCGGCCCCAAGGGCGTGCGCGCCAACTGTGTCGCCCCGGGCTTCATCGAGACTCCGATGACGGCCCAACTCTCCGAGGAGATCCGCAAGGGCTGGATGGCCAAGATTCCTCTTCGCCGTGGCGGACAGACCGAGGATATCGCCAACGTCTGCCTCTTCCTCGCCTCCGACCTCTCAAGCTATGTCAGCGGCCAGGTCATCCAGGTCGATGGCGGCATGAACATGTAAGGCACGATGCAGCCACTCTACGAGGACAACCACGTCATCGTCGTCTATAAGGAAGTGGGCGAAATCGTACAGGGCGACAAGACGGGCGACCTTCCGCTCTCCTATACCGTCAAGGAATGGTTGAAGGAGAAATATCAGAAGCCGGGCAACGTCTTTCTCGGTGTGGTCCACCGCCTGGACCGCCCCGTGGCCGGACTGGTCGTCTTTGCCAAGACCTCGAAGGCGCTGAGCCGCCTCAACGATTTGTTTCGCAAGGGTGAGGTCCACAAGACCTACTGGGCCATCGTCCAGCATGAGCCTGCCGAAGCGGAGGGACTGCTGACCAACTGGCTGGTGCGCAACGAGCGACAGAACAAGACCTATGCCTACGACCACGAGGTGGCGGGCAGCAAGAAGGCTATGCTGCGCTACAAGGTCATCGGGCGCAGCGACCGCTACGTGCTGCTCGAAATCCACCTGCTCACGGGACGCCACCATCAGATCCGCACGCAGCTGGCTCATATCGGTTGCCCCATCAAGGGCGACTTGAAGTATGGCGCGCCGCGATCCAATCCCGATGGAGGCATCAGCCTGCTGAGCCACCGCGTGGCCTTTGTCCACCCTGTGAGCAAACTGCCGATCGATGTCGTCTCGCCCCTGCCCGACGAAAAACTATGGCGGGTGCTGGCCGACAGCAGAACGACGGAAGAATAGGTTGTCAAAAGGCTTATGGAGTAGTCAGAAAGGCTCATGGACATACGGAGTAGTCTGAAGACTTATGAAGTAGTCAGAAAACTTATGGAGTAGTCTGAAAGACAAGTCATATAGCCGAAAGCCCAACCGAATAGACAGAAGACTATCATATCAACCCCAATCAGCCTCAGGCTGGTTGGGGTTTCTTAATAGTATCCGACTGTTTTTATTAGTATCCGACTGTTTTTATTATACGCCAAAAGTTGTATTGAAACCACACGAACGACCTTGTCACCCTATTTCTCGTAAAAACCTTTTTCTTTTTATTCGCTCTATACTCAAAAACTTTTCGTAACTTTGCCACAAAGAAAAAAAGCAAAGACCATGGTGGAAAGAATTTATCCTGTGGGAATACAGACTTTCAGCGACCTCATCGCAAGACAATGCGTTTACGTAGACAAAACAGCACTCGTCTATCGGATGACCAAGAAGTACAAATATGTATTTCTCAGCCGTCCCCGTCGCTTCGGAAAATCCCTTCTCAGCAGTACGCTTCATTCCTATTTTGCAGGTGAGAAAGATCTGTTCAAGGGGCTTGCCATCGAGGGCTTGGAAAAGGAGTGGACGGAATACCCAGTCCTTCACTTCGACATGTCAACATTCAAGAATTGCGATCTCAAAGATTTACAATCTAAATTCAACGTCTTGCTTTCCCAATATGAAAGCATTTGGGGCAAAGAGTCCAGAAAGCAAAACTCCCGGAGACAGAGTCAAAAGCCTGATTGTCTCGACAAAAGAGCACACAGGCAAACCTGTTGTCATTATAATAGACGAATATGACGCTCCGCTTCTTGATGTGCTCCACGACGAGGACAAACTCGCAGCGATCAGGACCGTCATGCAGGAGTTTTATGCCCCAATCAAGGCCAATGACGCCCACATCAGGTTCGCCTTCATCACGGGAATCACGAAATTCTCACAGCTCAGCATCTTCAGTACCATCAACAATCTGGCCAATATCAGCATGGACCCAGAGTTCGCTGCCATCTGCGGCATTACCAAGGAAGAACTCACCACGACTCTGAAACAGGACATTGAGCAGTTGGCAGCAACCAACGGATTGACTTTTGAAAGAATGGAGCAAGAGTTGACCGAAAACTATGATGGCTATCATTTCAGCCGCAACTGTCCGGATATCTTCAATCCCTTCAGTTTGATGCGTTGCTTTGCCGCCGGCTACATCAGCAGCTACTGGTTTGCCACAGCCACTCCTACTTATCTGATTCATCAGATGCAAAGATTCAACACAGACGTTATGAATCTGGATGAGGTTTTCGCCTTTCCGTCCTCATTCGACCGTCCTACGGAAAGAATGACGGATGCCCTCCCGCTGCTTTATCAGAGCGGTTATCTTACTATCAAAAGATATGATCCTTTGACCAATGGATACTATCTGGGTATTCCAAACAAGGAAGTAAAGGGAGGATTGATGGAGAACCTGCTGCCGCTTTACACGAATCTGAGCGATGGCACTTCGCTTGGCTTTGCGGCAAAATTCTATCAGGCGTTGGTGTATGGAGATATCGACAAGGCGATGACGCTGATGAGGTCCTACTTTGCCTCTATACCTTATCCAGAAGGCGGAAAGGACGTACTGGCAGATATGCAGAAAAACGAGTATTATTATGAGACCGTTTTCTACATCATGCTTTCGATGATGAACATAGCTGTTCTCACACAGGTAAAGAGTTGTAGGGGAAGAGCCGATGCCGTGATGTTCTCTCCCAGCACCGTCTTCGTCTTCGAGATAAAAATCAACAAGTCCGCCCAGGAAGCCTTAGCCCAAATAGACAACAAAGGCTATATGGTTCCTTTTGAGGCTGATGGCAGAAAGCTCGTTAAAATAGGTATCAACTTCAGTACCACAACCAGAACCATCGAGGATTGGAAATACAGGATTCAGGCCAACAATTCGACAACGCCTATTCCTCCTGTGGGCTTGAAAAGTTAGGATTTAATCAGTACATCCAGCAGAAGGAGCGATAGGTCTTCTCCCGAAGGCGTCCCGAGACCATCCCGAAGGCGGGAGGACAAACCCTCCCCCGCCCTACTTCCTGCGCGTATAGAAATACTGTCCTTTGTGCTTCGTCCGTCCGCCAAACTCGATGGCGTGGGTGGGACAATGGTGGTAGCAGGAGAAGCAGGTGAGGCAGTCGTCGTGGTGAAGCCACTGGGGCTGACGGCCCTTGCCGCCCTCGATATCGCCTACGGGACAGACGCTGGCGCAACGTCCGCACTTGATGCAGCGATCGGCAACGACATGAAAGGGCTTGTCGGTGATGAGGAAACGCTCAAAGAAGCTCCCCACGGGACCGGAGAAGAACCCTGGGATCGGACCGCGTGTGAGCGAGCGAAAAGAGTCATCACGCCGTCTGCAGTCCCATCGGGCAATGGTCTCAACGAGGGCGTCGAGCTGGCGGGCAGCCTCGTCCTTCTTCTTCTGCTCCTTGGCGGGCGTATCGACATCCATGAAGGGCAGTCCGACATAGGACTCGGGCATGATGATCGAGGCAAAGAGCTGTGGATCAATACCCTTGGCGCGCAGATGGGGCAGCAGACGCTCCACGGTGCGACCGATGGAGTCGCCTGCCGTGAGGATGAGGTAGGCGTAGTGGGACTTTCCACCAGCATCTATCGAGAGCTGGTCGATAAACTGCCGGACAAGGCGGGGCGTACGCCAGCCATGAACGGGAAAGATGAAGCCGACGGCCTCATGTTCTCCGAGGGTATAACGTCCCTCTCCCCCTATCGCGTCGGCCATATTGACAAGCCGATCTCCCAACCGCTCGGCAAGCGTCTGTGCTGCCCATAGCGTGTTTCCTGTGCCTGAGAAATAGAATATCATGGTACAAAGATAATGCAAATCGAGAGCAATACAAAAAGAATCACATTCTTTTTTATTGCCGAGTGCAGCTTATCTTATCAAAAGATAATGCAAATCGAGAGCAATACAAAAAGAATCACATTCTTTTTTATTGTCGAGTGCAGCTTATCTTATTGCAAATCGAGGAAGATTTTTATCTTTTATAGAAGACAAAAGCAAAATTGTCCCACATTTTATCTTCTATAAAAGATAAAAGTCGTATATTTGCAAAAAGTTTCTTCTATAAAAGACAAAATCATGGCAATTATTATTCGTCAATCATATATCGACAAAATAGAAAGGTTTCTTGGCAAGGAGACCATCATCGTCTTAGTAGGCCAACGTCGTGTGGGCAAAAGCTGCATGATGAAGATGATTCGTGACCGTAAAATATCAGATAGCAGCAACAATATCATCTATATAGATAAGGAGAAAAGAGAGTTTGACCACATTCAGACCTACCAAGATCTCAACGAGTATATCGGACAGCATTTTCATTCCGACAAACATAATTATATCCTTATTGATGAGATACAAGACATCAAGGAATTCGAACGCTCCATCCGAAGCTATCGTACAGAACCCAACACAGATATTATCATCACAGGTAGCAATGCTCGTATGCTGAGCAACGAACTAAGCACCATCATAGGCGGGAGATATAAGGAAATCTATATCCAGTCGCTAAGCTACAACGAGTTTTTGCAATTCCATCATCTATCGGATAATGACGAAGCGCTTGCTCTGTACATTCAGTATGGTGGCCTGCCTGGCTTAGCCAAAATAGGTTTGGAAGAAGACGACGCCCGTGAGTATCAGATAGATATCTACCACACCGTCTTGCTCAAGGATGTCATCATGCGCAACCAGATAAGAAACGTACCATTCTTAGAGAATCTGGTGCGTTTTCTTGCAGATAATACAGGCAAGCTCATCTCTGCCAACAGTATCGCCAAATACATGAAATCGCAAGGTGAATCAATAACCTCCACGGCCATCATCAACTACATTTCCTTCCTTTGCGAAGCCTACATCCTGCACAAGGTGAACCGCTATGACATCCACGGCAAACGAATCTTTGAAACCAACGACAAGTTTTACTTCGAAGACAACGGCATTCGAAATGCCATTGCTGGAGGAACGCGCGAAGGAGACATTGAGAAAGTGATAGAGAATATCATCTATCAGCATCTCATACGTTTGGGCTATCAAGTATATGTGGGACAATTGCAAGCTGGAGAAATCGACTTTGTATGTACCAAGCCGGGAGGTGAACGCATCTATGTACAAGCGTCCTATATCATCTACGACAAGGCAACGAGAGAGCGAGAGTTTGGCAATCTTCATGCCATCAAGGACAACTATCCGAAGTACGTTATCTCCATGACCCCTCTGCTCACCAAGAATGATGATGACGGCATCACGCACATACATCTTCGCAAGTTTCTGACAGAAGGACTATAAATAGCAGACTTATCATATTGGGGCGCGCCCCAAAAGCCCCTACCCTTGCCCAACCTTGCCCCCCGAGTCTACCGTGGCGGCAAGCACGCATTTTTTCACCCCTTTTTATGAAGTTAAGTTCATAGGCCGATGAAGTTAACTTCGTAGGCTGATGAAGTTAACTTCGTAGGCCAACGAAGTTAACTTACTTTTTCGGGCCAATTATTTGAGTTGTGCAAACCGTCATGTACACCCAATCATGACACAGCCCGAAACACAATCTTCACTAAACGACAAAACACCTTGCCGAGGCTTGCTTACAACCGCACATGGCCGTAACTTAGGATCACTCATGATCATAAGTTAGGACCGATTCGCGGGGGAAATACAGTTGATGGAACGGGTGTGCTGGCGGATTCCACCCTATTAACGTTTTAACGTTTTCGAAATCCAGCATCTCACTTCCCTCCGATCAAAGAAACAACCTTGATTTTTGCCAAACCTGGCCTATCGATTTGATTTTTGTTGGAATATAACGATATTGAGCATTGTAAGCAAACCTATATATTCCTATTTTATCTGGTTTGAAAGTGCAATTCAAGAGCGTGAAAATGCAGAAATAAAAATTGAATCTATGGTTTTATCGACCAGAAAGCCAAGGTTCTGGTTAAGCACAGGAACATCAAGGATTACGGAGAACTTGATACAATGCGGAAGATGGTAGAAGAGAAAGTTAGGAAGAAATCTACATAAGATTTTCGGCCTAATAAGACTATAAGATAAAAAAATGACGTTCTTGCGTAAATTTTACACAGAAATATTTGGTAGCTTGAAACAAAGGTCGTATTTTTACGTAAAATTTACACAAGATATAATGAAAGAAGGTAAAAGAATAGTAGTTATGGGTGGGAGTTTTAATGAAATAAGCAAATGAGCAGCAAGGAATATACATACAGATGGAATCCTCAGAAGGATTTTCTTGAAAAGTATCGTGCTTTAATGGAAAGAGTAAAGCATGGTGACCATTCGGCATATTATCAGGTAAAAGAGTTGCGTACAAAAGAGTTTCGCAATACTGTCGATATCGTCAACCAAGGTGGATATGTAACAGAGAACGGAACGTGTTATTCATTCCCTGATGATTCGGATATGATGAGCAAGACAGTATTCTATGAGCGCGAAATATGTTTGGCGGTGCAAAGCAGCTATCAAACTGTCGTTGAAGTACAAAACATTGACTGTTTGTATGCAGGGGTGCAGTTGAAAGAGCAAGCTTATAATCCTGCCGTATTGAACATGGCCAGCAGGCGTAATCCTGGTGGCGGTGTAGCAACAGGTGCTGGAGCACAGGAAGAAACACTGTTCCGCAGGACGAATTTGTTCCGTTCCCTCTATCAGTTTGCTCCCTTTGCGGGGATGTATCGTATCAAGCGTTCTCACTACCAGTATCCCCTTGACAGGAATTTTGGAGGAGTTTATACGCCCGATGCCATCTATTTTAGGGAAAGTGAACAGAAGGGCTATGCCTTGCTGGATAATCCTGTCAGCCTCTCGTTTATCACAGTGGCTGGTATGAATCGACCAGACTTAACGACAAGTGGAATGATTGCCAACCATCATGTAGAACCTATCAAGAACAAGATACGAACTATCTTCCGTATTGGTTTGATTCATCGTCACGACTCACTAGTACTTGGAGCCTTGGGGTGCGGAGCATTCCGTAATCCACCACGTCATGTAGCACAACTGTTTCATGAGGTGATGGAAGAGCTGGAGTTTAAAAACAAGTATCGCAAGATAGTGTTTGCTATACTTGATGACCATAATGCCCATCAGAGCCACAATCCTGAAGGCAATTTGAAGCCGTTTGCTGATGAATTTACGAAAAGGGATGTATGATGTCGCTGAATGACATCTTCAGAGGGAAAGAAACTATTAACAACAGCAAAGGCTGTGGTGGTGTCATGCGTATTGCCCCCATTCCGCTTTATGCTGCCGTTGACAACCGTATGGACATCATGGAGGCGGACAAGTTGGCTGGTGATGCCGCAGAAATCACCCATCAGCATCCGCTTGGGTATATACCTGCATCCTTGATGTCGCATGTCATCTATCGTTTGGTCTTGGATGAGAATCCGACAAGAGAAGGCCTGATAGAGTATATATATGAGGGAATTGGGAAACTTGACGATCTGTTTCCGCAGCATCATCGGGAAGTTTTGGAGATGATGGGGATTGCAAGAGTTGCAATAGATCTCTCGGCAAACGACCATTCTGACCTTCAGAATATTGGTGCGTTAGGAGGCGGATGGGTCGGTGAAGAAGCACTCGCCATTGCGCTATACTGTGCAATCCGCCATTTCGACAACTTTGAGGAAGCAATGATTGCGGCTGTGAATCATGGTGGTGATAGCGACAGTACTGGAGCTGTAACAGGCAATATATTAGGTGCTGCCATAGGCTATGATGCTATTCCGCAGTTTTTCAAAGATGATTTAAAACTATACGACGTTATCCTCCACATGGCAGATGACTTGCATTGTGGAGAAGTGACAAAGATGTAAATCAAAAAAATGGGCGCAGGGTGTTATCCACGGAGAATTCCCCCTGCGCCGTAAAGTATTGAGAGTGTCAGCCGTATTGAAATCGTAGTTCTTACCTGCGTCTGATGTGTATGAAATGTTTTCTTGCATCAATTCCTTTATCGCTCTGAGGATAGTGTCAGAACTACAAGTGCGAAGTGTCGGATGAAGCGAGAGATGGTTCATCAAATGAGTAGTGACACCCTCAATACATGAGCCACCACAGAAGTAGATACTCATGAGTGAACGGATGATTTCGCTGTACTGATAACCGAACAATCTACACCTTAGACCGAGGGTTGAGTCGATTACAGATGACAATGTGGAGTCAAATTGCTCCATGATTGAAAATATTCCTCCAAAAGGAGTGAGTTTCTCGGATTTAATTTGTATCTTTGCCATGTCTATCGTCGGATTCTCTTGTTTGTTTTTGCGACACTAAGATAAGCGAATTCTTCGACATGGCAAAATTCTGGGCAACTTTTTGTTGGTCAGGTACTTAAAAAGTTTAATTGATAATAGTGTTGCGGTATTAAGGATTATGGAAGACAGGCGAAAACTACTCAATGATTTTCTTACAGCGTTCCCATTGGAAACCTTGTCGGAAATGCCATTGGATAAATATACTAACCTAAACAGAACTGACTCTTTCTGTTATTGGGTTGAGAGTAAAACCCATGAGTTAGGTTCTATACGGGGCGGCTCGTCCTATAAGTTTGGCATCTACAAGTATAACGAGAAACCAAAGGACACACGTGAACGATTCATGTGTGATGACACCTATGCTTGGTATACCAAGAACGGAAATTCGGCAGAAGAAGCTTACACATTGGTAAGAAGTGATATCGTGAAAATAGCCAACTATGCCAGAAACGGCGAGTTTGAAGCCATCGACAGCATAACCACCTTTGGCAATGTGTTCAAGTGGAAGATAGCCTTCTTATACTCCAATGAGCAATTGGTTCCTATCTATAACCGTACCATGTTGAAGAAAGCATCTGCCAAGTTTGGTTTGGACAATCCCAATGGCAAGAGTATTCCAGAGATGCAACGCTTCCTTCTCGAAAAGAAAGGTCCGGAAGACCTATTCATGTTCTACGATAGGCTACTCCAAAAGATAAAAAACAACAGTCAAGCAGAAGATACGCAATTATCAGAAAAAAAGTACTGGCTCTATGCTCCAGGTGAGGGAGCATCAAAATGGGATCTCTGCCAGCAAGACAGTATCATCTGTATCGGATGGGATGACATGGAAGATTTGGAGCAATATGACTCTCTTGATAGCGTTAGAGACCATTTGAGAGATGTCTATGGAAAACCAGATGCAAGTTTCATGAATGATGGTCTTGCGATATGGCAGTTTGTCCATGAAGTACTACCAGGAGATGTCATTTTCGTCAAGTCAGGAATCAGTAAGATTATAGGCAGGGGAATAGTAAAATCCGAGTATATCTATGATGAGACCTATGAAGACTTCAGAAATATCCACAAGGTGGAGTGGACAAACATCGGAATGTGGGACGCTCCTCACAATTCTGTGTTGAAGACCTTGACAGACATCACCAAGTACCCCGACTATGTTAAGGCGTTGGAGGCATTGATCAACACACCCACCCAGAAACGCTACTGGTGGTTGGTGGCCAATCCCAAGATATGGAGCATGGCAGACTTGGCTGTAGGCTCTACCGTAGAGTACGAACTCTATAACGATAGCGGCAAGCAACGGCGCATCTTCCAGAACTTCCTTGACGCAAAAGCTGGTGATGCCGTCATTGGTTATGAGTCAACTCCTGTCAAGCAAATTGTCGCATTAGCAGAGGTTTCAAAAGAGCAGAATGGCGAGACTATAGAGTTCGTGAAGAAAGAAGCTTTGAAGAATCCGATAGATTTTCCGACCATCAAAGCCGTTGAAGGCTTGAAGGATATGCAATTCTTGGGAAATCCACAAGGCTCATTCTTCTGTCTGTCAGAAGCCGAATATGAACTTATACTTGATCTTATCCGTGAAAGCAACGCTGTCCCTGTTGTCAAGCAAAAGGAGTTCTACATCAAAGATGATTTTCTTAGTGAGGTCTATATGGGTTCTGAAGCTTATGATAGCCTTGTCGGACTGCTGAGACAGAAGAAGAACATTATACTACAAGGTGCTCCTGGTGTCGGCAAGACCTTCACCGCCAAACGCCTTGCATACTCCATGCTCGGTCTGAAGGATGATGAGCAAATCGAGATGGTGCAGTTTCATCAGAATTTCTCGTACGAAGACTTCGTCATGGGCTACAAACCAACGGAAGACGGAGGGTTCATGCTGAGACCTGCCATCTTCTACAATTTCTGCAAGAAAGCCAAGAGTAATCCCGATAAGCAATATTTCTTCATCATCGACGAGATAAACCGTGGCAATCTGAGCAAGATATTCGGAGAACTCCTCATGCTCATAGAGAAAGGCTATCGTGGCAAGACCCTCAAACTGGCGTACACAGGTGAAGACTTCACTGTCCCAGAGAACATTTACGTCATAGGCATGATGAACACGGCAGACCGTAGCCTTGCCATGATAGACTATGCTCTGCGTCGCCGTTTCAGCTTCTTTGAGATGGAGCCAGGCTTCTTGACTGATGGCTTTAAGCAATACCAAGAAAGTCTCCATGATGAGACCTTTGACCAGGTAATAGATGCCATCGTCAATCTCAACAATGTCATCGCCAATGATGACTCCTTGGGATCAGGCTTCTGCATTGGGCACAGCTATTTCTGCGACCAAGAAACTGTCAGCAAGGAATGGCTGAGGAATGTCGTGAACTACGACATAGCCCCGATGCTGAAAGAATACTGGTTTGATGACCCACAAAAGAGCAAGATGCAAATAGACATCATCAAGAACATACTATCATGATAATAGACAAAGGCATACCAATCAAGAACGTCTACTATATGCTCACATACGCATTCAAGGAGCTGAATCGGAACAATTATGAGCAGATAGCAGGAGAAGACTTTGAGGATATTCACGACCTGTTCGCGGAAATCCTCTCCCTCGGTATTGCCTATCTTTTGAAGCAAGGTCTCCATCGTCAGTACGTCATCAAGGAAAAAGAACTGCAAACGCTATGTGGAAAGTTATCTATGCAGCAAACCATCAAGAAGCGCATGACGAGAGACACCCACTTGGTATGCGAGTATGACACTTTCTCAGAGAACAATGTCTTCAACCAGATATTGAAATCGTGCGTACTCCTGCTGCTTCGCTATTCCGATGTATCATCAGAGAGAAAGGCAAAGCTGAAAAAGCTCATGATATACTTCGAGGCAGTTGATGAGATACCATCTTCCTCTGTTCACTGGGATATGTTGCGCTATGACCGCAATACACGCACATACCAGATGCTTCATAGCCTGTGCTATTTCTTGTTGCATAGCCGACTGTTTACAACAGAAAGTGGAGATGTGAAGATGGAGCGTTTCTCTGACGCACACATGAACCTGCTCTTTCAGCGTTTCGTCATGGAGTATTACAAGAGGAAACATCCAGAATACAAAGCGCAGGCAAAGCAGATAAAGTGGGACTTGTGTGAGAACGAGAGTGTCTCAGCCTCTATGTTGCCTATCATGCAGACTGACGTTACCCTCGTTTTAGGAGATAGAGCGTTGATAATAGACACTAAGTACTATAGTCAAACCGTCCAGGAGAATATGGGAAAAATAAGCATCCATTCCCCCAATCTTTATCAGATACATACCTACGTCACAAACGAGGACAAATACCATGCAGGTCTCGTAGATGGAATGCTTCTCTATGCGAAAACATCCAGCGACATCCAACCGAATGTCCAGTTCAAAAACCATGATGGAAATGTTTTCATGGTAAAAACGTTGGATTTAAGCCAAGACTTCAAAGTCATTGAGGAACAACTGGAGAATATACCTAATTACAAAGTATAAATAGAGTCCGCTAATTTATCTTGCTCCAGCTGACTTGTGGCGAGGGTAAAACTCCCACGATGTTGTCGA
>ENA-OPCG01000797-OPCG01000797.1-human-gut-metagenome-genome-assembly--contig:-NODE-797-length-12243-cov-10.951181_pt1 | contig 12243 bp, 5 predicted proteins | sample MGYA00241248_ERZ501476 | MGnify/ENA primary metagenome ERZ501476 (study PRJEB25962, sample SAMEA2042629) | human gut metagenome | biome: human gut; feature: human-associated habitat; material: faeces... | reverse complement strand
AGCCATCCTTTTCCCGATATACAGAAGCGATTTTCTCTTTCAAGTAACTGATGGGGCGATTTTTTTTGCTGTTTTCATATTTCTGAAGATATTCAGAAAACAACTGAATGGAATTTCTTTCTATATCTTCATGAACATGATTTTGATCAGTAACCCCAAAAAGATTAAGCACTCTACACACCTGCTGAGGATTCTGCTCTTTTTGCAGAAAGTTTACCAGCATGTCATCAAGTAAGCCGATCGCTCTTTTATAATAAATATCGAACTTCTCCACACCACCATTACTCAATGTTGCCATTGTCATTAATGATAAGGTATGGTCAAAAAATCTTTTTTTATCATCATCCAGATAATTTGAGATATCATCCAGCGCATTAGAATATTTCTCTAATGATTTGATAACCATATCTCTGAAATCAGAGAAAAAGAAACTGTCTAATACTGACAACGTATTGACGATATAATACAACCAACGGGACATAGTGCTTTTTCCACAGCCATTGCTACCTACGATAACTGTGATACCCTCCATTTCGATATCAGCATGCCCTATAGCATGATAATTGTCTATATTAAAATTATATTTGCTCATTATTCAAACTATTTATATGCAAATATACGATGTTTTTACGTAACCTCCAAATTTTTCCACCATTTTTAAAAGTGCTCCCCCAAAAACTTCGTATTTTTTGCAGGGTATAAATACTTAGAAGAAGAAAGGATCAGGCTATGGTAAGAAAAATGAAAGTAGGTATCAACTTAGATTCTTCGAAGGGTAATATTGAGGATTGGGAAATCAAAGGAGAATAAAAGAAATCGCCCTGAAAAGGCTCAAGCATTTCATTTCCAAATAGAGATGAATGCTCAGCCTTTTCAGGGCGATTAATTATTTATAGAGGGATTGGGGGGTTATTCCCAGGAATCCCAAGAGTCAATACTACCCCAGTGCTCCTTGGACAACTCTCCTGCACCGCCAGTTCCACCATAGCCAGGACCAGGCTGAGGATTTTCGGGATCTGTACGACTTTCTGTCCCGGTTTTCGACCAGCTTGCCAGCAAGCTTTCCATTGGTAACGGGGCACATTTTATCTGTGGTTTTAAATATACTTTATTATTCATGATTATAATCGTTCTTACTTAATATACTTCTTACCATTAATGATATAAATACCACTTGGCAATGATTGGAAGTTACTTGCATCCTCACTTACCAACTGGCCATTGATGTTATATACTCTGTTGTTAGCAGGCATCAGCTGTCCGTCAGCATCGATAATCAAATCCTCGATACCTGTAGTCTCACCATTGTCGCCATCTATGTTGCTGCTGCTTACCACCTGTAGCATCATAGGTTTGGCACCTGCTTGGGTGTTAAGGCGTTTCAGATAACCACGGAAGCCTTTCAAGGTACCGCTCTCGCCTACGAAGTTCTTGAACGAACCATCCTTATTACTGATGAAGCCATCGCCTTCCTTCACGGTCATATCATTGCAATAGCTTGAAGCCCATGCATAGCCGTTAGCAGAACACCAATATTCTGGCTTGGTATTTTCAATGGTAACGTATGGATAGTCAGTTACCTCTGCAGTATTGATGCTTGTCACTTCCTTAGTTGGCTTGATGAGGAATGGCTTACCTGCCACAATCGTGTTATAGGCATGACGCACAAAGAAAACCTTATTGCCTTCTACATGGTCGAAGTAGAGAATCTGAGTACCGTTCTCACTGCCAGACTTGTAAGTGTCACCAAAGATAGCATCTACCTGATGTACGTTGAGGCTGAAAGGAAGCACGCAGGTAGTCCAGATTCCTGCCTTCATACTGCGTTTAACAGTTACCTTTGCCACATGACCATCCTCTGTTTTATCAATACTATTCGTCTGGTCGTCGTTGAAAGTAAACTCGTCAACTTTTGGCTCGGTTGCACTCTTCTTAAAAGAGAAACCATAGAAACCAATCTTCGAACCGAAGTTGTAGAGATAGTAGGTTTTACCTGGTTTTACGCTGAAGGTATAAGTTACAGGCGAGTCAGCCAATACACACCATCCGTTTGAGCCTGGCACTTTCTCATCGTAAGCATCGTTTGGAGCGACATCTTTAGTGAGGTTGCTCTCATAGATGTTATTCTGGAATTTCTCAGATGTCATGTCGAAGTCGGTTGGGAGATTCTTAAAGTGACTTCTTACCTGCGCTAACGTAGGAGCGGTATTGGCTCCATTAGGATTAATATCCCACATGTAGCTTTCTACAGACTTAATACCTCCAGTTGGCTTACCATTGGCATTGGCGATGCTTGCGGTAGACTGTACGAAGTTACCTTCTTCGTCCATGACAAACACACGACGCTGAGGACGATAGACGCCACTGTCGAACGCACCATTCTGGAAGATATGTACCGTAACCGTACCAGTTGTGACAGGATTGAAGACGAGGTATGATCCAGAGCATGGTACATTGAACATCTTGTCTCTGATAGTATTAACATTAGTCTTGAAGTCTGCCTTCGAGATTCGTATGGAGTTTGGCATGGCGTTAGAGCCATTCTCCTGACGTGCGTTCTTGCTTTTCTCGCCAGAGACGTAGCGGTCAAAACCTGCCATCTTCCATTTTGGCAGAGTAGCTGTATTTGCCCATTGATAGGTACTACTTAAGCCTTCATCTGAATAATCAGGTGTTGGTACCTTTTCGGTAGGGAACATCCATCCACCAAGAGTCACCTCCATAGTCTTGTCCTGGTTCCACATGATCTTCTGGTTGCCATACGATACAACGGTGCCGTCGTTTTCTTTTTCCTTGGCGCGATACAAGGCAGGATCATCTACATATACAGTGAGGAAGGCTGTGGTCGTTTCCAAATTATCTCCCTTTACGGTGACTCTGACACTACCAGTTCCTTCGTTTACTGCCTCCAGGTTGCCTGTCGTCATGTCTACCTTTACGAAACTTGGTGTAAACGATACCCATTTTGTGGTGTATTTATTTTCCTCAATTTTATTTGTTCCGTCGGTTGTTACTAAAACGTCAGGCGCACCCTCGGTTGTTCCTGTGTACATCGTAACATTTGCAGGGTTGAAATCTACTTTAGGAATGATGTAACTTGCGTTTACGTTGATTGTGAACGTGATAGCTGCTGGTTCATTGTAAACGTCAGCATAGTTATCTTGATCTTTACTACTTGTCTTAGGGATAGCAGTTACCTTTATGGTGTGCTCTCCTTCTGTCAGGTTACGAAGCATTGTGAGTTTGTTGCCTTCTACTTTGTTGTTGTTGTTTACCTTTGTTGCTTCCTGTTCGTCGATATAGTATGTGTATTTGAAGTATTCGCTCACATCCTCACCATCATAGATCAGTGGCACGGTGAATGACTTATTTTTAGTCTTGTCATATTTCACCTTTATTGTCTCCGTCGCAAAGTTGCTCAGGAATGCGGGAGTAAGCTTACCCTTTACCACATTATATGTAAAGGTGAATGTACTTTCGGTGAACAACTCGCTGAGTGATCCTATTGGCTTTGCTGTCACGGTGATAGTGGAAGTGCCCTCTGTCCATTTGTATGGATCACCTGTAACTGTGAATACACCATTGCTCTCTGTCACATTGCTGCCCACAATAGTGAACAACAGGGTGTAGTCTGTTCCGAGAGTCAAGAGTTTGTCGTTGTCACCATAAACCTTGATGTTTGGTTGCTTAATCTGGGCATCAGTGGCGTTGATGTTCACGTCGTTGGTGGTGATAATCAGAGGTGTCGCATCCTTTACCGTGATGGTGTAGGTAGCAGTACATCCCTCGTAATTATCCATGTCTGTTGGGGTAATGGTTGCGAGAATGGTAACGGTACCTGTCGACTTGATTGTGATATCGCCGTTGGTAGTTACTGATGCAATACCCTCATCGTTAGAGGTGTAAGCCACTGTGTAGGCGCTGAAAGCATTGTCGCCTGCCTTTACGGTGAGTTGAGGCAATGACATGGTGTAGTTGTCTGTCTTGTTGATGACCACTTTACTATGCTCAGCAAAGGCTGCTGTGAGACGGGTCTTGTTGCCAGTTACTCCAGGACGTGTAATCTTGAGAGATGTAATGTAGGTCGTACTGCCACCGAAACGTCCGAGATAGAGAGCGTCGCAATCAGCCTGTACGGTAAAGGAATATTCCTTCTCTGTAGCAGGAAATGCTGGTGACTGGTACTGTGGTTCATCGTCTGTGAGGTTGGCATAGAGCAAAATGCCAGATGTTGCCTTGGGACAGTAACCCTTGATGGTTACTATATCGCCAGCATGGAAACCGCCATCACCAGCCGGAGTAATGGTAATATACTTGTTCTCACCTTGCTTGAAGTTGGTGCCCAACATGATATTGCTTGTACCAATTGTAATGCTGGAGTTGGTAGTTTCTTGTTCACCGATATTCGTCAAGAAGTCGTAAACTACAGTTGTCTCAGATGGGTTGACATCTTCCTTCTTTGCTATGCTGACATCAAAACTACAAGTGCATCCGTCATAGATAGTCTCCTTGTTGGGTGTTATTGTAGCTGTGATGGTGGTCTTTCCTATGCCGACGAATGTCAATTTGCTGTCTACTACCTTGGCTATATTTTCATTGCCAGAAGTGTACTTCACGTTGTAGTCGGTCATATCCTGTCCGCTAATCTTGTCTTTGACGGTAAGTGTAGGCAAAACTCTTGCCTCATCACCTTCATTGGCACTTACTGATGCAGAAGAGAATGCTGGTACGAGTTGTCTTCCTGTTACGCTGATGGTAAATTGGGCAGTAGTAGCGTTGTATTTGGACTTGTCGACAGGTGTGATGGTTGCTATGATGGTAGCTGATTCTCCCTTATTGACAGAAGTAAGTGTCTTGCCATCGGCAGAAACGCTCACTGCATTTGTGTTGCTTGAAGCGTAGGTTACGCTGTAGTCAGTACCTTCTTCCAATGTGTTTCCTCCTGCTTTTACTGTAAGTTTAGGAGTAGTGAGAGCCACTTCGTTGGCAACAACAGACGATGCTTCCTCTGCGTATGTTGCTGTGAGGTCGGTTGCAGGAGTGGAAGGAGTGGATGAAGTGCGAGTGATGCTAATAGAACTGATAGTCTTACCTTTGTCTCCAGAGCTTAAATAAAGAACAGTTGCTCCAGCAAGATTGTCGTCTACTGTATAAGGACTTTTGGCAATATTGTTTGTAGTATTACCACTATTGTCTTTTGCGGCGTATATTTTGCTTCCAGAAGTTGCTATCGTTATAACATCTCCCTTTGCAAGTGCTTTATCTAAGGTGATTTTTACATATTGCGTACTTTTGTCTGTATATGTAATACTTCCATTTACAATCATGTTTTGAGCAGAACCTTTGCCGTTATATACAGATGCAGAACCTCCTGTAATAGTTGCATATTTCGCCAAAGACAGTTCGCTTTGCTTTGCTACACTTGCATTTGCTCCTGTATTTACAGAAAGAGAGAAAATAGTTGTTGTCTCACCATTCTCACTACCTCCATTATTATCCGTGCTACCATTATCCGTATTTGAGTTACTTTTGGCAGTTACTGTTGTTGTGCTTGTCGTAATAGTTTTATCATTAGCAGTAGCTATGCAGTAATAACTTCCACTTTCTGTTGGAATATAAGTAGCAGATGTGGCATTTACAATTTTTGCATTATCCTTATACCACTGATAAGAAACGTTACCATTGCCATAAGCAGTTGCATCGAGAGTTCCTGCAGTAGTAGAGAAGTCATAGTTTGGAGCCAAGTCGCGAGCAAAGAGAATTTGCTTGCTGTCTTGGTTCTGGTAAGCACGCTCGTACTCAGTAGCAGCCATGATAAAGCCACCGAGAACCTTGCCCTCGGTCTTACCCTCAGACTTTTCTACCATAGGAACATCATAGCCTAACAAGTAGTACTCATTAGAACCATCACGATATTTTTTGCCACCAGCAACATAGTCATCACCAGTGCCACCACCTAAGCCAGCAGAACGACAACTGCCCCAAATCTGCATGACGCCATTAGCATCCAGATAGGTGTAGTTGTTTACCAAACCCTCGAAAGCATTCTTGGCAATCGTTTTATAATCATATTGAGTGGTACTTGAGAGAACTCCAAGACGTACAGCCTTGAAATAAGCTGCTGCAAAAATAGCTGTAGCTGAAGTTTCAATATAGTTTGTTACGCTGGCAGGTTTGCCAGTCCAGGTGCTATTGTAAGATGATGCTGTGAAGGAAGCATCTTTGTCCATCACCTGATACCAACCACCAGTCTTTGAATCCTGACGTTTAGCGATACCAGCAGCAAGGTCTGCGAGATGTTGCTTCAAAGTAGTATAATTGTCTGTACTCTCTTGACCTGCATTTTTCATCGCTTCCAATACATCTACCAAAGCCATGAGATACCATGCGTTGGCACGCCCCCAGTAGGCAGCAGAGTGGAATGTATAAGGCTTAGTTTTACCATTCAAACCAGCCCAAGTTTCTGCATGAGACTTTGATGTGTCTGTTCCTGCATTCGCCTCAAAAGCATGATACATCAACTTGTCGGTAGAGTTCCAGCACATATTCCAAACAATGTTCAACTGTTTGGTTACCATATCCCAGTTTTTAGTAGTTGTGCTTCCGAACACATTACTTCCTGTGCCTTTGAAGTTGACAATCTGAGCCAAGAGTGCGCTACCCATATAGGCACCATCCAGCCACATCTGGTTGTTGTAAGCAGTTTTGTGGAACCAACCACCTACAACGGCATCACCTGCAAGAGTTCCTGACGGTATAGAATAACTTTTGTCATGAGCTACGAGTCCAGCCTGTGCGCTGCTAATAGCTTTCTTTGCGTTTGTTCTATCTGCATCAGTAGCAAATTTGTTGTTGTGCAGACCTATGTATAGCTTTACAGCATTGAGGTCATCAAGGCTGCCGCCTGCATCTGGAACATTTTGGTAGTATTTGTCACCATACTCCTTTACGCTCAAGAACCATGGCTTAGACCAATCGAAGCCTTGATAATAATCAGCCGCTTCAATCATGGATTTGGCAACAAGACCAGGAACATAGTCAAGCGTGCTCTTACCAAAACTTGATTTGCTGATTTTTCCATCTTTGATGGTTGCCATACCACATTGTGTGGTATTGGCATAGAAATCATGCGCACGTGAATTAATCGCCCACTGCGAATAGCGGACGCCAGAATTGAATTTTACACTCCCATTAGTATCTGCAGCCTTGACTCCTATGGCACAGAAGCACAGGAGCATTAGGGAAAGATACAAATAAGTGAAACCGCCCCCCCCATCTCGAGAGGTTACGGGACATACGAGTTAGGTGTCTCATTTACTTTTTATATAGTTTTTGTTGAATTATTGAGTTTATATCATCATCTTGATTATATCAATCATCATCTTGATTATATCAATTATCATGGTGGAAAAGCACATCCCTGTGCAATTCCGACTGCAAAATTACAAAAAAAACAGATTATAATATATTTCAAATACGTTAAAAAAATACGTAATCGTTTACGAAAACGTAACATTCACAAGATTAAATACTTACAAAAAAGGGAATGACCGAAATTCAGCCATTCCCTATATTCTAAAATTCCACAATATTTTCTGATTATTCCTCAATAATCCTCATTACAGTGCCACGCTATCTGAGACATTATAATTCCACGCTCTCTACGCGGAATTTGAGCAAGCCTGCAGGTACTTTTACCACGACTTCTTCGCCTGCCTTCTTACCCAAGAGAGCCTTTCCGATAGGAGACTTGATGGAGATTTTGCCATTATGAAGATCCGCCTCATGAGGATTGACGATGCTGTAAGTCATACTGCACTTGGTAGAAAGATTGGTAATCCTTACCTTGCTCAACAGTCCTACAGTATCACTCTTAAGACGGGACTTGTCGATGACACGGGCATTCTCCAAGACCTTCTGCTTGAAGCTGATCCGGCTCAACAGTTTACCCTGTTCACGCTTGGCAGCATGATATTCAAAGTTTTCACTGAGGTCACCCTTGTCACGAGCCTCAGCGATAGCATCACGCACGGCAGGCAACTCCACGTTCACCATGTGCTGAAGCTCGGCTACGAGTTCGTCATAGCCTTCTTGAGACATATATTCCATAATCTTCTAAACTTATATTTTTTCTATCGTTCTTATTGACTGATTATAATTCTGGGGTGCAAAGGTACGGGGAATAAATGGAAACACAAAGAAAAATTCCACAAATATTCGCATAAAAGACTTAAAAATGGGTAACTTTATTTGGTCAGCTTTGTTTTTATCCCTATTTTTGCACCCCATAAACAGTTTATCTTCTTGCCATCATCTATCGCTGATACATGGCAAATAAAACAAGCAGACAATCATGAATATCAAAGAGAATTATCAGAAATACGCAAACCAATATGCTTCGGAGTTGACAGCCCTGAAGCGCAAGAACACGGGATTTATCACAGGCGAAATGTTGGCTTTCGGAGGCATCCTAAGTTTCCTGATCTGCTATTTTGCATGCGATGGCGACACCCGTCATTTTCTGGTGGGAGCCGTTCTGTGCCTGGCTGTCTATTTCATTATCCGCCGCATCGACGACCGCCACAAGGAGAAGATAGAACAACTGGCTGCCCTGCTCAAGGTATATCAGAATGAAATCAAGGCCTGGGAGGGTGATTTCTCTCCTTTTGAAACAGGCGGACAATATCTGAACCCGCAGCATTCCTATGCCTTCGACCTCGATGTCTTCGGCAAGGATTCCCTCTTCAACCGCATCTGCCGCACCATCACATCGGGCGGTTCTGACAGATTAGCTGCCAACCTCACCCGTGAAACCCCTCTTTCTCTGGAGGAAATCCGTAAAAGAGCAGAACTACAGAAGGAAATCGCAGACCCCGACTGGCGCATCAACTTTTTTGCACTTGGCGAAAGAAACTGCAAGAAGATAGATTCTGCAGCCGTGGCTGAGGCGATGCAGAAAGTTTCCCAGATGGAAGTACCGGGATGGTTTGGTTCTCCGATTTCACTCGTCCTCGGTTGGCTGGCGATCATCGGCATCATCGGTTCTGTCGTCCTTTCTATCTGCTCCGTCATCTCCATCAACATCCCCCTGTGGTGGGTCATGCTGCAGTACATGGTGGTATTCTTCGTTTGCAAGCACACCCTCGACAAGATAGACAGTAATGGCGGTAAGCTCCGTCACCAGCTCATCGCCTACTCACAGATTCTCCGTCTCATCGCCCAGCGCGATTTCCAGAGCCAGTTGGGCAGGGAGATGCAGGAATCGCTCGCCGATGCACTGCCTTCATTCGCCCAACTGGAAAAGATACTGAAGGGTTACGACCGACGGGGCAACTTCCTCGGACTGTTCTTCACCGATGCCTTCATGCTCAGCGACTTCTTCCTGGTGCGCAGTTTTCTGAAATGGAAGAATACTTATATGGTGAAGATGGAGGAATGGATGAACGTGATCAGCGAGATGGACGCAATGGTTTCAATGGCAGACTTCCGATACAATCATCCCGAAGCCAACGAACCGGAACTGCAAGAATTGCCAGAAATCATCTTCGAGGGAAAGAACCTTTATCATCCTTTCCTCGGTGCCAAGGCGGTGAAGAACGATTTCACGGTCAAGGACGGCAACTACTATATCATCACGGGAGCCAACATGGCGGGCAAGAGTACCTTCCTCCGTTCATTGGGCGTGAATTATATCTTAGCGATGGCAGGAATGCCTGTCTTTGCCGACCATCTGAAGATTTCCCGCTTCAGAATGTTCTCCAGCATGAGAACCACAGACGACCTGACGCATGGCATCTCTTACTTCAATGCTGAACTGATCCGACTGGAAGAACTGTTGAAATTCTGCAAGGGAAGTGCCAGCGGTGAGAGAAGCGAGAGACTGAAAACCCTCATTATTCTCGATGAAATTCTGAAGGGCACCAATTCGCTGGACAAGTTGAACGGTTCCAGAAAATTTCTCGAAGCCATCTCCAAGTTGCCTGTTAGCGGCATCATTGCCACCCACGACCTGGAATTATCCAAGATGGAGAATGATCCGTCGGGCAAGTTCCACAACTTCTGTTTTGAGATAGACTTAGGCACGGATGTCACCTATACTTATAAGATACAGCGAGGCGTGGCAAGAAACCAGAATGCCACCTTCCTGCTAAATAAGATTTTGGAGAAAAACTCGGACGCAAGGTAGGCTCTGTAAAAACGGCAGGACAGATGAAAACCGAATACAGGGAAGTAATAAGTCTACTCCGCAAGGGATATTGCGTTCGAGATGTGGCGAAGCTGAGTGGTAATGGTGTGAGTACGGTACAACGAGTGAGGCGATTACTAATAGTACAATCACCGCAATAAAATTATCGATTTTACGTTCTTTTCAAAGAAAGGATTTGTGCAATAGTGGCTTAAAGGCTAAAGGCACTACCTTTGCATGCAACAATAAACAATACATTTAAGGTCACAATTTGTGACCTCAAAAAAAATAGAAATATGGCGAACAACATAAATAACAATAAACCAGTCGCAATTTGCGACCAGTCTAAAATGGATGTCACAAAATGCGATAACCATGAACTTGCAGGTAATATCGAACCTTTAATAAAAGTTATTAGAGGACAACAAGTTATGCTTGATAAAGATTTAGCCACCTTATATGGAATAGAGACAAAAGTCCTTAATCAAACCGTTAAGCGTAACATAGAGCGCTTTCCTGATGATTTTCGGTTTGAATTGAGTAGGGAAGAATGTTTGAGGTCACAATTTGTGACCTCAAATGGCAGAGGCGGCAACCGCTATTCAACTTATGCCTTTACAGAACAAGGAGTGGCTATGCTTAGTAGTGTTCTCCGTTCAAAAACAGCCATTGAGGTCAACATACAAATCATGCGAGCCTTTGTTTCCATGCGCCACTTTATGGTGAATAATGCTTCTGTGTTCAGCCGCTTAGAAACAATAGAATATCACCAGTTGGAAATTTTACAGCACCAACAAGATACAGACAAACACTTAGAAGAATCCGACAAGCGTATAGAAGAGGTTTTTCGCAGATTGGATGAGGGCAATGCCAAGCCGAAGCAGGGAGTGTTCTACAATGGTCAAATTTATGATGCTTATACTTTTGTGTCCGACTTGATTAAAAGTGCGAAGAAACGTATTATCCTTATCGACAACTATGTGGATGATACTGTATTGACATTACTTGACAAAAGAGAAAATGGAGTGTCTGCAGTCATCTATACACAACAGATAAGCCGTCAGCTCCAACTCGACATAGACCGTCATAATGCTCAATATGCACCGATTGATGTTGAAACATTCCGATTATCGCATGACCGCTTCCTTTGTATAGACGATGATGTATATCATATTGGAGCATCCATCAAAGACTTGGGTAAAAAGTGGTTTGGTTTCTCTAAGATGGAGATACTTACACCAGATGAATTAGTGGAACGAATCGATAGAGGGTAAATGCAACTTATTATATATGTAGTTTAAAATAGGTTCGCCTTGGCGAACTAATTGATATAACATAGAACACATTAATAAATCTTTAGATAGAAAGTTATAGGAGCAAGACAACAAACGTTCTTGCTCCTATTGTCATTTCTATAGCAACTATTGTTTCAAAGCTATCTCTATTTACAATACTGCAACTTTTATATATAGCTATAATTGTCATTCAAATGTTAAAAACGAACAGTATTGATAGAAAAAAACAAGTAAATCTTGCTCGTTTGAAGAAATTTTGTTATTTTTGCAGTGATTCTCGAATCTGTACATCAATTTGAGTTTACTCAATGTCGATAAGCAGACAGCCAACGCCGAGCTGAAAGCAGAGAAGTCCAAACAACTTTCTCGGTAATAAGCGGGCAATGGGTGGGAAGAGAGTCAAGACATATAAAAGGCGTTTATCTGACGCTGTGTTTGAGACGAGTCGAATCTTGCAAATTCATAATTGTTGTCTCGAATATGGTCAACGGTAGATGTCCCGGGTGTGATTATATCCATCCCGTGGAAACCTTGTAAGCACAGATTGTATCCTTTTGGATGCAATCAATGTTTATAAAGGTCTTTAACGGTACTGGTTTTCATATCGGCGTGGGCTCTAACGTTGTCTGTTCGACAACAATAGGCAATGCAAGAGCCTCGACTCGTGGAATAGACAACAGGACGATTCCACGCTTTTTTGTGCCAAATAGTTGCTAATTTAATGCAAGACATAAAAACGATATGAACGCATTGATTAATGCG
>ENA-OPCG01000786-OPCG01000786.1-human-gut-metagenome-genome-assembly--contig:-NODE-786-length-12377-cov-3.735676_pt1 | contig 12377 bp, 10 predicted proteins | sample MGYA00241248_ERZ501476 | MGnify/ENA primary metagenome ERZ501476 (study PRJEB25962, sample SAMEA2042629) | human gut metagenome | biome: human gut; feature: human-associated habitat; material: faeces... | reverse complement strand
GGCAGTTTTTTGTTGTTATGTTGTCCAGTTCCTTTCTGTGGCGGTAGTTTTACCGCATATGTCAGAATTCTGTGCTGTACTACATCAAGTCTTGATGTGCCTATTATAACACAGAAGATTAGCAAGTTTCTTATTTGAGCATAATAATGCGCAAAAACGTTTTGACTAGTCTTTTTGTAATAATCTGTTAGCAAAATAGTAATATTTTGAGGTGACAGTATGAGAAAAAGACTTAGAAATTTGTATTCTGAAGAGCTGGTGGATTCGGATTATTTGCCAGAACTGGTTGAACTGGGAGTGCTTATAGGATCGCATAGAACGGCATCAGGGATAAATCAGGAAGAGTTTGCCAGGATGATTGGGGTGTCGCGACGGACGATGACTAAGATTGAAAATGGCAGGCAGTCTTTGAGTTTTGTTGCTTTTTTGAGAATTGCTGCTGTGCTGGAGATGCGACCGGAGTATTTGCTGCAGGAGCTGACGCGGGTGACACAGAGGAAGTGGAGTACGAAGGGCGAGGATTGAGGGGAAAAGTTGCATTGGTAGAACATAAGTTAAATTGATAATTTAGGTTGAGTGCTTTTGACAGAGCACTATTATTTTTTAATTCGCAACCAAATGGATATTTGGTTGCGGGGGGGGGGCAAGATGATATAATAACTACATAGGAATCCTTAATATATTTTTGATACGGAAGGGTGCTTGTATGTATTGCAAAGTTTGTGGAGAAGAGCTTAAACCAAACGCTAAATTTTGTGGGAATTGCGGAGCAAAAGTAGTAAAAGAGGCGTAAACTATCCCTAAGGCTGATATAAAAAAGACCGCTGAACCAGTAAATAAAAAAGTAGAGATTGAAGAAACAAAAACTTCCAAAAAGAAAACTATTGCCGGAGTAGTTGCGTCTTTAGCAATTGTTGGTTTGATTTTTTCTGCTACGGGTAATGATACGTCGAAAGAAGCTAATAAGCAGATAACAGTTAATAAAAAAGTTACAACTGCTATACCTAAAGAACATCGAGAATTTTTAGCTAAAATTGGCTTACAAGTTCCTGCTGATGATAAAATTGACTTTACTGATGAAAAGGGTAAATTGCATTACTATAGAATTCCCTCTCAAGATGGAGAGCAAGGAGTTACTATGGTGCTGGTTAATGATAATGGAGCTATTAACGAAGTAAATGTATCTCATAAAAGCAAAACTTGTTATGGGTCGTTTAAATTAGTGGCAAATGGAAATGTTCTTGGCACGTTTAGCGACAAATTAGCTGAACATAAATTAGCAGATGCTCAGGCTCAACAAGAAGCTAAAGCCAGGGAAGCCCAAAAGGCTGCTGAAGCAGCTGAGCAAGAAGCAGATGCAAGAAGATTTGCTAATTATTTAGGTTGTACGGTAGAAGAATATAAAGAGCATTTTGGTCCTATGCTTAGTGCTGGATTTGAAAGAGGAAGACTAGATACATGGTATAACGATAGTTCTTCAACATCAGTTAATGAATATGGACATGGTGTACAATACGTTCTTCATTTAGTTGGTCGTGGTCAAAATGGCAAGAGAGTTTATGTGAGTGTATATGAGTACTCAGACAGACCGGGAGATTATCAGGTTCAAGTTATGAATACTAATCATGAATAATTTTATAAGGAGATGTAAAATTTATGTATGAAGATTCGTTGTTCGTTATTTTACTGGAAAATTTGATTTGGCTTTTGATTGCCGCGCTTATCCCAGCTTATATTGCTAAAAGAAAAGGAAGAAATTTCAAGCGTTGGTATATTTATGGAATTTTACTATGGATTGTAGCGATGATTCACAGTTTACTGCTTTCTGATCACAGTGGACTAAAATGTCCTTCTTGTGGTAGTTGGATAAAAGAAAATTCTACAGTGTGCAAGTATTGCCATATTGTATTAGCTGATTATTACAGAGAACATCCGGAGTTGCCGAAAGATTTATATGATAAAGAAGATACATTGTTGTAAATGTGGTGATTTATAATGAAACGAATAATTTTAATGCTTTTAATGTTAAGCGTTTACTTAGTTTGTTTGGGGTGTGGGAGTAAGGCCGAAAATATTTTGACGCAGCATAACAGAGTGGATGGGGATGTAACATCAATAGAAATTGCTGCTCCATATGAATATACGTGGAAATATGTTCCGATGAATGAGCTTGCGGAGATAGATCCTGTTGCTGCACAATGTGATAGTCGTTTAGATACTAGTAAAAATGACTATGGTATAAAGTTTACTCAGTTGACCAGAGTCAGATTTGACGATAATACGTTGAATATTTTGGATAGCAATACCCAAAAAGCAGTTTTGAATAACTACTATGAAATGTATGCTTCTTCTTTGCTGATTCCACTAAAATCTATGAATAATGTATCTAATATAAAAACAGAAAGAAAAGATGCAATAGTAAATGGAAAAAGTGGTATTGAAATTTACTGCTCGTTTACGGATATGCAGAAAAATAATGATGAAGTGTTTCACTATTTGATTATCAAAAATGAAAAGGAATTTTGGACTTTGATTACGTGTTATTCAAAGAATGATACAAAAGCAAAAAATTGCGTCGACCAGATTTATAAAAATGTAAAAATTAAAGACAAAAAATAATCTATATAACGTATAATGATACGATGAGAAAGGGGAATCCATATGCCGTTTTGGGATACTGATTACAAAAAAGCAGCGCTGAAAAGTAAGGCTGTCCAAGAAGCTGCCGAACAAAGAGCAGCTGAGGCTAAACAAAAAGCTGCTGAATATCGGCAAAAAGTAAATGCCGTAATTGTCACGACTGGTGATTTAAAAGAGGATTACGAAATTATTGGCCCTGTATTTTTTCAGGTTTCTAACAAAGGCATTTTTAGTAGTACCTTGAGTGAACTTGTAAATAAGTATAGTGCTGAAATTGAAGAAATGAAGAATAATGCTTTGATGTCTGAGCGAAGGACAGACTGGGGGTTCTTATGGGGAGAATATTCTGTTGGGCAGAATGATTTTGAAAAAGCATTTTTTGTTGCTACGCAAGAACTGAAGAAAAGAGCACTAATGCTTGGTGGAGATGCTGTCGTTTGTATGCGTCAGGACATAGACCTTGATACTAATGGATTTCAATATTTTTATTTGCAGATGTATGGAACTGTTGTTAAAAGAATAAATAGGTAAAATTGTTTATTTCCCCGGCTTTACTCTCGCGTAAGGCTGGGGAACTTTTTGTAAAAAAAAAACATACAACACAAACTTCATAGTTTGTTCGTTGTATGTTTAGATTCGGTATGATAAAATACTATGCAAGACGACCGTGTTGCAGGGTGGCATTGCCAAAATTCTTAGGAATGGAGGTGATGTCTATGGTATATTTCAGTTTTCAGGACTTAATGTCCTTTGGAATTTTTATCGTAGCGTTGCTGACGTTCATTTGGATTGTTAACATATAACTTTAGCAGTAAGAAGTCTGAAGATGTGTATTATAAAATTTTGGCAGTGCAGGGCTCTTCACTCCTTGACTTATCACATTGTCTAATGTATAATATTAGCGTTTATTGATATTTGCTAACGCGATGAAAAAGACAGTAGCTTGCGGCGCAGGATAAGCGAGCCGGGGGATGGTGCAAGCCCGGACGAAGTAAAGCAGGTGAAAATCACTTTGGAGCGGATGCGGCGAACCTGAGTAGCTGCATACGGGAGCGCCCGATATTGCGCACACGAGTGGCGTGCAGCAAAGGCTGTCGTCATGAGGGTGGTACCACGGAGTACACGTTTGTTAATGATGCATGATACGTAAGCGTATTAATCGTTGTTAGTCTATAGCTTCGTCCCTTATCTGAGGGACGAAGCTTTTTTATATTGTTAATTTTTTTGTTTAATAAAATTGGAGGTTATTAGTAATGGACTATGGTAAAACACTGAATCTGCCCGAAACAGAGTTCCCTATGCGTGCCGGTCTGCCGCAGCGCGAACCTGATTTTCTGAAATTCTGGGAAGAAAACGATATTTATGGCAAAAAGCAGGCTCTGCATGCAGGCCACAAGAAATTTGTTCTGCATGACGGCCCTCCGTATGCAAACGGCAAAATCCACATGGGTCATGCCCTGAACAAAATCTTAAAAGATATCATCATGAAATACAAATATGCTCGCGGCTTCGATACCCCGTATGTTCCCGGCTGGGATACTCACGGCATGCCGATTGAGCACGCTGCTATCAAAGAGCTGGGCCTGAACCGCAATGAGCTGGATCCGCTGACTCTGCGCCGCAAATGCCACGACTTCGCTCTGCAATGGGTTGATATCCAACGCGAAGACTTCAAACGTCTGGGCGTTCTGGGTGATTGGGAAAATCCGTACATCACTCTGCATCACAGCTTTGAAGCTGAGCAGATCCGTGTATTCGGTACTATGGCTAACAAAGGCTATATCTACAAAGGCAAAAAGACCGTTTACTGGTGCCCGCACTGCGAAACCGCTCTGGCTGAAGCAGAAATCGAATACGGCGAACAAAAAACTCCGACTATCTTCGTAAAAATGCCGCTGGTAAAAGACAACGGCCAGACTCCGGAAGCTGCTAAAGGCAAAAAGGCTTACATGGTAATTTGGACCACCACTCCGTGGACTATGCCTGCCAACGTTGCTGTTGCTCTGAACCCTGCTCTGGAATATGCTTGGGTTGAATGCGAAGGCGAAGTTCTCTTCATGGCTAAAGACCTGCTGGCTCAGGTTGGCGCTGTCTGCCACAAGGACCTCAGCAATATCCTTGGCACTACTCTTGGTAAAGATATGGAATTCGCTGAATGCGTGCATCCGTTCCCTGAATACAACAACCGCCGCTCTCTCGTAGTTATGGCTGACTATGTAACTACCGAAGCCGGTACCGGTTGCGTACATACCGCTCCTGGTCATGGCGATGTCGACTTTGAAACCGGCCTGAAATACAAGCTGCCGATTCTCTGCCCTGTTGATTCTCAGGGCAAGCTGACCGAAGAAGCAGGCGAACGCTTCAAGGGCATGTTTGTATTCGACGCTAATATCCCGGTACTGAAATATCTGGCTGAGCTGAACTGCCTGCTGGGCAAAGAAAACATTAAGCACCAATACGCACACTGCTGGCGCTGCAAAAACCCGATTATCTTCCGCGCAACCTCTCAATGGTTCGCTTCTATCGACGGCTTCCGTGATGAAGCACTGAAATCTATCGACGATGTACAGTGGATTCCTTCCTGGGGCCAACAACGTATCCATAACATGGTTAGCGACCGTCACGACTGGTGCATCAGCCGTCAGCGCGTATGGGGCGTTCCTATCCCGGTATTCTACTGCGATAACTGCGGCGAGCATCTGATCAACGAAGCTACCATCGACTCCGTTGCTAACTGGTTCGAAAAAGAAGGCAGTGATGCATGGTGGGCTCACACTGCGGAAGAGCTGCTGCCGGAAGGCACTGTTTGCCCGAAATGCGGCGGCAAGCACTTCCACAAGGAAAGCGATATCATGGACGTATGGTTCGACAGCGGTTCTTCTCATATGGCTGTTGCCGCAAAACGTCCTGAGCTGTCCTGGCCGGTTGCTATGTACCTTGAAGGCAGTGACCAGCATCGTGGCTGGTTCCAGTCTTCTCTGCTGACCTCCGTTGCTGTTGCAGGCCGTGCTCCGTACGAATCTGTACTGACTCATGGCTATGTAGTTGACGGTGATGGCCGCAAGATGTCCAAATCCGTGGGCAACGTTATCGTTCCGCAGGACGTAATCAAACAATACGGTGCTGATATCATCCGCCTGTGGACTGCTTCCTCCGATTACAAGGCAGATATCCGTATCTCCCCGAAAATCCTAAAGCAGCTGGCTGAAGTATACCGCAAAATCCGTAACACCATCCGTTACATTCTGGGCAACACCAACGATTTCAACTATGAAACCGATGCTGTTCCGTTCAACGAAATGCTGGAGCTTGATCAATGGGCTCTGATGCATCTGCAGCTGCTGAAGAAGGAAGTTACCGCTGCTTACGAAAGCTATGATTTCCATGTACTGTATCATGCAATCCACAACTTCTGCACTGTTGAAATGTCCAGCTTCTATCTGGATATCCTCAAAGACCGTCTGTATGCTTACAAGGCAGACAGCAAAGAGCGTCGCAGCGCACAAACCGCTATGCATGAAATCCTCATGGACCTCATCGTTATGCTGTCCCCGGTACTGAGCTTCACTATGGAAGAAGTATGGCAGTTCATGAAGAAACCTGCTAATGCTCCGGAATCCGTACAAATGCTGCCTTGGCCGGAGGTTAAGGAAGAATACATCAACGAAGAGCTGGAAACTAAATGGGATAACTTCATTGAAATCCGCAGCGAAATCACCAAGGTGCTGGAGCTGGCTCGTCGTAACAAACAAATCGGTCACTCCCTGGACGCTAAGGTTGAGCTGCACGCTGAGGGCGAAGCACTGGCTATCCTGAAATCCGTAGAAAAAGACCTGGCAACTCTGCTGATCGTTTCTCAGGCAGTTATTGTTGAAGGCGCTGCAGAAGGTGCCGAAGCAACCGGCCGCGAGGACCTGAAGGTTACCGTTGCTGCTGCCGAAGGCCACAAGTGCGAGCGTTGCTGGATTTACAGTGACGAGGTTGGTCAGGACGCTGAGCATCCGACTCTGTGCAAACGCTGCGCTGAAGCAGTTAAAGATTGAGTATAAGGCATGCATAAAGCTGTAGCCGAAATAAAATAAAAGCTTAAAGCCGTCGTATCATGTAAATTTTTGCTGATACGGCGGCTTTTTTGCTACAAATTTTACAAAAAATTATTTTGCTTTATTGTCTATCTATGGTACAATACTGTTAATATTATATATTTTACGGAGGTGAAACTGTTTTTCTGCAATCTGCAGGATTACAGAGATTTTTGGACTATCTCATATGTTTGTTTAATGTTATAGCGATTTTATTTTTGGTGGCGCTGAACGGCTTTTTCGTTGCTTCGGAGTTTTCTATCGTCAAGGTGCGCCCTTCGCGTCTTGATGCGCTGATTAAGGAAGGCAATACTCGGGCGGAAAGCGCTAAGCAGGTAACGGAGCATCTTGATGCCTATCTTTCGGTTACTCAGCTTGGTATAACCATTGCTTCGCTGGGCTTAGGCTGGATTGGCGAACCGACAGTGGCTAAGCTGATGCATCCTGTATTTAATCTGCTGCAGCTGCCGCCGCAAGTTGAACATACAATAGCCTTTGTTGTCGGCTTCGGTGTTATCACTGCTTTGCATATTGTTTTGGGCGAGCTGGTGCCTAAATCATTGTCTATTCAAAAGACGGAGCAGATTGTTCTGTTTGTGGCAGCTCCGCTGATTCTGTTTGATAAGCTGATGTATCCGGCGGTGTGGTTCCTCAATCACGTTGCCAACTGGGTGCTGCACAAATTGGGCGTTGAGGCTGCAAGCGAGGCGGAAGAGGCGCATAATGAGGACGAAATCCGCATACTGATGGAAGAAAGCCACAAGCATGGCTATATTGATAAAACAGAGCTTACTTATCTGGATAACGTTTTCGACTTTTCCGACCGTCGCGCCAGCGATATCATGGTGCCGCGTACCGATATGATTTGCCTGTATCTGGAGGATTCCTGGGAGGATAATATCAAGACGGCGCTGGAGGAGCGCATGACACGTTATCCTATCTGTGATGAGGATAAGGACCACATTATCGGCTTTTTGCATATCAAGGATTTGCTGCGCAGCTTAAATGCCGGCGAGCGTCCTGATTTGCGCAGTCTGGCGCGTAAGGTGCTGCTAGTGCCGGAATCTCTGCCTATCAGCAAGCTGCTGCGCATTCTGCAGAAGCATCGCAGCCAGCTGGCAATCCTCGTTGACGAGTACGGCGGTACCGCAGGTATGGTTACTGTTGAGGATATTCTGGAGGAAATCGTAGGCGAAATTCAGGACGAGTTCGACGAGGAACGTCCGGAGGTAGAAGAAAAGGGCAGTAAAACCTATTCTGTCGACGGCAAAATGCTGCTGGAGGATGTTAATGATACCTTTGAGCTGGCCTTAGATACAGAAAACTGTGATACTATTGGCGGCTGGGTTTACTCTCAGCTTGATTATCCGCCTAAGGTGGGGCAGAAGGTGCAGACATCTGCTGCTGCTTTTACGGTAGAGGAGATTGACAAGATGCGTATCGTGCGTGTCGGCATCCAGCTTTTGCACGAGCCGGAAAAGATTCACGAGGAGCTTCAGGAAGAACATCTGGAGGATGTAAAATAATATCTGCATAAAAAGAGAGCACGCTGAGATTGATTTCTCAGCGTGCTCTTTAGCGTTGTGCTTATAAATCGTGGAATTTCATACCGATGTTGCTGTGACGCAGGAAGTTAAGAGTTACCTCGGGGAAGGAGGCATAGCTTAAAACGTCTTCGATCGGTGCGTTGGGGAAGCCTTCCTCAGCCAGCTTTTCACGCAGCTTTTTCATTTGCGGCGGAATATCGTCGGCAGGACGGTGGTCGATTTGCGGTGCGTCACCGATGGCCAGGCGTTTTACCTCGGGGTCAATCGGTCCCGGAGTACGGCCGTATTTGCCAAGGATTAAGTCCTTAACCTCGCGGGGAATCATCTTATAGCGTCCCAATGCAACGTTCAATACGGACATAGAGCCTACAATCTGGCTTGTAGGAGTAACCAGCGGCGGATAACCGAGCTCGGCACGTACACGCGGCATTTCTTCAAGCAGCTGCGGATATTTGTCGGCAACGCCCATTTCCTTCATCTGGTTCAGCAGGTTGGAAAGCATACCGCCGGGAATCTGGAAGGTGAGCACCTTGGGATCGATGGGGATGTTGGCATTCAGGTTGAAATCGTGGATAAGGTTCTTGCGTACATCCTTGAAATAGTCAGCCAATGCATTAAGCTCGGCAAGGCTGATGCCTGTATCGTAGGGAGTGCCCTCCAGCGTTGCTACCAAAGCTTCGGTGCAGGGCTGGCTGGTAGATTCGGAGAACGGAGAAAGCGCGGTATCAATCATGTCCGCACCGGCTTCAACAGCCTTCAGGTAAGTCATATCACCCATACCGCTGGTGAAGTGGGTGTGCAGGTCGATAGGCAGGTCAAGCTCCGCCTTCAGGCTGCGGATAAGGCTTTCGGCAGCGTAGGGACGCAGCAGGCCCGCCATATCCTTAATGCAGATGGAATCTGCGCCCATCTGCGCCAGCTCCTTACCTAATTGAACAAAGTCTTTGTCCTGATGGTAGGGGCTGATAGTATATACAATACAGCCCTGAACATGTGCGCCTGCTTCCTTAGCGGCACGCATTGCGCATTCCAGGTTGCGGGTATCGTTAAGAGCATCGAAAATACGGATAATAGATACGCCGTTATCAACAGAGCGGTTCACAAATTCGCGTACAACGTCATCGGCATAATGGTTATAACCCAAAATGTTCTGACCACGCAGCAGCATTTGAATCGGGGTTTTGCGCAGATGCTTTTTGAGCGTGCGCAGACGTTGCCAGGGATCCTCGTTAAGGAAGCGCAGGCAGGAGTCAAAGGTGGCGCCGCCCCAGGCCTCCAAAGCATAGTAGCCGGCGTTATCCAGCTGTTCCAATGCCGGCAGCATATCGCTGATGCGCATTCTGGTGGCAGCAAGGGACTGGTGGCCGTCACGCAGGACGGTTTCAACTATTTTTACGGGTTTCTTCTCCATGGCAGTACTCCTTTTATTAGTATAGTTCGTTAATTAAAGCTGATTTATAGCTGTCATTATTATAGCATAAATCTGTATTCATGTATACAATATACTTAGTTTCGAGCAATAAAAAATGGTGGCCACACTTGGTGACCACCATAAAAGTGAATTAGTTACGCGGAGTAGGCTGATTGCTGACAACAGGCTTGCCCATGATTTCGTTAACGCGGTCCTTCATGCTGCGTTTCTTTTTAGTGGGCTGGTTGCTTACTACAGGTGCCTGGTTGGCATTGCCTTCAGTTGTTACCGTAGCGGGAGCCTGCTTGTCTTTGTCCTTATCTTTATCCTTGTCTTTATCTTTGTCCTTATCATCCTGCTTGATTTCCGGTTCCGGCGGAACAGCTACGCCCGGATTACTGAAGCCGGTGCGCGGAGTAGAGGCCAGAGCGTTGACCATGAAATCATGCCAGATAGAAAGCGGAGCGCCGCTGCCGTACATACGGTTCATAGATTTGTTGTTATCATCGCCAACCCATACGGCAGTACTGAGGTCGGGAGTGTAACCAACGAACCAGGCATCAATGTAGGTATCGGTAGTACCGGTTTTACCTGCTGCCGGACGGCCTATTCCCATGCCGCCTGCAGTGCCGCTGATAAGAACATCCTGCAGCATATTTGTAGTCAGGTATGCTGCTTCGGCATCAATAACACGTTTGGGTTCAGGCTTAGCTTCGTACAGAACCTTACCCTCACGGTCAACAATCTTCAGCAGAGCAATAGGCTTGCAATACATACCATTGCTTGCCAGAACGCCGTAGGCTGCAGCCATTTCCAGAGGATTAACGCCCTTGCTGAGACCGCCGAGTGCCATAGCAAGGTTTGCATCGCTGTAAGCGCCGGAATCAACCAGAGTAGTAATACCCATTTTTTCGGCATTGTTAATAATTTTGCTTACACCAACCTCTTGGGCCAGCTTAACGGTAGGCACGTTTATAGAACGTACCAGAGCAGTACGCAGGCTTACATTACCATGCCATGCTCTGTCGGAGTTCTGCGGTTTCCAGCCGGGAGAGAATTCCTCTTCCTTATCTTCGATAACGCTGGCAGGAGAGTAACCGTTCTGCATTGCAGTGAGGTATACAAAGGGCTTGAAGGCAGAACCGGGCTGACGTACTGCAAGAGTAGCACGGTTGAACTTATCCTGGCCGCGGCCGCCGATCATAGCTTTAACATAACCGTTATGCGGGTCAACGGCAACCAGAGCCATTTGCGGCTGAGTCAGCTTCTTGCCGTCTGTATAATAGCCCGGCAGATGCTTCATAGCATTTTCTGCAGCCTTCTGCATATCCGGGTCTAAAGTGGTGTAAATCTTAAGACCGCCCTTATAGAGAGCGTCTGCGCCAACCTCTTCGATAACCTTTTGGGTAATCATATCGAAGAAATAGGAGCGGGGATCGGAATTGGTTTTATGTGTTGTGCTGAAGACAAGCTTTTCTGCTTTGGCAGCATTACCGTCGGCAGCAGAGATAAAACCGTATTTAACCATCTGGTCGATAACAAGCTCCTGACGTTTTTTACTTTCCTGCGGATTTTCAAAAGGATTAAAGTAGTTAGGGCTTTTGGGAATAGCTGCCAGAGTAGCAGCTTCAGCGATATCCAGATTCTGAACATGCTTATTGAAGTAATACATGGAAGCACTTTCAATACCGTATGCACCCTGACCGAAATAAATCTGGTTCAGATACATAGTGAGGATTTCATCCTTAGTATATTTGTGCTCAAGTTCCTTGGCAATAAAAGCTTCCTTAATTTTACGGATGATGGAACGTTCCTGGGTAAGGAAAGCATTCTTTGCCAGCTGTTGGGTAATGGTACTGCCACCCTGTACTTCGTGACCGCTTAATGTAGAAAGCAGAGCACGTGCTGTGCCGCGGTAGTCAATACCACCGTGTTCATAGAAGCGATTATCTTCAATAGCAATAAAGGCACGCTGCACATGCTTAGGAATCTTATCAATAGTAACAGGTACTCTGCGTTCTTCCGAAAGCGTAGTATAGATTGCGTTACCATTGATATCGTAGAACTGTGAAGCAGCGTCCGGAATCAGTGTTTCATCCATATTAGGAGGTGCAAAAAGACTGGAGAAGCCATAAAGCACTGATGCTCCCATAATAATGAGGCAAACAACACTGATGACAATGAATTTTAGTACTTTAAACATTTTCTACCTCTTCTTCATTATATTGACTGCGCAGCCAATACCAAAGGCTGCAAATAGAAGTCATCTTATTATAGCATTTTCAGACAACTTTGTCATAGAATTATTGAAAACTCAGCGTATTTATTTTAAAGGAAAGTATGTAAAAGCATGCTCCGGAAGGATATGTGATGGATCGGCAGGCTGCGGATAATGAAGCCGAAAAGAAAAACAAGCAAAAATTTAAGAAAAAATTTCGCGAAAAAGAGAAAAATTTTACTGATTTTCGGCGGTTTTTATGGAAAAAACAGCTAAAAATCCTACTTTTTTTGAGATTTCTTGAAGAAATTTTAATGCCGATAAAGGCGATAATCAAGCATGTTTCTTTTTCCACGAATCCTAGTGTCTCACTAAAAAATCTCAAAAAAGTGTCGAAAAAAGTGTTGACATAACCTAGGGCACGTGGTATTATATACAAGTCGACGCGATACGGCAACAAAACAAAAGCCAAAATCGCT
>ENA-OPCG01000745-OPCG01000745.1-human-gut-metagenome-genome-assembly--contig:-NODE-745-length-12863-cov-6.275531_pt1 | contig 12863 bp, 9 predicted proteins | sample MGYA00241248_ERZ501476 | MGnify/ENA primary metagenome ERZ501476 (study PRJEB25962, sample SAMEA2042629) | human gut metagenome | biome: human gut; feature: human-associated habitat; material: faeces... | reverse complement strand
CCGAGAGGTACCGGGGGTTCGAATCCCTCTCTCTCCGCAAGAGCCTTCTGAAAGAGATTTCAGAAGGCTTTTTTCGTATATCAGCATACTAAAAAGAATCGCCCACCACCATCAACCCATTGATATCCGTGAGATAGTTGGGACTGCGGTGCTCGCACTTCACCTTCCACGCCTGCTTCTCCTCCCCCTCCACTGCCAGCCTCAGCGTCTTCAAGCCATAGCGATGATTGATGGCATCGAGAGCCTGCATCAACTTGGCACGCTCCGGACGATTCTGGATAGGATCGAAGAGGTCGGGTTGGAAAGGATGAAGAGGCTCGATGTCACTCACGATAACACCCGCCTTCTTGTATTGGATGCCCTCACGGTAAATCTTAGCGAGAACTCTTAGTGCCGCTTGAGTGATCTCCATCGTATCGGAAGTTGGAGTGACGAGCGACTGGGAGGCTGCATTGCCATACTGCTCCAAATCCTCACGAAATCGATTGCTACTCAAGAACACCGTCACTTTCTTGGCTCCCGAATCATCACCCCTCAACTTATTAGCACAACTGCTCGCAAAGTTTGCTACGGCAGACTTCAAGGAATCGAGGTCACCTACCATCTCCCCAAAGCTGCGACTTGTACAGATGGTCTTCTTCCTCATCACCTCAGAAGTGTCGATGCAAGGCTTGCCGTTCAATTCCAACCGCGTCTGAACACCAGGCTTGGTAAGATGAGACTTCACCCACGACTCACTTTTGTCGGCAAAGTCGAGCGGTGTATGAATGCCATAGTAATTGAGTTTCTCCAAGGTTTGCCGACCGATACCCCATACATCGGATAGTTCGAAGAGCTGCAGAGCCTTGCGCCGCTTCTCATCGGTATCTATCATGCAAACACCTTGATAGCCCTTGTATTTCTTGGCAAACTTGCTTCCCATCTTGGCAAGCGTCTTCGAGGGAGCAATGCCCACGCTCACCGGAATATCCGTCCAGAGCTTGATTTTCGCCGCCACCTCACGCATCATCTCCACCAAGTCGAAGTGAGCCTCATAGCCACTCAAGTCACAGAAGCTCTCGTCGATGCTATAATTCTCCACATGTTGGATAGACTTGCGCAGGATATTGGTCACTCGCTTGCTCATGGCGGCATAGAGATACATATTGGTGGAGAACACCGCCACACGATACCCTTCCACGATGTCCCGTACCTTGAAGATAGGATCGCCACGGTGCAGTCCTATCGCCTTGGCTTCGGGAGTGAGCGCAACGATGCAGCCGTCATTGCTAGAAAGCACAACGACGGGCTTACCTTCCAGTCCCGGATGGAACACTTTCTCCACCGAGCAGAAGAAACTATTGCAATCTACTAGGGCATACATGTTTTTATCCCCTAGGTTTGTGAATGATATAGGTCACTGTTCCCCAAATACTGAAGGAATCTTCCTCCGTCACCCGAATCTCAGGATAGCTATGATTGGCTGGTACGAGCCATCCCTCCTCCCCTCTCCTCTCAAACCGTTTGAGGGTATATTCGCCATTCAGTTCACAGACGGCGACTTCTGTAGGCGAAGGATTTCGGTTACTCTTATCCACGATGATGATGTCGCCATCATAGATGCCAGCGTCAATCATCGAGTTGCCTTGCACTCGGATGAGATAGCTTGCCTCAGGATTGGGGCAGAGCATTCGGAGCAACTCAATATCCTGTCCTTTCTCATCATTGTCGAGCGGAATGGGGAATCCCGCCACAATATCCACATCGAAGAATGGCAAGCGCATATCCCCTAGCTGAGCGACTGGATACACCTCGCCCAACTTCTCCCATACCGCTTGCTTTATCGTTATATTTTTTTCCAATACCATTTGTTTCTTGATTAATGCAAAGATACAAATACTTTCGGATATAGCGGCTTGTTTCTCGGAAAAAGTGAGAAAAAAGATGAACAAGCCAAAACGAACTCGGCAAGATGAAAGGATGAATGGTGAAAAACATGTGATTATCTCATTTTTCATTTACGTTTCACTCCTCCCTTCACTTTTCGAGAATCTACTCTGATTATCAGACGTTTGCAGTGAAGGGAAGAATCATGATTGGCTATAAAGCTGCAAGGATAGGACATGAGAATCACATCTATCCCACTCAGATTGTTTCTATCAAGCAATAAACGCATATCTTCGAAGCCGAAGTGCTACGCTCTCGAAGCCTAAGCATCCTCTTCCCCACTCCTGCGATCTTTTCTCTAGGCACAAACATATTTCTGTCTATAGCGAAACATATGTCCCACTACGCCCAAACATATGTTTCACTATAGACAGAAGTTCTCTACACTCGAATTCGTCACCCTACACCCTCATACACAGACACTTACGGACATAGCAACATCACATCAAAAGCATAACATTTCATATAGCAAAACTCGAACTGACATACCTACGGCTTAGCTTCCCATAACGACACACTCACTTCCCATGACGCAGACACACTCACTTCCCATGATGCAAACAGCCCACCAAGCACCTCCCTTCACTGCAAACGCCTGATAATCAAGTAGAATATCTGAAAAGTGAAAGGACATGAGCAACAACTTCAAAAAACAAAAAAGTGGCGATAACAGTGCTAAATCTCATCAAAAAACATAGATTTAGCACCACTATCGCCACATTCTTTATATCAAATACCACTTACTGCACATACTTTCTGCCATTGCAGACGACCACACCATGGTAGTTGGCATCCACACGCTGACCTTGCAAATTATAAATCATCGCCTTTGCGGATGATTCCCCTGCAACAGGATGAAGTTGAACACCCGTGGTCTGACTTACCACCTCTACCTTTTCGGAAGAAGCATTGTAATAAGCACCATTCTCGAAATCCAAGTTCTGCGTCTGAGGACTCTTGTTGGAATTGAAGATAATACAGGTAGGCTCGAAAACACCCTTGTCGATAGACCAAAGATACACATCATTGCCATTGTGAGTGCCTACCTTGCTGATATGTTCCGTACTGCCTGGCCAACTGGCATACATATTCCCATTAGAGTTCCACACCCAAGCATACATCGGACCTGCCCAGGAAGAAGAATTCTCGAAATAACAGAAAGTCTTACCTTCCTGCCATGTGGCGCAAGTCGGCAGATTGGAAGGAGCAGGAGGTGTAGGAGGAAGAGGCTCACCCTCATAGATGACAGCGATACCCTTGGCACCTACCTTGCCCGAAATCTTCGAAGCCGTAACGGTGAAGGTGTTGCCACTCACCTGGTCGGTATAGGTACCAGCCTTCACCCAGTTGCCCTTTCCGTCGCCATTGGTCACACTGACTTCACGATTGCCACCAGAGCCGAGCACGATGACCGCATCACTCTTTCGGCATTGAGCAGCCACTACATTCTCATGCACGTAATAGCTGGGCTCGCCAGCACAGATATTGTGAAGATGATTGACGGCAGCCACCTCTCTGTCCTTAAAGTGGGTGCTACCTTTCACTCCCACCTTGATGGAACTTTTCGCCGTCTCGAAAGGACGAGAGAAATAGAGAGCCGTCGCACCATTGTTGCCAGCTACCACGGCATAGGCACGGTCGATTTTGTTCTGTGAGATATACTTCGACTCGCCTCCGTCATTGCAGTACGTATCATGACTTTCGCCCCAATACACCAACTTATTCGTAGCCGCCTTCGGAAGGCAAACCGATGTGCTTGGCTGCATCCCAACGGATGCCATCCACGCCACACGACTTCAACTCAGCCACATACTCCTTGATTTTTTCTTGTACACGAGAATCCTCGGTCTTCAAGTCCCACATACCAAGTCTGCCATGCGTCACTTGCCAACGGTTGCTATAGTCGATACCACCCTGATAATCGTGATACAGACTCTTGTCTTGCCAGAAAGAAGCTACATAGCTCAAGTTGCCATTGGTATGGTTTGCCACCACATCCACGATGATCTTGACACCATATTGATGGGCTTCGGTACAGAGTTCGGTCAGTCCCTCCTTGGTTCCCAAACCATTCCCACCCACCTTGTAGTCGTAAGGTTGATAGAGCATATACCATGCAGCACCAACCGGCTCACGAGGATGAGCGGGCGAAGTTTGAACAGCCGAGAACCCCGCCGCCGCAATGTTAGGCAGCTCCTCTTTGATTTGTTCGTACGTCCAGTCAAAACAGTGCAAGATGACACCATCCTGGATATTGTCTTTCAGACCATATTTATTGTCCGTTGCAAAAGTTTGCAAGGAGACGAGCATGAGCAATAAATATGCAATCGTTTACACAAGTTATCTTTACATGCTACACATATCTATCTAGAAAACAAAAATGGTGTCTGCATCACTACAGACGCCATTCTTAAGTAAAAGATATTTAGTAAATTCGCATATACAGCTATTCAGTTTTATTTTACGTATATAAATCTATCTCCATCGTGCAAACGTTTTCACACAAAGAGGAAATAAAGGACAGACTAAGCGGCGTATTTCTGAGTGTTCAGAAATACGCCGCCGGACCCAAAACAATCATTTATTACCTAAAAAAGTAACTGACATCCATAACTAATACAAACCGGAGCTACATAAAACTATTCGCATAAAACCTTCAAAAACCTTTCATCTATGAAATTCAAATTCAATCTAAAACCTAAATAACCTATGAAACCTTTAATCTATGAACCTAAATGTATAATCTATGAATATAAATCATCTTTATTTACTTTCTACGCTTTATCCTTGTTGTTCTTTTCGACTGCAAAAGTAATACGAATCTCGCAACCCCACAATAAAAAGATACATTTTCGTGCATTTTTATTGTGCAAGCGTTTGCACAGACAACTAGCATTGGAGCTTCCTCCTCCCTTATACCTTATTATATATAACAGAGGGGGACAAAGATGATAACACTTTGTTTGGGTTTTATCAATATACGAAAGCAAAATGAAAGCAAAGCAACGCACAAAACTACACAACGACACAAAACTCAAAATATAGAATATCATTTTATCACGTCAGAAGACACATTACTTACAATTTACAAGCAAATGAGGCTTTAGTACTTACAATCTGAAACAGAACGAAAAAATATAGATTATTTTCGCAGATTATCGCTTGCATATTCCGACAAATTGTTGTACTTTTGCAATCGAAATCAAACAAATAGTTATCGTTTTCAAAGATTACATGGCAAAACGTCAGTTTTCGAGAAACATAACTAAAAAGAACACTCTCTGATGAGAGCAAGTCAAACTTAACAACAATAGAGATATGAGAACAAAAGTTCATTTCACCAAGATGCAAGGGGCTGGCAATGACTACATCTATGTAGATACCACATTGTACAACATCCCCGACCCTGAGAAAGCAGCCATTGCCTGGAGTGCTTATCACACAGGAATTGGAAGCGACGGACTGGTTCTCATCGGGAAACCACAGGATGGCAGAAGAGCCGACTACTCCATGCGCATCTTCAACGCAGACGGTTCGGAAGCTATGATGTGTGGCAACGCTAGCCGATGTATCGGCAAATATCTTTACGAGAAAGGTTTGACACGCAAAGATACCATCCGCCTAGAGACACTTTCAGGTATCAAGATACTGAGATTGCACATTCAGGACAACGGCAAGGTGGTAGATTCCGTGACGGTTGACATGCTTCAGCCAAAGCTAGAGAACAAAGAGCAATTTGTTCCAAGTGAGGAATCAACCCGAACCACCGAGGATGGCATTAAACAAGTAACGCTGGAGGCAGACGGCAGGAAATTTGAAGGAACCTATGTCTGTATGGGAAATCCCCACTTTGTAACCTTCGTGGATGACATCGACACCATCGACATCGCCCACTATGGTAAGATACTTGAGAGAGACAGTACATTTCCACAGCGATGCAACATCGAGTTCGCACAAATGACTGAAACTGACATAATTCGAACGAGAGTTTGGGAGAGAGGAAGCGGCATCACCATGGCATGTGGAACTGGGGCATGTGCAACAGCCACAGCCGCCGCTATCACCCACCGAGCCAATCGTGAAAGCGACATCGTCATGGACGGCGGCAGGCTCCACATCGAATATCGGGAAGCCGACAACCACGTCTATATGACAGGTCCAGCGGCATTTGTTTTTGATGGAGAAATCGAACTCCCATAGGAGAGGCAAGACAAGAGAATTCTTCACTCTTCACTTAAACATTGGCAAACTTAAATAATAAATAAGGTCTTGGAAGGATAACAGAAGAGACCGCAATAAAAGGAGAACAACAATATGGCATTAGTAAATGAACATTTCCTGAAGTTGGCTAGCAACTACTTGTTTGCCGACATCGCAAAGAAGGTAAACGCCTACAAGATTGCCCATCCAAAGCAACGTGTGATCAGCTTGGGCATCGGCGACGTAACACAGCCGCTCTGCCCTGCCGTCATCAAGGCGATGCACAAGGCGGTGGATGAGATGTCCGTCCAAGCTTCTTTCAGAGGCTATGGTCCTGAGCGAGGCTACGACTTCCTCCGTGAGGCGATCATCAAGAACGACTTCTTGCCACGTGGCATCCACCTCGACGCTAACGAGGTGTTCGTCAACGATGGTGCCAAGAGCGACACAGGAAATATCCAGGAGATTTTGAGATGGGATAACAACATCGGCGTCACCGACCCGATTTATCCAGTATATATCGACTCCAACGTGATGATAGGTAGAGCGGGAGTCTTCGAGAATGGCAAATGGAGCAATGTCACCTATATGCCATGCGATGAGGGAAACAACTTCACTCCTCAGATTCCAGACCATCGTGTAGATATGATTTACCTCTGCTACCCTAACAACCCAACGGGTACGGTCATCACCAAGGAAGAGCTTCGCAAGTGGGTGAACTATGCTGTCAAGAACGAGAGCATCATCCTTTACGATGCCGCCTACGAGGCATACATCCAAGACCCAGAGATTCCTCACTCTATCTACGAGATTCGTGGAGCGAGAAAGGTAGCGATAGAGTTCCATAGCTACTCGAAGACCGCTGGCTTCACTGGCGTTCGCTGTGGCTACACCATCGTACCTAAGGACTTGAAGGCAAAAACTTTGTCGGGCGAAGAGGTGGCACTCAACCCTATTTGGGATCGCCGCCAGTGTACCAAGTTTAATGGTACTAGCTACATCAGCCAGCGAGCAGCCGAAGCCATCTATACTCCTGAGGGAAAGGAACAAGTGAAGGCAACCATCAACTACTATATGGAGAATGCTCGCATCATGAGAGAGCAGTTGCAAAAGCTCGGCTTGCGAGTATATGGTGGTGAGAATGCCCCATATCTTTGGGTCAAGACACCAAACAATACGCCTAGTTGGAAGTTCTTCGAAGAGATGCTCTACGGAGCTAGCGTAGTCTGTACCCCAGGTGTCGGCTTCGGTCCTTCGGGCGAAGGCTACATCCGCCTCACTGCCTTCGGCGAAAGAGAGGATTGCATCGAGGCAATGGGAAGAATCGCCAAGTGGCTAGGGAAATAAACATTAGAATATCAAAAACTTTTAAATATAATAAGGTATGAGCAACTTAAGATTTCAAGCTGTTGCAGAGGCTTCCAAGAGAAAGCCTGTTGAAGTAGCCGCTCCAAGCGAGCGACCAAGCGAATTCTTTGGTAAGAAAGTTTTCAACCGCCAGAAGATGTACAAGTATCTTCCTGCCGACGTTTACGAGAAACTCGTTGACGTCATCGACAATGGCGCACGTCTCGACCGAAACATTGCCGACGCCGTAGCCAAAGGCATCAAGCAGTGGGCTGACGAGAACGGGGTAACACACTACACTCACTGGTTCCAGCCATTGACTGAGGGTACTGCCGAGAAGCACGATGCCTTCATCGAGCATGATGGCAAGGGCGGCATGATCGAGGAGTTCTCAGGCAAGTTGCTCGTACAGCAGGAGCCTGACGCATCTTCCTTCCCTTCAGGTGGTATCCGCTCTACCTTCGAGGCTCGTGGTTACTCTGCTTGGGATCCGACATCTCCAGTGTTCATCATCGATGATACACTCTGCATCCCTACCGTATTTATCTCATATACCGGTGAGGCTCTCGACTACAAGGCTCCATTGCTCCGCGCTTTGCACGCTGTCAACGTAGCTGCCACAGAAGTTTGCCATTATTTCAACCCAGATGTCAAGAAGGTCATTTCCAACCTCGGTTGGGAGCAGGAGTACTTCTTGGTAGATGAATCATTATACGCCGCACGCCCTGACTTGATGTTGACTGGTCGCACCTTGATGGGTCACGACTCTGCTAAGAACCAGCAGATGGACGACCACTACTTCGGAGCCATCCCAGAGCGTGTTCAGGCTTTCATGAAAGACTTGGAGGTTCAAGCTCTTGAGCTTGGCATTCCTTGCAAGACTCGCCACAACGAGGTAGCACCTAACCAGTTTGAGTTGGCGCCTATCTTCGAGGAGACCAACCTTGCCGTTGACCACAACATGCTCTTGATGAGTTTGATGAAGAAGGTGGCACGCCATCATGGATTCCGTGTTCTTTTGCACGAGAAACCATTCGCAGGCATCAATGGTTCTGGTAAGCACAACAACTGGAGTCTTTCTACCGATACAGGCATTCTACTCCATGGTCCAGGCAAGACACCAGAGGACAACCTCCGTTTCGTAGTCTTCATCACCGAGACCTTGATGGGTGTATATAAGCACAATGGATTGCTCAAGGCTTCCATCATGAGTGCTACCAATGCGCATCGTCTTGGCGCCAACGAGGCACCTCCAGCCATCATCTCTTCATTCCTTGGCAAGCAGCTCACCGACCTCCTCAACCACATCGAGAAAGCCGACAAGGATGAGCTCTTCACCGTAGCTGGCAAGCAGGGCATGAAGCTCGACATCCCAGAGATTCCTGAGTTGATGATTGATAACACCGACCGTAACCGTACATCACCATTCGCCTTCACCGGTAACCGTTTCGAGTTCCGTGCCGTAGGTTCTGAGGCTAACTGTGCATCAGCAATGATCGTATTGAACACAGCTGTAGCCGAGGCTTTGACCGACTTCAAGAAGCGTGTGGATGAGTTGATTGCCAAGGGCGAGGACAAGACATCTGCCATCATCGATATCGTTCGTCAGGACATCAAGGCTTGCAAGCCTATCCGTTTCGACGGCAATGGTTACAGCGATGAGTGGGTGGAAGAGGCTGCCAAGCGCGGTCTCGACTGCGAGAAGAGCTGTCCTAAGATCTTCGAGCGCTATCTCGACCCAGCATCCATCGAGATGTTCGAGAGCATGGGCGTGATGAAGAAGAACGAGCTCGAGGCCCGCAACGAGGTGAAGTGGGAGACCTACACGAAGAAGATTCAGATCGAGGCCCGCGTCATGGGCGACCTCACCATGAACCACATCATCCCCGTGGCCACCCACTACCAGAGCATGCTGCTCAAGAACGTGCAGAGCATGCGCGCCGTCTTCCCTGCCGAGAAGGCCGAGAAGCTCAGTTCGCGCAACATGAAGATCATCGAGGACATCGCCGAGCGCACCCAGGCCATCGAGCAGGGCGTGGAGGAGCTGGTCAACGCCCGCAAGGTGGCCAACCGCATCGCCGACGAGCGCGAGAAGGCCGTCGCCTACCACGACACGGTGGTGCCGAAGATGGAGGCCATCCGCTACCACATCGACAAACTGGAGCTCTGCGTCAGCGACGAGCTCTGGACGCAGCCGAAGTATCGCGAGCTCCTCTTCATCCGGTAACGCCCGCGCACAACTCTATTTTTTCCGTCTCTTTTCCCAGGCCTGGCAGGGACCCCGCGGCGTGCCCCATCACGCTTCGTGAGCCCTCCAGGCCATTTTTCGTTTTGGCACGCTATTTGCAATGACACAGTTAAAACGAATCTTAAAAACTCATATCACAATAATGGAAAAGAAAGGTAATATTGGAGTAACGACGGAGAACATCTTCCCCGTCATCAAGCAGTTTCTGTATTCCGACCACGAGATATTCCTTCGCGAGATGGTCAGCAACGCCGTGGACGCCACGCAGAAGATGAAGACCCTCGCCTCGGCAGGCGACTTCTCCGGCGACCTGGGCGACCTCTCCGTCCGCGTCACCCTCGATGAGCAGGCCGGCACGCTCACCATCTCCGACCGCGGTATCGGCATGACGGCCGAGGAGATCGACAAGTACATCAACCAGATTGCCTTCTCCGGCGTCACCGACTTCCTCGACAAGTACAAGGACAAGGCTGAGGCCATCATCGGCCATTTCGGTCTCGGATTCTACTCCGCCTTCATGGTGAGCAAGAAGGTCGAGATCGTCACCAAGAGCTGGCGCGAGGGCAGCCAGGCCGTGCGCTGGACCTGCGACGGCAGCCCCGAATATACCATCGACGAGGTGGAGAAGGCCGACCGCGGTTCCGACATCATCCTCCACATCGACGACGACAGCAAGGACTATCTCCAGAAATCGACCATCGAGCAGCTGCTCACGAAGTACTGCAAGTTTATGGCCGTGCCCGTGGTCTTCGGCAAGAAGACGGAGTGGAAGGACGGCAAGCAGGTCGATACCGACGAGGACAACGTCATCAACAGCGTCGAGCCCCTCTGGCCGAAGTCGCCGTCGTCGCTCAAGGACGAGGACTACAAGAAGTTCTACCACACCCTCTTCCCCATGAACGACGATCCCCTGTTCTGGATCCACCTCAACGTCGATTACCCCTTCACGCTCACCGGCATCCTCTACTTCCCGCGCATCAAGTCCAACATCGAGCTCCAGCGCAACAAGATCCAGCTCTACTGCAACCAGGTCTTCGTCACCGACCACGTCGAGGGCATCGTCCCCGAGTTCCTCACGCTGCTCCACGGCGTCATCGACTCTCCCGACATCCCGCTCAACGTCAGCCGCAGCTACCTCCAGAGCGATGCCAACGTCAAGAAGATCTCGACCTATATCACCAAGAAGGTCGCCGACCGCCTGAGCAGCATCTTCAAGGAGAACCGCAAGGAGTATGAGGAGAAATGGGACGACCTCAAGCTCTTCATCAACTACGGCATGCTCTCCGAGCGCGACGCCTTCTACGACCGCGCCAAGGACTTTGCGCTGATGAAGGACACCGAGGGCAAATACTTCACCTTCGACGAGTATCGCACGCTCATCAAGGACAACCAGACCGACAAGGACGGCAACCTCGTCTATCTCTACGCCGTCAACAAGGAGGAGCAATACACCTACATCGAGGCCGCCAAGGCCAAGGGCTACAGCGTCCTGCTCTGCGACGGCGAACTCGACGTGCCGACGGTCTCCCTGCTCGAGCAGAAGCTGGAGAAGAGCCACTTCGTGCGTGTCGATTCCGACACCGTCGATCGCCTCATCGCCAAGGACGAGGTCCACGAACTGACACTCTCCCAGGACGAGCGTGACAATTTGTCAGAGGCCTTCCGCTCCCAGATGCCCCGTCTCGACAAGACCGAGTTTGGCGTCGAGGTCCAGGCCCTTGGCGAGACGGCCCAGCCGACCGTGATCACGCAGAACGAGTGGATGCGCCGCATGAAGGACATGAGCCGCTTCCAGCAGGGCATGGGCTTCTACGGCCAGATGCCGGATAGCTACATGCTCGTGCTCAACGCCGACCACCCGCTCATCAAGCAGATCCTCGCCGACGAGACCGCTGCCACGGCCGAGACCATGAAGCCCGTCCTCAGCGAGATCAAGGGCCAGGAGGCCCGCCTCGCCGCCCTGCGCCAGGCCCAGAAGGACAAGAAGCCCGAGGAAATCTCCCAGGCCGACAAGGACGACCTCTCTCAGACGGAGAAGGCCCTGGAGGACCAGCGCGGCAAGAAGCGCCAGATCGTCGCCGACTATGCCAAGGACAACACCCTGATCCATCAGTTGGTCGATCTCGCCCTTCTCCAGAACGGCATGCTCAAGGGCGCCGCGCTCAACGACTTCGTCAAGCGCTCCGTCGAGGTGCTGAAGTAAAGTAGGATTCCTTCCGCCGCCACACCCCGCGGCCCATCAGGCTGATGGGGGAAAGGTCATGGTCGCCTTTCCCCCACCAGCCTCTTTTTTTTCAGCCTCGGCGTTTAGTATTCGTCGCCATACCAGCCGTCCAGATCGTGCTCTCCGTAGTCGTCGTGGTCGTAGCTGTCCTGGTCGTAGTCGTCGTGGTCGTAGTCTTCCTGGTCAAAGTCGTCGTGGTCGTAGTCTTCGTGGATGTATTTGTTGTAGATGACATCGTCGAGGTCGTGGTCGCCGTGGTCCAAGGCTTCGTCCTTACGCCAACTGTCCTCATGGTTGTAGTCCTCACGCCAACCGTCCTCATGGTCGTAGTCCTCATGATCCCCATGATGCTCGTGCGCGTGGTCGTGATGGTCGTGTGCGGAATGATGGCCCGATCCGCCCAGTCTCTTTTTCAGAAAGTGCGCTATCACGCCCGTGTATATAAAATCGAGTAGTCCCATATTCTTTCCCCTTTATGTTTTCTTTTTGTGATGCACCGTTCAGCACAAACTTGAGTGCATAGTTATGATTGGCTTGTGCAGCCTACCTGCAGCGCGGTTTCTCTATTCTGATATCTCTGTTTTCAGTACCGCTTTTTGTGTTGTTCGGTTGGTACTGGAGTTTCACTTAAGTGGTACTGAAGTGTCAGCATGCTTAAACTTCGGTGACACTTAAGTTGAACTGGTCAGGCATTCCAGTTGACAAGTTCCTCGTATTTGTCGAAGTCCATTTTGGAGTCTGCTCCCACCTTTTCAAGCATCAATCTTACCACCTCCTGCTCCTCGGGAGGAAGCAGAATGTCGCCACGTCTACGCTTGAAATATTGGTTGCGTCCGAAGTGGAGGATGAGGGTGGTCATAAACTTATTATATTCAAGTTTCGCAAGTTCCTTAGCTTGCTATCTTTAGTTCATAAATC
>ENA-OPCG01000744-OPCG01000744.1-human-gut-metagenome-genome-assembly--contig:-NODE-744-length-12869-cov-59.922663_pt1 | contig 12869 bp, 9 predicted proteins | sample MGYA00241248_ERZ501476 | MGnify/ENA primary metagenome ERZ501476 (study PRJEB25962, sample SAMEA2042629) | human gut metagenome | biome: human gut; feature: human-associated habitat; material: faeces... | reverse complement strand
TTGGCTGGCAGCCTAAGGCCGCATAGCCATATACTCAAATTTTAACGAACTATTGCTTAAGAGATAGCCATGAAACATTCACGTTGTAATATCCAGGAAAATAGTCGTTGTTGTAAACATTGGGCAGAATCTCTTCAACAATGCACTCGGGCAAGACATTCTCTCCTATTCTGACTAGATTTTGACTATGATTTTTGAAGCGGACAACAATTCTGCCAATGTATTCCTTGTATTCATCCAACTCTTCATATTCATATCCAACTCCATTTTGAATACCAAGATCTTGAACAATCTTTCCTATATGGAATAGTAACCAACAGTCTTGTTTTTGAGGGATAGGGACAAAACCTAAGGTAATGTTTCCATTAGAGAAATTGCTTTTTCTTGCATAGTTCCAGTATTGACCGTCAAGCATATGTTGCTTGCTTTCTTTCGTTTGGTCTGTAAAGTAATCAATAGCCGGTCTTTTGGTTCCAAAACTCAAGTTAAATCTAACTTTAACATTCTTAGGGTCTGGAAGTCTGAGAATATCGTTAAGTAGTATCATAATTAAAATATTTTAGTTCTTATTTTTCCGCATCCATTTGATAAGTGGACACGGAAAAACTTTACTGAAAAACTTATGCGATTAAATTTTCTGGATATCCCAATAGCTTGGGTGCGAAGCTTCACGAGATTTCTTGCCAAACTGAGCCTCACATGCATCTGCAATATTGTGAGCGTCACAACTTGCGAGTGAGGTTGTTACCTCAACGACTGTGCCTTTCTTCATTCCGGCACGGTCAGCTTTTAATGTTCATTTAAATATGTTCATAATTAATAGTTTCTTATTTTCTGAATATTATCTGAAGATATCATTATTCGACTTAATCGTCATAATCATATTGTGATTTTAAAGCAGAGAAGTCACGGCTCCTTTTCTTAAATTCCTTTTTAAGTGTTTTGTAGCAAGAAGTATCTTGCCAAGTCATTTCATTATCAATCTTTCCCATATAGGCGGCGCCCACTTCTTCTGCATTATCAAGGTCATCCGCTTTTATGTATGCCTTTATCAAAGCTAAATATGCACCATCAAAATCTGTTATTGTAACAAACTTGTGATCGCTACCTTCTACTACTGCAAAAGAAAGAGTTGATAATTTTGATTTTGCACCTTTAAAGTTGCCATCATTTATCATATCCACAACTTGCTCAGTTGTTGCTTCAACCTCTTTTAGGGCATTATTGTAAGCTCTGTCAGGAGAAAGCAAATAATAAACAGTAAAACAAAAAACAGCAAGACCAATAAATCCTACAACAATTATTACAATCTGCTTATTTCTTCTTATTAGATCCAACCAGAATCTCTTTTTTGCATCTACCTTTGCTGCTTCAGATTCTGCCTCAACCTCATCAAGCAAGCGCTGAATCTTAGGGTTGTTGCCATAATACATTCTTGCTTTGCGAACATAGCGCTCTACTTCTGCCTTGTTTTTCTCTACATCTTCTCCAGACTTGAAGTTAACTAATGCAGATTCGAGGTGCTCGAAGATGTCTTCTAACTCCTCACTTGCCTCAGGTGTGATGTTGCTACCACAATTAGGGCACTTGTCAGTCAGTTCAGGAACAGAACTACCGCAGTAAGGGCAGGTCTTGCCACGACGCTTGTTCATAGCTGCTGCTACGGCCTGATCAGCCTTCTGCTGCTGTGCATCGATGTACAGATCAACCTCGTCAACATTCAATCCCAGAGCCTGTGCCTTGTTCAAAAGAACCTGACGCTCCTTGGCAGAGATGATGCCGTCGGTAAGGTACTCTTTGATGAGGTCATCAAGTTCCTGTGGAATTACACCTTCCTTCTTAGCAGGCTTAGCTGCCTGAGGAGCCTGTGCTTCCATTTCTTTCTTGCGCTTAGCAAGACGACCCTCAAGTACCAGTTCAAACTCGTCGCGGTCGATGCCCATGGCCTCGGCCTTCTTGAAGAGAAGATTCTTCTCTTTGTCAGTCAATACTCCATCTGCCAATGCTGCAGTGATGAGTGCTTCTAACTTCTCGTTGTACATAGTAAAAATAATTTTATTTGTTCATTTGTTTTGCTATTTTACAAGATTAATAACTTGATTGATATTGTCAATCATATCATCAAGCGTATTTTCTATATTTTTAGTAACGGTATTTAAATCGTTATAATAGAAAACTCCAAAAGAATTGTATCGGGGCTTATCTTCTGATTCCACTTTCTTAGGGGGAACCATAGTTGCAAGTTTAGCTCCTCTAATGATCCTATCAGTCTCTTCATTCCAATTCTTTGTATCATCTTTTTTTGAATATTTTGGCTTTTTCGAAAGCATATCTAAAAAACCGGCTCTCAAAGGATGGTTACCTTGCTGTTGGAGCACAAAGATACCCTTTTGGGGAATAAGATACTTCAATTCAAGGAGGGCTTCACCATGGTAGTAGCTAACTCTCATAAATAATTTGTCTTTATTTTCTGTACCATTTTCTCCCCAGATTTCTTGATCAGAAGTGACGATTATTGGCTGAAAATCTTTACCAAACTTCTTTTCTAGTTTCTTGGCTAATTGCAAGGCACATTGGTGCATAACAAGCTTCTGCCATATATCATTGCAGCGGAGGGTGGAAAAATCCTCATTTTTGAGAATTTCCCAATTGTCAGTATATTTAATTTGTTCCAAACAGTTGTTGGTATATGTGTAGAATGCATCAATAAACTCGCAATATTTTTCCAGAAGTTCCTTGTAAAACTTATCTTTGACAAGATCCAGATTGTCGTGTAGGGTTTTAGAGTAATCTGCATATGTTACAATTATCCATCCGGATTCTTTGACAGCTTCTTTGTCTAAGAAATCTTCAGCTAATGTGAGTAAGATATACTTTGTCTTTGGAAGTTTTGCGTTTCCTTTCCAATTCTCAAATTTTGCAGTATTGAGTCTTTTTAACTTCAACTCTACTTTACATTGTGCTTTGTCTGCCTCTTCGTTAAGAGCGTCAACTTTCTTTTGATAATTTTCAAGCTGAGCCTTATAAGCTATACTCTTGAATTTATTCTCTAGAACCAGACGGATTTTTCCCGTTTCTGATTCCTCATCGTTGATTATTTTCTCGCAAATACTAAAATCAAAATTCTTGTATTCACGTTTGACTTCCATACAATCTGTATTATAATCAAAAGTATCTTCTCCTAACCAGGTAGAAAGAATCTTTTTGAAAAGGGCTTGCGTATTCTTATCTTCTGCTAACCATGCCAAAAAGTTGCTATGAAACAACTCTTTGGATGATAAGGATAGCTGGAAGATAGGATTGTTGTTTAATTTTTCTACAAATGTATCCATAATTCTTCGTTATAGTTTCTAAGACGATGTCGTACTTGTTTACGACATCGTCTTGTTTATAAATAAGAAGCAATTCCGCTTGGACAAGCATAAGAACTTAGTGCTCTTCCTTTTTCTATCTTTACTTGCTTTCTAGTATTTTCCTTTAGCGTTTTGCTATTTTTCCCAGTTGCTGCTGAAAGTTGCTCTAGCAGAGATTGCTCTATGGCATAGAAAGAGTCTATATCTTGTGCTAATGTGCTGACTTTCTTTTCTAATCTTTCTATTTTACTTCTACGTAATCCTGGAATGAATCCAAAACAGATAGAACTAACTATACTTGCGGAGCCAAGTATTAGCGAAATGATAATTCCTGAATCCATTACTCTTCTAAGATGTTTTCGTAATAGTCTAGTTGCTTAGTAAATTCAGCATCACCTCGCAAGCTACGTCCTTTAGACATCACTTGATCAAATTTCTCGCGCCAAGCCTTTTTCAATTTCTCTTCGGCAAAAGATTTAGATATAAGAAAAAGTGCACCAAACATCCAACCAACAATAGGTATAATAATACCTGCAATTGCCACCATTTTATAGCAGTTAATTTTTATGTCAAGGAAGCCCAATTTCTTGTTAGTTCCTGCTACTGACAAAGCTAAAAATTCAATGATGTCTTCTTTGGTGTTAGGAACAGGGAATGTAGATATTATATCTATTTTCTTGTCAGCAATGAATTTCTCCTTTAGACCGTTTTTTTGAAAAGGAGCAGCCTCTTCTATTTCTTTTTTCTCAGATTCTGTTAAGGTTATCTCGCTTAACTTCTTTGAAAGAATCTGAACTGAAGAAACAGAATTAACAGGGGTCGTAATCTCATACCCACACTCACACTTCACGGTCATAGGAGGAATCTGTCTGCCGCAATTAGGGCATACTCTACCAAATTCCTCTTTCTTCTTTTGGTCAATCTTTTCTTGTTTGGCATCTTCTGCCAAATCGTGTTCTTTCTTGCGTTTCTGCAATATGGAGTTGATGTAGATTTCCAACTCGGTGAGATCAACACCTTCTGCTGTCGCACGTTTTACGAGCGCAGCTTTCTCATAGTCTTCAAGAACACCATCTTCTAGGGTTGCTTGAATCAAATTCTCTAATTCTTTTGAAAACATAATTGTTAATATCTTTAATTGTTAAAGATTAATTATTGAAAGACTATTACATACCCGGCATAGTAGGAGGCATTCCCGGCATCTGTGGGGCGGTGCCTTGGAACAATGGAGCGAGTTCTGCTACATTGCCGGCAAACTCCCACTGCGCCATACCGTTCTTCCAAACGTATGACTGCTGGGTGAGCTGACCCTGCTGAACGAGCTGCTGGAGCTTGTTCCAATCGCACGGACCATACTGCTGACCATTGATGCCAATATAATACTGTACCTGGGGAACAGCGGCACCCATGCCTGGCATCTGAGGTGCACCACCCATGCCTTTCTGACCTGGCATCTGAGGCGCTCCACCCATCTGACCCATATTGTTCATACCACCACCTATAGTCTGCTGGCGGAAGGCATTGATACCGTTATCTGTAGCATTATTGAGAACACCGGCATTGAGGTTTGCCTGATGAGCACCCATAAAGGTCTGCTCTGTCTGGAGACGAGAAGCACGCTGCATCTCCTCACGCTGAATACGCATGGTTTCACGCTGGTTCTCCAGGTTCATGCGCTGCAACTCCTCCTGACCGCCAAGGTCGAGTTCCTGCTTTCTGCCCATGGCATCGAGATTCAGCTCAGACTGCTTCTTGAGCATATCCTGCTGAAGGTCGTTGTTGAGGTTGAAGTTGGAAATCTGGGCATTGTGCTGAGCCATCATACGCTCCTTCTCCAGGTCGGCAGTGAGGGCTTTGAGTTCACGATAACCACGGCTCTCCTTATCTACGTTGATGCCTGTGATGTCGAGACTGCGGATGGTGATGCCGAAAAGCTTCTCTACCTGTGGAGTAACACGCTGCTGGATGAGTTCGCTAATCTCAAAAATCTTGCGCTCAATCTGAACTACAGGAATCTGAGCGTCAGAAGGGGCATTGCTAACTACACTCTTAATGAACTTGGTGAGCTGGCCACGAAGCTTATTCTTGAAAGTCTCGTCGCTGTAACCCTCATTTCGGTTCACACTATGGAAGAGATCCATGTCCTCGATGGCATATACTACGGCACCATGTACAGATACAGGTACGCCATAATCTTGCAGGCGTGGGTCGAAGACATCAAAGTAAGGGATGGCGAAGTTCAGCTGACTACCCTTGCTCAGGTTGCTGAGGTTGGTCAGGTTGTTCTGTTCCACTCTTCTCGCTGCTTCCTCGGCAGCCTGTCTTTTTTCTTCTTCTACTTCCTTGGAAGATTTAAAACCAAAAAATCCCATATGTTTCAGTTTTTATGATTGTTATTATTTGCTATAGAGTCCCTTGGTAGGGGACAGATTATTTCGTTGTATAGATTCGCTTCGTCTTGCCCTGGGCATCTACTTCTACGAAGGTGTCTGCTCCATATTGGCGGTTTGCGTCGTGATAGTTGAATGAATATCCCGTTTCGTAATTGCCGTCGATGGTAGGTCGGCTTACCTGGTCGATGCTATCCAGCATTTCCGGTTTCAAGCCCAGCTGCTGGTACAGATGCTGCTCTACCATATTTCGGATGGCATTGAGATTCTCATCTACATAGCCACGAATCTGGTCGATGAGCGACTGGTTGCTCTTATCCTTCTGCAGCAGGCGCTGTCGCATAGTCTTCTTGAGCGGAGAACCGTCAGCCTTGATAGGAGCTGGTGGCATCGCATCATTCTGCAGGGCAGATTCAACCACATATTCCCTGCGACGGACATGGAGCATTGGGTTGCCGTAAAGACAGAACATCAAGGCTGTGCTCATAGAGAAACTGTCATCTTCTACATGTCGGCACATATTGAAGTAATCGCACTTAGCTTGGAGCATTGCCTTTCCGCCCGTCATACCCTTGAACTGATAGAGCGGATAGAGGCGCATCAGCACCTCGCTGCCTGTGCCCGGATTCAACAGAAGTTGGCGGGCTTCATCCGTTTCCTCATTAGAGAACATCGGAACAGGAATGAGCGAACCGGTATAGAGTAATACGCCACCTCCGTAGAGGGCGCTGAGCAACATGGAGTCGTTGCGTTCGTAACCGGCATATCGGGCTCCGAAACAAGCCACGGTATTGAAGACTCTTGCCCTGCCTTGGTTGAGGAGCGAAGGATTGAATGCTTCATCCTCACTATAGAATCCGCACATACCCTCTGCATCGGCACCATGAAGATTGAACATCAGCATATCTGCCTTGTCCAAAGACTTGCAATAGATGCTGAGGCTTTCCGAATCTTCGGTCAGCAGCTTCGGACTGATATACATTCCGTTGCGAATCAGCTCAGGATCGTCGGTATTGTAAAGAAGCGGCAGGTGCTGGGTCATCGTGCAGCTGGCTGGAATCCAGTCGCGGTTGCTGATCATCAGAACATTGCCAACAGGAATACCGCCGCCATACATACTGCTGATGTTGAAGTAAGCACCGATGTCGCTTCGGATATCCGTATCGAGCTGACCGTCTTCCAAAGGCAGACGAGCCACATTGTTGCGGGCGCAACCTACAGTGAAGTCAGAATCGCGACTATCCAGCAAATCTACGATATAGGTGCCTTCGAAGGCATAGCAGGTATCTGTAGGGATTCGCTCGCCGCCATACGGCCATGGGTCTTCGACGCGAGGGATAGGAATCACATCGTCACCTCCTATTATAAATAGGTGTAGGTCGGGACCAGCTGTCAGGTTGTTGTCTGCGATGCAGCGGGATACTGCTTCATTGCATTCTATCCAGGATGGAGTCTCGTGGGTGGAATCCAGTCCATATTGTGAGATGTCGAGGAATGTCCAGTACATCTGCTGGTCGTAGGCATTCTGTATGAAGTCGTTGAAGACATCATATACTTCCTGGATGGTGCAACCGTATTTTCTAGCCAGTGCATTGCTATCTGTCAGGATGATGCCGTAGTGGTCTTCCAAGGGGTCGGGCTGGTCGATGGGTTCATCAGCTGTTCTTGCTTCTGATGCCATCTGCACGGCTTCCGGCTGTGGAGCCGCCTTGCTTTGTCCCGGCATAGGGGGAACCGATGAGGCTCCCGGCATAGGGGGAGGAGTTGCACCGCCTGGCATACTTGCCATTTGAGGCTGCTGACTGATCGCATTGACGCTTCCCAGTCCCATATTATTGGCAGCCTGCAGAGGATTGAAGCCTCTCATCTGGTTGAGCTTCACGTTCTGGGCATTAAACTTTGGCATCGGAGGAGGTGTAGGCATCTGAGGTGGAACAGCCATCTTGCTTTTTTCCTTCGGGATGAATTCCGAAAGGGTCGTATCGCAATAGAACTGATACCATTCTTCTGGCTGAGGCTTATCCTCCAACATCTCCTTTACGGCATACCATAGGGCACTTAGCGGTTCACTCATTCCGTTTTGTACGGCCTGGCCGAGATACTGGATGGTCTGCTGTCTGTAGTAATCCTGCTTTCCATTCTTGTGGTAGTCGGCAAGATTATCAAGAGCCATTAGCAGGGCGATGTCGCCTTGCGGACAACCGAAACCGCCCATTCTTGGCAGAAGCACGGTGGCATTGTCGATATTGCCGGTCTTGATGAACGCTACATGAGCCCAGAAGAGTTGCCAGTAGTTATCGGTACGGGAGCCGAAAAAGGCAAGGGCGCACTTGTCGGGATACATCGAGGCAAGCAACAGATGATAGTAGAACTGGATGTTGTTATCATTCGTCATCACACGTGCCAACTGCTCCAGACTGTTGAACTTGCGTTTCAGAATGTCGGTATGGTTAGTCTGGATGGCATTGAAGACCTCGGTCAGAATCTGCTCTGCTAGGAATTCGTTGCCCTTGCTGCCTTGCAGGATATGGATGTTCTGACGTACCTGATCTATGATCTGGTTGGCTCTTAGGGGAGCAATATGCCATTGGATGCTCAACTGGTTGAGCTCTGCCAACTTCTGATTATCCAACTTGCCATCCACCAGTCGTTCCTGCACAGCCTGCAGAAAGAGAGTCTCATTCTGCTGATAGATCTCAGTCTGAGTCTTCTGTGCCTCATATACAGTCTGGTTGTTAACCGTACTGTTGTTGGTGGTATGGGTTGTTGTTGAGGTGTTATAGTTGTTTTGCGTATTGTGGGAGTCGGAATGGATTCCGCCTACCACAGCCGCATCACCATCAAGTTTAATATCGCTCATAGTCTGATTACTTTATATGTTTAGACTTCTTGTTGCATTTTCTGGAGAGGGCTTACCATTGGAACGGTGCGCCACAGTCTGGACAGTTTGGAGTGCCTGGTGCAATGTGGATGGTGTGTCCACAGTTGTAGCACTGGCATTCTATCAATTCCTGCTGAGGAGTTGCCTGTTGTGGAGCTGCTTGGCTTCCTGCTGTATTTCCACCGAGTCCGCCATTGAAGGCGTTCAGATTGTTGGCGGCAGCAGTGCTTACCTGCGAGATGTTGTTCATAGCCACATCCTGGGTATGATCTACTCGCTCCTGCTGGCGTCGGTTTTCCTCTTCCAGCTGGTTGATGCGCTGTTGCTGCTGGCTTTGCTGGGCGCCGCTGATGCCGGTGGCAGTATCTTTTATCATGCCGGCCATCTTCATCATGGCTTCCATCTGGGCATTGCTGTTCTGCTGTTGCATCTGTAGCATCTGCTGCATCATCGCTTCCTTTTCTGCTGCAGTCTGTCGCAGATTTTCGGCTTCCTTCTCGCCGCTATAGGCGTTTGCCATAGCTACCTGTGCATCTCCGGTGAGGTGGGAGAGTTGTGCGGCACGAATCTGTTCGGCGGTCATATTAGCGAAATGGTTGTCACGATTCATCTGCTCATTACTCTGAATGGTGGCTACGTTTTCTTCGTGCTGATATTTCTGCTGGTCGAGCTGTGCCTGCATCTGAGCCATCTGCTGCAGCTTGTCCATCTGGCGCTGGTGGCGGTTGGCTTCCAACTGGTCATCGTCCATTTTTTCCTGGCGGTTGCGCTCATAGGCAAGGCGGTCGTCTTCCAGTTTCTCGTTGCGTGCCAGGAGATGGTCTTCCTTATCCAGTTCGCGTTGACGCATCATCTGCTGGAAGTCGTAATCATCCTCCTTCGCCTTTCGGTTGAAGTCTCGGTTGTATTCCTTTTCTTCCTGCATCCACTGGCGTTCACGCTCTTCGTCTTCGATGCCCCAGTTACGGCGGCGTTCCAGATCTTCACGTTCCCAGTCGTGGTCGGTACGGGAATCATCGAGTGCCCATTCTGCCTTGAGACGGGCTGTGTCTATGTTCTGCTGGCTCTGGATGCGCATGATTTCCGTGATTTCCTCACGAGGAATCTTCTTGTGTGCAAGTTCATCTTCGAGCACTTCCATTTCCTCCTGCTTGACCAGACGGTTCTTGCGGAGGTCTTCCAGGGCTTCGAACTCCTCTTCCTGGGTCTTAGCCTGGCGGATGCGCTTCTGACTTTCGAGCATCTGGACGAATTCCTCCAACTCATCATCGTGGAGCAACTGGTCTTTGTTGATACCCTGGAGGGCATGGCGCAAATCCTCGGCATTTTGTGATGAAGAAATCTGCTGGGAGTTGGCCTCTACTTCCATACGGTTGCGGAATTCTCCGGTGCGGTGCATGAAGTCGAGTTCCTTCTCTGTATTGTAGAGCTGGCGTTCTACCTGACGGAAACGCTCAAAGTCCTGGTTGCTGTCGGTGATATTCAGAACCTGGGTGCATTCTATGCCGAATACCTGCTGGTTGATGGTCTGGCAGATTTTCTCTTTCAGTACATTTACAGTTTCGGCAGTCAGTCCGGCAGACTCGTAGTTCTGGTTGCGGAGTTCCTGGCGCAACAGGGTTTCTACGGTACCATTGAGTAACTGCTGTAATTCTCTAGTTGTTACGCTGTTGTGGTCGGTAAGATAATTGGTAGCGAAGGTATGAATATCGCTGATGCTCATCTGGAGAGATACTCCAATCTGTACATCATGGATGCCCATCGGAATGGTGTATGGCTGAAAGGCAAGTTCGCCATTCTCGTTCATCGCTCCACCGAAAGTGAGGGTGAAGAAACGGTTGCTGACGATATAGACCGACAGGATAGGAGCCTGGGTGATGCGGGCTAAGATGCGGGCATAATCCAGTTGGCGCTTCTTGGCTTTTTCTTTCTGTTCACCTTTCTTTTCGCCGAAGATGATGCGACCGAGCCAGTTGAAGCCACGGCCAACTTCTCCTACGATACCGAGCTGGCGGAAGGTAGGCTCAGCCTGGCGCTTGCGGTCTCGTTCACGCTTTTCGGCTTCAGCCATATCTTTCTCTGCCTTTTCTACCGCATTCTTGATAGCTGCCTGCTCTTCTTCTACAGACTTATAAAAGAGGTATGCACCTGCTGAGAGGGTTGAAACCAGCTCACCATTGGCAAAAATGATGGCGGTGCAACCTTCCTGGACGATGATACCTTTCAGCTTTTCTATTTCGTCGAGTTCCCGTTCGCTAATCTTGCGAGCGATTTCTCCTGGTTGGATATTCCAGATGGTTCTGCCTCTTACCACGTCAACACCATCTACAGCTTCCATACTGCGGCGGTCGCGGGCACGTTCAGCTTCTCTTTCGGCAGCAATCTGTGCCTGTTCAGCCTGCTGTTGCGCATTTCTGGCATCACGGATTTCTGACTGGCTTTCAGTAGCTTGCTGGTTGACGGCTCTTCTCTGTTCTTCTGCAATCTGGCGATTGAGCGCACCACCAGTCATAGCGTTTGCTACAGAGCGAACGGCATTGGTGAACATACCCTTGCTGGCTTGTGGAGTCTGAGGGGCTTGTGGAGACTGTGGAGCCTGAGGCATTACTGGGCGCTGAGGCTGCATCGGTTTTGGGGGCATACCCGGTGTTTGAGGTCTCATAGGTTGAGGCTTCATAGGCTGTTGAGGAGCCATGGCTTTCAGTGGTTGAGGACGTTGAGGCTTGCTAACTCCTTGTGGCTGGGTTGGAGCCTGTGGTTGCAAGTCAATAGGTTGTCCACACTTCGTACAGAATTTCATTCCCGGTTGCAGCATTGCGCCGCATTTCTTGCAATATGTCATAATGGTTATTGTTTTTAAGATTAAATGACTGGTTATTGTATCAGCGCAATAAATATAGCTATTAGCAGAATCACCCAAAAGAACTTGATGAAGCATCCTATGCATCCAGTGATGCCTTCACCTAAGAGTCCTCCGAGAAATCCCAAAAGCTGTATTCCCCAGCCCAGAATGCCGAGAAGTACAAATATTCCGATTCCTATTAATATGATAAGTAGTATTGTCATATCCCCTATAAGAATAATTTCATTTACTTTATACAATCGTTAAGAATATCAATTTACGTTGATAACTAACTCATATTTGGGTGCAAAGATATATAAAATAAATGAAACTGAATTGGTTCAAATTGGTTCAATTTTGCCTTGATTTGGATCAATTGCCCCAAAAATGAGGGTGTGTCATAAGTCTGTGACGCACCCTTTTTTTGTGTGTTTCTGTATATTCTAGTTGAATCGTAGTCTTTCTTCACAAAGGGAATCTTATTGTATTGTATAGAAACTTTACCTTTCTTGTTTTATCGATAACAAAACAGCCCCAAAGCTCACAAAAGGGCATAATTGTCCCAGACGGTAAAACTGTCCAAATTGAGTTTTATCGTTTTATCCCCAAATATTTCTTCAAATTGAATCCTATACCGAACAACCCTATGTCCATGTAAACTTTGTCCTTTCCGAAATGCCTGAATCGCTTGTAATGCATGTCTGCCTTCATCTGTCCAAACGCAGCTTCTGGCTCTATCGGTCTCTGACTCCTGTGTTTCATACCTTCCTCAGACGTCAGCAGCAAAAATGCTTCCTTTTTATACGCATTCAACTTATGGTTGACATATATGGTTCTGTTACCCTTGGCTTTCTTGCAAAGTCCCCCAAGTGGACAGCCTTCACATCGCTGCGCTCTATATAATGATATGACGGACGCATAGCTTGAGTCACTTTTCGTTTGCCGTTGTCCGCAAGGATTCATGTGTTGTCCCATGGGACAGACGTAATAGTCTTCGTCTTTATTATAGTGGAAATTTGCTTGGTTAAAGGCATCTTCCTTGAAAGGCTTATGCTGTTCCTTGTGGAACCAGTTGTACTTTACATATCCCACCATCTCTTCCATCTCCATGTACTCATAGTTCTCCTCTGATCCGTATCCTGAGTCTGCGGTGACACACTTGGATTGCTTTCCATGTCTTTTCTTGTACTTATCCAAAAACGGTTTGAAGGTCAGGGTGTCTGTTGGATTGTGATAGAGGGCGAAATTCGTCCAATATTGATTCTCTGTCGCTATTTGAAGATTATAGGCAGGCTTTGTCTGCCCATTGTTCATGGCATCTTCCTTGAGGCGCATGAAGGTCGCATCGGGATCAGTCTTGGAGTAACTGTTTCTCTCGCCCAGTATATCCAGTGATTTTTCAT
>ENA-OPCG01000740-OPCG01000740.1-human-gut-metagenome-genome-assembly--contig:-NODE-740-length-12899-cov-18.513002_pt1 | contig 12899 bp, 10 predicted proteins | sample MGYA00241248_ERZ501476 | MGnify/ENA primary metagenome ERZ501476 (study PRJEB25962, sample SAMEA2042629) | human gut metagenome | biome: human gut; feature: human-associated habitat; material: faeces... | reverse complement strand
TAATATAAGTTATTGATTTACAGACGATTAAATATTAATTTAACGCAGTATTGTCATAAGAATCTGCTAGGATTATGCTACTGATTATTCTTATTGATTAGATTGACCAACACTTTCACCATCACATCCTTCTCTTCTGTGCGGCTCTCGGCAATCATCAGTGTGAGAGCGCAGAGGGTGTTGTCAGCAATGCGCTTGAGTCCGTCCTGGCCATAGAGTTACTTCAATAATCTTACTTCTCTTTGTCCTCCTTATACTTGTTCCACATGCTCTTTACCTTTCCGGCTATCTCCTTACGGAGCCAAAAAGGTTCAAGAACTTCAAGGTATTCACCATTCCAAAGCAGTTCCTGCTGGAAGTCGAATGTCGGTCTGAGATACAATTCAAAGATGCTGTATTCATCTGTCTGCTTAGTCTCTTTTTGTGACTTATGCAAAGGAAGGTCACGCAGGTAGTTGGCCTGACTGTCACTGACCTTGATTTTAACTTTTTCCATGTCGCAATCATCGCCGGGCATTACACCGATGTAACCCTCAAAATATTCCTGCGGGTCAAACTCTTCTGGATATTTAAAGGTATGGCTCGAAAGACGGAAGTCTTGAATCCGGTCGAGACAGAAGACGATGTCTTTTTCTGCCGGCCAATTACGTCCCACCATATACCAGTGCTGACGGAAAAGCTTCACGCACAATGGCATCACGTAATGATCGTGCGTGCTACCTTTCCAGTAGGTAAAATAGGTGATGTGAATGAAGCGATTCTTCTTCATTGCATCTATGATGAGCTCCAGATATTCTCTGCCACTGGGCACGTCTTCAAGGATAATCCTGTTTTTGATTGATTTGCTTTCAAGAAGAAAGTTGCTCACTGACAGTGTACTCAATAGCCAATTCCCAATGCTTCCACTCTTCATGTCATTCTCATTGGCGATGTAATACCTATAAGGTGCTGTCTTTTCGCATTCTATCGACAAGCCAAAGGTATCGAAGATATTCCACTTCCACTTGTGGAAGGTACGCTTCAACATCTCCTCGCCTCCGCTCAAATCCACATTGTCCATCCAGCGGCGGTTCAGTTCCTCGAAGGAAATCTTATGCACTCGATAGATGGTCTCCACAATCCACACGAGCTTGTTGGTTTGATTCAATGCCATACTTGTATATTACATTTAATGTTTTGATAACGTTTCGCCTGCAAAGATATTGCTATGGTGTGTATTTTTTATTCACACCGTCATCATTTTTTGCCTAAACTAGAGATTTCTGACAGAATCAAACAGAAAATGGCATTTGTTTTCATGATCATCCAGGTGAAAGCCATTGATACCACTTCCGGAGTCACAGCAATGGGGGGCTTCACAGTAACTTCTTGATAGGTATCGCGAATATAGACTCCTTACCTACTGCAACGATGATTCTTACCATCTCCTTATCGCTCCCATGAACAATATCAAAGAGCCAGGTTTTTACTTTGCAAAATTACGATAAACGTAAACCTGCAAGTACCGCCTAAAGGCTATTTCTGTATTTTTTGTCTAAGCAGCCGATGGCTACCGAAAATAATACAGAAATTCCTTGCACCCTGTTTACTCTTATTTATCGTACTTGCTTGCACGTAAAAAGCCTATCACCTTTTAATCTTCGGGATTTGGGGAGAGGGAATAATATTTTTAAATTACTAGTTGCAGCAGGTCTGTCGTGGGTTCACACGGAAAACGAGTATTCATATGATGTTACTTTTTGTTCTTGGCGTTTCAGTTCTTACAGTTATTACAGCTTACTCTCCTGAAAAATGGAAAGAAATAATAGATAAAGTTAATGAATGATTTTGTCACAGTTCATAACAGGCTGCATGAAGAAATCGTTCCAAAATACAGAGAACTATTTTTTGCCTTACAATTTCTAGCCTAGAATCGGAAACGTAGAAGAGTCCTCTGTTGCTGGAAGGTCAAGAGAAAGAAGAGAAGTGCTACACCATAATATTTTGGGTAATACTTCTCTTTTTCCATCTATCACATAATAGCAAAGACAACTTCTCCCCTCTCTTCATTTTCACACTACTAAAAAGGAAAAGGGGCATTTTTCTGCGATTTAAGATGTTGTTGTAATTTTACCGAGGAAAGTTTCATTGCAAATCATCCAAGAGTCTGGTCTCCCATACAAATCAAGAAAAAGAAGGCTTTCTCTTGATTTGAAGCCCCCTGTACCTATCTCTTCTCATATCACCAAACTTATCTTAGGATTCTACAAGGCCATGAAGGCATTTATTTCCTTATAATTTTGTCGCAGCAAACTCAAGAATGCCTATATGGAGTACAGAGGAAAAGGTCCAGAACCAATACAACAGGAGAAGGAGAGATAAAAAATCTGTTAATTGCTACAAATCCCATATCTTTATAATTTTGTCGCACCAAATCTCCAAGAGTTTATAATTATGTCGCAGATGGGTTTATATTTTTGTCGCATCATTTTATAATTATGTCGCAGGTAGCTAAAGGGAGATATTATAAATCAGTTAGTTACAGATACTGAAAAAAATAAGCCAAAAATAGAAATTTAAAAAAGAGCAGACTGGCAAGAAGACTTATAGGGGTGTTTCCTCTTTCTTCCGTTATGATGAAGAAAGAGGAAACTTCCAGCTTCATGGGAAGAAGGTTTTTGAAAGCCAAGCCATATAAAGAAAGAACAGACTTTTTGCGCGTTAATAAATGTATCTTTATGTTAGATGATGTTATCATATGGTACATATATTAATCATCCTCATTCTAATGGTGCGACATTTTTATAAAGATACTAAATAGAAGCAATCCTGAAGAATACTATTAATGCAAAATAATATATAGTAAACAAAGCCATTTTAAAGACAAAAGAAGAACAGTTTGAGCCAAACAATTCAAGTTCGTTTCATTAAAATATACCTGCTAAATTCAGATTACCAGATAGATATATGAATATTTCTATTATTTAATTGGACAATGATTACTCTAATATATCACTTCCAGTAATCACATCTATCCTAACAAACCATCTTATATGCAAAAAACGTTAATCTAGATTCATATTATACCCTTATAATTTTGTCGCAGCAAAGCACCTAAGATTTATAATTATGTCGCAGATGGGTTTATATTTTTGTCGCATCATCTTATAATTATGTCGCAGGTAGCTAAAGGGAGATATTATAAATCAGTTAGTTACAGATACTGAAAAGAATAAGCCAAAAAAAGAGATTTAAAAAAGAGCAGACTGGTAAAAGGACTTATAGTGGTGTTTCTTCCTCCGTTATGATGTAGAAAAAGTAAACTCCCAGCTTCATGGAGGGAAAGTTTTTGAAAGCCAGGCCGTATAAAGAAAGAACAGACTTTTTTGCGCGTTAATAAATGTATCTTTATGTTAGGCAGTGTTATATTAAGGCCTTCTTATTCTTTCTAATATAAGTCATAATCCTCACGCATAACATGCAAATTCATGAGTTAATTGCTATTCCGGCCTAATTCAACCAATAATTTTGTCGCGATAACATTTCTATAAATACTTATAACATATTGAAGCAAAAGACTTTATTGCATACCTTTCTATATATTTCATTGGCTCTGAACATACATCATACGACAGAATAATAAACCAATTGAACCTATTTGCGACAAAAATACAACGAAGTCGTAAAACGTTCTACTTTTATCTTATTTCCTTTATTTTTTTGTCGCAGGTTTATTACATAGTAATCCCCTGCCTTATTTGGCATTTCTATTTTTGCCGCAAGTTACTTTATTAAAATCATTCAATTCACTGATAAACAAACAAATACAATCATGTTGCGACAAAATTATAATTATCTTATACTTCGATTTTTGGTGTACATTACGACACAATTATAACGTTAACTTCTATCATGGAATACTTCAACTGTAGAATTAGATTTGGCTTATAATTTTGTCGCAGTAACATGGAATATTCCTTAAAGCCTTTCTTCATCCAGCTCCCTAAAATCACGCTATACAATTAATAAAGTATTCTTTTTACAGCCTTTATTTATTAAGAATACTCCATAATATGCCACATCACATGCGACACAATTATAGTTATTATGATTTTATTTGCGACATAATTATTTAATAGTCGTTTTTAAAATCATATTTTTTGTTTTTTTATAATTTTGTCGTAGCAAAGTGCCAGTTAAAAAATTGATAATCATTCCTTTCTATATATTATAATTTTGTCGCAGCAATGTTTTAACTCTCAGAGATTCAAAAGTTTATATAATATATCCCAATCCCTAAAACTCAAGCCCGGACAAAATTATAAACTTAGCGTGATTTTGCCTTTAAACTCTGGCTTTTCTTACTATAAAAACAAATATCATTTATAATATTGTCGTAATAAGATAGATAACCTATATTAAAGTATTACTTTAATGAAAACCAATAAATTAATTAAATTCAATACACAACAATATAATTATAAGTGATGATAATAAAAAATTACTCAAAACAAGAGCTGTGAAATAACTTTGTTCACGACAATCTATATTATATATATGTCGCAAATTAATTCAAAATTTTATTTTTACTTATAATTTTGTCGCATCCATTTTCTAATCTAATACCATGTTTTTTATGGTCAGAACTCAAATTGCTATATTGATTTTCAATTAGTTATAGAATGACTTCCTGCTTTTTGAACTCATTGTTTCTAGATTTTATAATTTTGTCTTGTCTTTTAGAGGTTAAAAAAATGTAATTTACGACTCTTTTAAGAGGATTGTCGCAGAAATTGTGTATTTTTGTACCCAAAATTAAAATCATACAGCTATGGCTAAAGCGAAGAAAAAGGAAGAAATTGAGGAGGTCGTTGTAGAGGTAATACCTTCTGGCGATGAAGGAGGCAAGATTGCTAAGAAGAAACCTGGGCGTCCTAAGAAAGTTGATGGATTGATTCTGGCAGAAAATCCACACTATTTTATTTCTCAGCCAAACGATGTTACTCAGGCAATCAGCAATCTTTCTGCAGTTGAGAGAAATTGTTGGTTGCAGATTCTTCGTGGTATACAGAAAAACAAGGATCTTCCAGATGGACATCCAGAGAAGTATCAGCTTACCCTGACTCGTAGCCAGCTTCTTGAATGTGTATCCGGGCATAGCTCAAACTTGGATTATGCCTTCAATGCATTAAAGAACATCACTGATTCAAAGAAGGTCTTTCATTCCAAAGACGGTCACCGCATTTATGCTGGTTTATTGTCGTATGTGGATGAGCATCCTGATCAAGAGACCTACACTGTGGGTATTACTCCAGTACTCCTCCCCTACTTCACCAACCTCTCATCTGAATTTACTGTCTTTGACATGTATATCGAGATGAGCTTCAAGAGTGTGTACTCACAACGCTTCTATGAATTCTGCTGTCAGTATCGCAACAAGGAAGACAAGATCTTCTTCATGACCGTTCATGATATCAAGAAGATGTTCAACCTTCTAGAAATTAAGGATGAAAAGGGCAACATTATCCAGAAAGAACAGTATAAAAATGGTTCTGATTTCAAGAAGCGAGTGCTTGACAAGGCTAAGAACGACATCAGGAAACTCTACGAAAAGGGACTTTGTGACGTTTGTTTTGATTATAAGGTTAAGAGCAAGAACTCCAGAGGTGCTGTTACTGCCTACTATTTTATCATTGAAACAAATGGTAATACTGCAAGACTTGGTGCAAAGAAGCCGGTTACACCAACACAGATTAAGATTCTGTCTGAAGGTTATGGTGCAAAACTGACCAAGATCATCACCCAGATCAACACCTTCCTTCGTGCGCATTTCAGAGTTGAGCAGTCCAGCTATTATATCACTGCCATCAGCAAATCTGTTTCTACAGTTGACTCGCAGTCAGAAAGAATTGAAATTCTAGAGAAAATTGCCAAGCAGCTGAAGAAAATAGCCTTGAGATATAGTAAAGATGATTTTGATACTAACGAGAGAAAAATCTGTGGTTCAGTATGCAAGATGCTCTATGAAGATTATGGAGTTCCGTATATGAATGGAAAGCCAGGTAAGGGAGTACAAGGTAGATTGTTTGACGATTAATACATAAGATTATGGTGAAAATAATATCTAGTTTCAATTCATCCATTCCATCTGTGCGCAAAGTGAAGAATTGGTTGCAAACTGACCCACATCACATTTGGCATGGTAGAGATAGGTTGGTTGTATTCTTCATCCTGGCTGGCGATGAAGCTGCCACTGCATTCATTCCACTAGAAGAAGTTGACTTCTCGGAACAGGATGAAGGTCTGAGAATGATTTTAGAATCTACTCATCATGAGGAAATGGAGAAAAGGAATTATTATCAGCAAGTGTATTTCAAGCTCAATGCTCATCTCGACGCTCTGGATGACCTGAACATTCAGCTTACCTCTACTTCTAAAGATGAGGATTTAGACTATTATAATCAAATTGTTGATAGCATCCATGAGCAGCATGAGAAGTTGATGAATTTTATCAATGATGTTTTTGTATGGAGAGACAGAAAGGATATGGGAGCCTATCTTGGTGAGATTCCATCTGTTGAAATCTCTGAGGAAGAATAGTATATACGGGCATGTCTTAAGCAAGGCATGCCCTTTCTCGTTGTATTTTGTCCTCTCCCCTACCCTATTCTGTAATATATTTCCGGCATTTTCCTTTACCTCTTACTTGCATTAATACCTGGATATTTTCCCATCTATATCATTCTTGACTGAACGCTATCATTAAAAACTTGTATGTTTGAAAGTTTGCAAGCACACTTACGTGTAGATTACTTTACTTGATTGTAGTATAATGTAAATTGCTGATATATAGAATTATATCTTATTTGCAGGTTTGCAAACATGTTTGAAAACAAATAAAATGTTCGCTATTTACTGTATTTTAGAATCCATTTTGTTCAGAGCATGGGAATTAGTTTATCCCCTACCCTACTATTAGCAACGTGGTGATAGTAAACCTACATAGTTATCATGAGACATAGATGATTTGTGACTACCGTAACACGAAGTTGTATCAGGTGCTGTTATTAATTATAGTTGGATAGACTTAACTGTCATAGCAGGTATAAGTTACCTGCTACCCTACCCCATCAATAATCTATCTTACATACTTTTTGTTCTTTTTTACTATCTTATTTTGTATTGATCTTTCCAAATCTTTTCACCTGATGATGTGTTCTCTATTACTTTCAATTTATGTTTGGAAGTTTGAAAACCTACAAACCAGTATGTTTGTGTTTTTGTGTTATATCTTTTAATACATTAATATATAGATATATAGCTATAGTATATGATTATAAGTATGTTTGAAAACAAAATAAACAGAAAAACGGAATACCCGTACGCAAACGTATTTCATTTGTCACTCTTCCATTCTTTTAAAGATTCTTTATTGATGGAGACTTCATGTTACCTGATTTCCTCTTGTCAGATAATTAGTAAAGCCATTATTTGAGCTATCTGTTAATACAACAGCAAGTCAATATATGTTCTTTCTAATGGGGGTAAAAATTCTGTAAGGTTTTATGTTCTTTTGGGAGTTTACATACTGATTAATTTTGAAGAAACCTTTACTGTATGCGCTATCGCACCGAGCCATTTGAATTTATATTCTTTGCAGCTTATTTCTACTGTTGTTTATGATTTATTTTTTTGAATCCCTATTTATCATTTTGCCCTCTCCTTCTTTCTTTTTCAAGAAATATTGTTTGCTAGTTTAATTGCTAGTTTGTCTGGTTGATTCTTGTTCTTTTGATCTCAAACATTCTTGTTTCTTTGTATTCTAGTTTTTATGTATCTTGGTTAACATGATATTTTGTTTATATGATTTTTAGTATGTTTTATTATCCGTATCGCTGTATGTTCTTTCTTTATATTGTTGACTTTGTGGAAAATTTCTCGAATGTTTGAAAATATGTATTTTGTGAAGCCGTTAACTTCTAAACATGAAAAACCGAAAACATGTTAACTTGAAAGATATAAAGTCAGAATACGGGTTATCATATTTTTATCTCTTTTATTCAGTATCTTTTGTTTACATGTATGTTTGTAAACTAAAAAACAAAAATGTTTGTAATTAAATCGTTTTATCCTGGTTCAGTCTGTTAACTGTTACATGAGTTTACTTGGGTATCTATTTTGTATGTTTGAAAACATGTTTCATTGAATCCTTGTTTAAATTCACGATACACTATGACTTTTATTTATTCCTGTTTACTTTCTCATATTTACTAATATATTCCTATTTTACTGAATTCTTTGTATGTTGGAAAACAAACATGTTTGAAAGAATGTATCTTTGAAAGTTAGAATTAGATTTTCTGGTGTTTCTTTGAGCTGTTAACTTACTGATATGTAGTTTATTAATTATGCTTCTAATATTGTTTACATGAAAACATGTATGTTTGTATACGTGTATTGGCTATTGTATATTATAGGGTTTTAGGTTGTTTTGTTTTACTATTTGTAATGTACTTTATCACTTGAGATTCATTGTTTCTTTCTAGTTTTGATCTTACTTTTTTTGTTTGTACGTTTGGACGTTTGATTGTTTGTGTGTTTGAATGTTTGAAAACTTGCAGGCGTATCAAATTTGCTTTATGTCTTTTAAATTTGTTTGTAAACCTGTATGTTTGGTTACATGTTTCTTTGTTATCTATAACTTTTTTACATTCCTGTTTTATCTGTTAGCTTGCATACATGAATACATGTAACTTTGTATGTTTGATTGTTTGGTTCTTTGCAAACTGGTAATTACGTATATATGATTATCTGTATGTTTGATTTCAATTAAACAAAGTCTTTTGTCTTTTTTACACTGGTTCCTTTGAAAGCTAGCTTACATTTTTTCTTTCGTTGTTTGATTGTTTGATAGTCGGCAAACTATGTATAATGTAAACGTGTATGATTGAAAGCAAACATGTTTGCATTTAGCATTTCGGTTCATTACCTTTGTGATGCATTTCATATATACTATCTTTTTTGTAAGACCGCAACCATGTATGCTAGAATTTGGTCGAGAATTCTTTCGGTGGTTGGACAGAGAGAGTGTCTGAGGGTGACGAACAATGCCATCCAACGTTCACTCTGTTGGTCTTTCTATTAGACGCTTTGCAAAGATAATCATTCTTGGGGAGAATTTACATTTTTCATTCAATAATTTGTTTTAAAATCATTTTGATGACTGGAACAATCATCCATGTTTTTTTCGTAAGTTTGTATTCCTGAATGTTTCCTAACAGTTTTATCCTGGTGTTACTAGATTTTGTTTGGTATTGCTATCATCAATTATCTTCAATCTCCTTTTCTTTCCTTTTCTGATCTTTGTATGTTACTTTTGGGGAGGTATGTTTCTTGTTGATGTTAATAGATTGGAGTAGGGAGGTAGGTGTTTTTGTCTGGAACTTCTATCAGCTCTACTTTCTTTATAGTGTTGCTTAACTGTTCCTTTTTTTATACTCAGTTCGTTTATGTTTGAAAGACAGTATGTTTGGCTGTTTGTAAAACCGAAAGCCGAAAAACTATAAAACATGTATGTTTGAAAACCTTTTTAATTGTTTTTTATAAACGTTTGATTAATAGTATAATATAAGTTGTTTGATGCTTGCAAACTTATATGTATACAAACATGTTTGCAAAATATTATGTTTGAAAACAATCTTTTTTGCGATTTCTCTTGTTTATTTCAATTATTTAATGTATCTTTGCACCATAAATTAATAATTAAAAGTCAAAGATATGGAAAATAGACTGAAAATGATCTTGGCTATCGTCAATAATAAGGGTGGCGTTGGCAAAACGACTACAGTGCAAAATCTTGCAGCTGGTATGCTCCGAAAGGATAAGAATCTAAGAATCCTTGAGATAGACTTGGATCCTCAGTGTAACTTAACCCTTTTGAACCATGCTCCAGAAGGTTGTGCTACTGTTTTTGATTCTATGATTGCTTGTAAGGGTCTTCCTATATACAAGTCTAAGATAGGTGCGTATTATGTTCCAGGTTCTGCAAAAATGCAGGATGTTGATCCTTTCCTTCAGAATACTGGATCTCCTCGTCAAGTGTTAGGAGCTTGCATCAGCAGTCCTTGCATAGATTTTACCGGTGAAGGTATCACTGATCCTATAGATTTCTTTGACTATATCTTCATTGATTGCCCTCCAGCATTGTCTCAGTCAACTTACAATGCTATGGTTGTTGCCAGTCATTTGCTTATACCTGTTCAGATGGAAGGACTTTCTGTGAATGGTTTGGCTGCCATTCTTGGAGCATTGAATGAGGTAAAGAATGGCAGATTTGCCTTGAATAAAGATCTTGAATTATTAGGTCTGTTACCTGTAATGCTGGATGAGAGACCTCGCATTGTCCGTCAGGCGCTGGGTTTTCTTAAAGATATATATGGTGATAAGGTCTTGTCGCATGGTATTCGACGTTGCATCAAGGTAAATGAAGCGCAGACAGAGCTGACTGACCTGTTCTCATATTCACCTTATTGTACAGCAGCAAATGACTACTCTTTAGTAATTAAAGAATTGTTTAATCTATAAATATTTAGAATTATGGCAGGAAAGGATTTTCGCGCAGCGTTTAGTAATATGAATCAGGCAGTACGTCCTGGTAATGAACAGCCTGTTGTTAAGAAACAGAAGATGTCTCTTGCAGAGAAAAGAGCCACTATGCATGGTGTTCAGACTTATTTGTCTGATGAAGATTATGAGCAGCTTATGCTCACTAAGATTAAGACAAAAAAGAGTTGTGAAGAGATATTACGTGATGCTTTAAAGCAGTATATTCAGGCATTTAAGTAAAATGTCTGCTAAGAGATAGGGTTGGCCATTGACTGAGATTGTTGGATCTTAGGCAATGGCTTTTTTTGTCTTAAGCTGTACTGATGTTTCCTTGTTTTTTTCTAATGTAAACAGAATTAACTTTTTATATTATTGCGTTGTTTGTCTATGTATTATATCTATAGGTAATTTTGCTATCGATATAAAACCTCGTGCTTTTTCTGTCTGACTTACCTGTCATCAGTTGCTTTTTGACGTGCAAAGGTATGGCAGGCTTGTCAGATACCAAACACCACATTTCTGTTATCTGCAGAGAATCTTTTCAAGCAGCCTTCCACAATCAGAGATTGGGTATTCCAGAAAAGATTCTCTACAGATTGTTGGGTGTTCTGACTTCTTGAGCCTTCCATCTTTTAAGCACGTAAAAAGGCAAAGTGATGACGGGTATGCCGGAATGACTTTAAAAAAAACTCGGATTTTACGATAGCAAAAGTCTTAAAAAGGCTGTGAATCTGAAATCCAGAATAAATTCAAGTTGAACTTTAAAGGATTAAGAACATGACAGAGACAATTCAAATCAAGGTTCCCATGTGGAACATCGAGAGTGAGACAGGTTACAAGCCACGTACCACATTTTGGCAGGATTTCTCCATAGCTGATGCTTTTGGAGGGGATGCCGTTACAGACACATTCCATCGTGCGTTCAATGAATGGAAAGACAATTGTGTTTACATTACTGAACTTGTTATGGTGTTGAATCATAAGATTGCCCAGTGGTATGAAAAAAACATGGAACTAGCCAAACTTTACGATAAGTATTATCATGCAGCAGCTTGTTACGCAGAGGATAATCTCAAAGGGGCTAAGTTACAGTATTATTATAGAGTAACAGATTAAAGAAGGAAACGGCAAGGCTAACCACCTTGCCACAACTTTTTCAACATGGCTGACATTTTAGATGATGAAATTTTGGAGTTGGAAGGTCTTTTTGCATCAGACAACTCAAGTATGAGAAATCGGCATATAGAGTTTGCCAGACGTGATTATGTAAAGCTCAAGCAGTTGGGGTATGTCCGTGCTCCTTCTGAACTTAAACTCAGTGAGTATCTTTGGGTTGACGTACTTTCCTACTTGCAACCACGCACTCAAGTTGAGAAGATTGAGGAAAACCTGGAGATTAGAATATTGCAGCATCCCAATGGATTGTGGACATATGGGGTTTTTGTTTGCTATGGAACCAGGGGATGGTCTTTCTTGCCAGGTCTTTTTACCGGTCTTTTTCGTTCCGAGAATGAGGCGCATGATACGGCTATCAATAGCCTGGTCAAATTTCTACAGGAAGACAAGAAAGCTGCTAAACTTGTGAAGAAGTTAAAGGGGCGGCTTTCTGGTACCCTGCAGTTGGACTTGTTTGCTGGTTTTGTCTTTTAGCAGGGAGTGGGGGAGAGGCTCTATCTAGGGTTTCTTCCCCTCGGTTCGGCTGCATTCTTAGGGCGCAGCCGTCCGGCATAACAGGAAGGTTATGCCGGAAAATAGGTATCGCAGATGCTTGCCTGATGGCTGATTTTTATTCTATCTTTTTTAGAGAAGTTTGGAGAGTTGCAATGGGGGGTAGGCTACCTTCTAACAGATAGGTAGGAGGTCATGCAGGCGATATGATAGAATTTGCCTCCTCCTTTTTTTACTTCACTTTTTTGAAGATGGTGGCTTGGTCTTGGAAGGTGGTAGTCCTTTGTCATCCTTGTGACAGGTCTCTTTTGTCTTTGGTATTTCCTCCTTTAGCTTGCCTTCCTTGAGGGAGGATTGGCTGGCTTTTGTGGTGATGGGTCTCGGAGTCCTGGATGAAAAGAGGTTAGGAGTATTCTCTCTTTTCTCGGTGATGTTGATGGATACACATGGGTATAGGTAGGGCTATTCTTCTCAAGGTTTTTAGTTTAAGGTGGCGTCCTTTTAGATTCCTACTACTTTTCTTGTTTCTTTGGGTGAGCGTTCATTCATTTTCTTAAGCGTTATCCCCTTGATTTTACTTTGCAAATTTACTACAAGCGGCGACAGTCAAGGGCACACCCAGGGGCTTGTCTCCACATTTTTTTCAT
>ENA-OPCG01000729-OPCG01000729.1-human-gut-metagenome-genome-assembly--contig:-NODE-729-length-12991-cov-24.484385_pt1 | contig 12991 bp, 12 predicted proteins | sample MGYA00241248_ERZ501476 | MGnify/ENA primary metagenome ERZ501476 (study PRJEB25962, sample SAMEA2042629) | human gut metagenome | biome: human gut; feature: human-associated habitat; material: faeces... | reverse complement strand
AATCTCACTGATTCTTGGATTGCGAAGCATAGAGCCTGGCTCTCCCCAATCATCCATGCATCGAAATGAACATAAGCTATCCGATATCTTAAAACGACATTAACTAGGATATATAGATACTTTTTATGTTAAATTATGCATATTGTTTAGTTGGTTTAACAAAATAATCGTATTTTTGCAAAATCAATTAAACAATAAGAGATTATGATACAAAAAGAAGTTATCAGAGAAATACTCTTGGAAAATAGAAAAGAGATAGAATTACAGCATATTGTCCCAAGAGACATCCAAATGGAAGAGTTTGCCAACTATGTCTTGATAGGCGTAAGACGAGCCGGCAAATCATTCATGCTTTATCAGCAAATTCAACAATATCTGAAACAAGGTATCAGTTGGAACTCTATGCTCTATCTCAATTTTGAGGATGAGCGATTGATGGGTATGACTGCGCAAGAACTAAACCTCATCCTTGAGGTTCATGGTATGATGTCAGACAAACGCCCAATTCTATTTCTTGATGAAATACAAAATATAGATGGTTGGGATAAATTTGCACGACGCTTAGCTGACAACAAGTACAGAGTCTATATAACAGGCAGCAACGCTAAAATGCTTAGCAGTGATGTGGCAACGACCTTGGGAGGTCGCTATATCACTAAACACATTATGCCATATAGTTTCTCTGAATTTCTGAATGCCAATGAGATTTCTTATGACACAGATAACATCGCAACCACATCAGGAAGAGCAAAAGTACAAAGATATTTTGAAAGCTATTTCCATTTTGGAGGTTTTCCTGAAGGTGCAAAACTGGCATCAAAAAGAGATTATATCAATAGTGTATATCAAAAGATTTACCTCGGCGACATAGCCTCTCGCAACAAAATAGAGAACCAGTTCTCACTTCGCATACTTTTCCGAAAAATTGCTGAGAGCGTGAAGCAACCAATTTCTTTCACACGACTCACCAATATAATAGCATCTACTGGTGCTAAACTCAGCAAACCAACTCTCATCAATTATATTGAATATTCTAAAGATGCTTTCTTAATTTATCCTATCAAGAATATCGCAGACAATCTCACACAACGTGAGACCAACCCTAAATACTATTTTGTAGATAACGGTATTATCAGTATCCTTGCCATGGATATAGACACATCATTATTAGAGAATATGGTTGCAATGGAACTATTACGAAGATATGGGTTAGACGAACAAGTTTTCTTCTATAATAAAAATATAGAAGTAGATTTTTATATACCTGATGCAGCAATGGCTATACAAGTAAGCTACAATCCCAAAAAATCTACAGAAACTTGGGAAAGAGAATCTACAGCTCTTATCAAACTTTCCAAGGTATTGGATTGCAAGCGTCTCATAATCCTAACTTACGAGTTGGAAGAAGAGATTGTTGAAAAAGACAAGAAAATAGAAGTGATACCTGTATGGAAATGGTTACTTGATTTATAGCTATTATCCAGAACGTTAAGGCAGAAGCTTCAATAACAATATAATAAGAAAGTCCGTGGGGAAACAAATTTCCACGGACTTTTCTTATTAAAGATACCTCTCAACTCATATAAAATTTCGGGGGAAATCGGATATTCTTCATTTATCACTCTCATTTTCAGATATTTTATAGGATGGTAATCCAGATACCTTCCCCCTGATTCTCCGCCGCCTGGATGCGCTTCATCAGACGATGGAGCCAGATACGGGAGTTCACCACCATACCTTTTACCCTGTTCTCGCCCACCAGAATGCAGCCCTGGGTATCTTCGGGCTTGTTGCCGGCATGAATGCGGATGCCCTCGAAACCGGGAACACCCTGCACATACGGCAGCCACTTCTTGAATCGGGGCGACTTGGTGATGAGCACACGATACGAGCCTTCAGGGATGGCGGTACGGCCCGGAATCTTTCTTGCCACCTTGCCACTCAACCTGCCCAGATTTCCACTCAATTCCTTAGGACTTAAAGTAATGCCCAGAAGATTGCGCCAAGTAGGCTCCATCGTGTCGCAGAAATAATGGTCAGCATCCAATTTCGTCTGATCAAAAGTGCTGCGGAACTTACGCTTATCTACCATTCTTTTGCTGAAGCTCTGACGAGATTCAACCTCTTCGTCTTTCAGAAGATAAAGATGACCTATTGTATAGGTTTTCATCTTGGCTATACGTTTTACAACTATTTCCATAGACTTATTCTCTTTTAAGCAGATAACTTCTACTATACTGCACCTTGCGGAAAATTAAACTGTCAGCGTCAGTGTCAGCAGAATCATCTTTCAACAACTTCACTACATATCCACGAGATACCCACTGATAAACAGCGTCCATCGTTCGTTTACGATTGTCGTCAAAGCCCTGTTCTCTACGTAGATTTGCATAGTCCTTGAGTGAGAATTCTTCGGGCAACATCTCCAGAAGGTTCTTCGGACCACGTGGAGCAGTCTTCGGCAAGCAGTCCTGTTCTCTATCTGCATCATAAATCATCTGTCCAAACAGTTTAAGCTTACAGTAGAGATCATAACGCTCACTCCAGCGCACGAAATCCTCGATAGATTTCTCCCATTTCATACCATTAGCCACATATAATACGCAGGCCTTCAGATAGGCGATGACATTGGCTCTGAATGACAGATTCTCGAAAACCACATCTTGTGAAAGACGGGCAAACAGAGCGTTCTCATCCAGCAGCTTCTGAGCCAGCTTCAAAGCTTCCGGGCATTCCACAGCTCCCCTTGCCTTCACAAGATTGTCGATGTAGGGCTTCAGCTGCTCGTCAAACGCAGCATCATAGGTGCCATAGACTGGAAGTTCAGAACCGCAAGGTCTGCGGTCGATGGTACAGAATGTGATACGGCTGACCGGACCATCTGTTACGACTCTTCTGAAATAGTCACGGCATTTCTTCGGCGTGCAGCAGGCATTCCAGTTGAAGCGCACCTTCACGGTCTCGGTAACGCTCTGTGTGCCCACTCGGTCTTGTCCGTAATTGCCCAGATCGAAGGCAAGTTCCATGATGCGGAAGTGCTGGTTGGTCTTACCCTTAAGCGCATCAAACAGGTTCAGTTCATTCACCTTCGAATAGAGGAAATGATTTTCTGCCTCCTTCATGCGGAGCACGAAAGCAGGGTTGGTCATATCGATATTCACTTCCTGGATGATAAGTCCCTGAGGGCGCTCTCTTCTGTCTTTGTTTGATCCCTTTCTGTTGCACTCATCCTTCCACAGGCGCTCTCTTTCCCTCTGCTCCGCATCTCTCTTTCTGATGTCTGCCATGATGTGATTGATGGGTTGCGTAATGGCTTCCTTTCCAGAACCTGTAGGTGCGCACAATATAGAAGATATAGTTGCTTCATGTTCTACATTGTCCAGATAGCGGAAGCGGGTTTCGCAAAGATGCGTTGCCAGTGGCGGAAAGATTGCCTGCGATACGGCTGGCTTATAAATCTTCGGAGTCTTTGAAATCAGAAGCTTGATGAGTTTAGGTAACTTTCTTGGCATCTGATGGATCTGAAAGAAGTATGATTCCGGATTATTGATGTCGCCAAAGTCACTGTCATCATAATTGCCAGCCATCTGCTTAACCTCGTCGTTACGTACCAGCTGGATGGCTTTGCGCACAATGCTAGGCATTCGGAAGCTCTGCTTTCTACCGCATGCACTATCCACGGTTGCAAAGGCTCGCTTCTGCTCTTCGCCGAAAATAGGAATCACCTGCTTGATCCAGGCTGCATTATCATCACAGAGATAGCGCAGGTAGCAGGATAGAGTAAAGATGAATGAGTTTCTGGAACCATGCTGTGGCTCACCTCCCAGAAGCTCTACCAGCTTCTCTATGATGACAGGATAAGGTATTCCCTGATACTCTGCAGGGAAACTTGTTTTACCCGCAGCTATCTTATCAGCGCATTGATTATCTCCAGTATGGCTGACATCAGTATCATCAGCACGATTGCTATCACCAGATTGGGCAGGCTGAACAGCAGAGCCAGAACCTTTAGCTGCAGCAGATGGATATGCAGGCGTTCTATCCTTGAACAATTCCTCTTCGTTGATATAGAGGATATAGTCTTCAGGAACGATAAACGATGGGCGTGCCAAATCCTTTACGCAGACATCATATTCCTTATCATCCAACTGCTCGGACATCCATTTCTGGGCTTCAGCCAGATTCATTCCATCGGGAATGATAAAGACGAGGCGCAAGCCCTCCATAGAAGGGGTAATATGAACCAGAAGAATAGAATCGAAAGCTGCAGGATTCTTTGCCTTCAACTCTTCGCTCTTTGCCTGCCACCAAGCCTTAGGGTCGGCAATATGATCCTTGTCATAGATAGACAGTCCGCTCGGGATGGCATCAGCATTCAGTCTTCTGCCGTTCTTGAAGGTGGCATGTGGAGTAAGTATCGGGAGTTTCGCCTTCAGCTTCGTCTTCAGCGTATCATAATCCTCCTGATTCATCTCGCCGCGACGTTTGCTCTCCAAGGCATCTTCTATCTCGGCGCATGTATTCTTCACCACGCTGCTCTGGGTAGCCTGGTGAAAAAGCTGGGGGGTACAAACCTGTACCGCCCTACTTCTTACACTATTTGATATTCCGAAACCCATCAACTAAAAGTTTTTACCAACAAACTCGCCAGCTTTTACACTCTCCTCGCAGATAACCTTAGCCGGCATCACATCGGTTTCTCCACGGCTGATGCAAAGATTCAGTCTTACATTCTCATCACCTACGCTGGCACATCCATGTGGCAAACGGATAAACTTGCGTTGCTTTCTCTTTTCGCTATTGCTGGCGAAAGCATTGAAATTGCCCTCTTTCGGGCTGACCAGGGCGATAGAGCCTCTCTTGCGCTTACCGCTGGTTACAAGAGCCTTATACAAGGCATCTGAAATCTGAACATTGATATACATAATACTTTGAAATTTGAGAATTAAACATTAAAAATAGAACTTGATAATCAGCTGAGAAATAGAATTCTTTACTCATCACTAATCATTAATCACTAATCACTATTAAAACGGCTGCACCTGCTCGAAATCCACGATGCTGGCTTCACCATAATAGCGCCCGTTATACTCTCTCACGCTATGGCGAAGCCCGATGCCGAGCACCTCACCCTCCTGCGCTGTAAACTTATCTACCGCCTCGCCAAAAAGTCGGGCCACATAACGGTCAGGATGCACGGCATTCTGAACACTTTCTACTACCACCTCACGCGACTTCCAGGCATTGCCAGTCTGCTGGCTTGTGCCACTCTGAATGTCGAGAAGCTTAACTACCTTCATTTTTTCCATAATCTTATCCTTTCTAATACATTAAAAAATTATTGATTTTTTGGATTATCTCCGTTGATCAGAAGACCTCTTTTGGTCAATCTCACATTGAGAGGAGTGCTTCACTTTTCATTTTCCTTAAAATATGATAGGTTGGAGCTGCCACCATTAGCCAGATTCCATATTCCAGAAGTGGTACCCGACATCCGGAAACAGAAAAGCCCCGCAACCAGACTTATCATCTGATTGCGAGGCAAAGGTACGGCAAAATATCGAATCTTTTTTAAAAGAAATACCTTCATACATCGCCTGGTGTATGAAGGTATATGAAGTTTCTTACTTGGTATATGAAGTATGGTATATGTTGGTATGCTTAGTTTGTATCAAACCAGGCAAAACAAAATTCTTTCTTGCATTGCATTCGGGTATCGGTCTCCTTTTCCAGAAACGTATCAATCAACGTATCTTTCCATCTGATATAACCTTCAGCTTGCTTGGCTTGGCCGGATATATTCTCTTCAGTCCATTCATCCAGTCGAATCTTTTTCAGACTGTCGAGTACTACAGAACCCTTGAAATTCTCCGTTTTCCACTCCCAGCCATAAACGGCTTTTACCCATCTTATGAAAGCAGCCTGAGAGGCTGTGGTGAATTTATAACGTGTAAACACCTTCCACACGATAAACCAATGGGCAATGCAGAATGATCCATCCTGCTTTTCCTTTGCTATCAGACGATACAAAGTATCCTTTACCGCATTTACACGAAGTGAAGTATGAAACAAGGTTTTATCCAGTTCTACCTCTGGAAAATCCATTTCGTGAGGTGCTGCATTCTGAGTTTCATCATTCCTGTTGTCTTCATCATTCTTGTTGTCCTCATCAACATAACAGTCTATCTGCTGAAGAGAAGAAACCGTCTGGCTATCTTTCGCTCCTTTATTCGAAGAATAGACATTCACTACACCAAAGATGTTCTGTTGCTCCACACGTTTGTTGTATATAGCCCCAGGACATATAATAATCTTATCTCCACTCATCATTTATCTCCTTTTATATGTTTACATTCTGTATTTATCTGTAAATCAGGATCAACCTCATTGGTATGAATATTCTGATTGGTAACAACTCCATTATAGAATGCGCCTTTTTCTACATGTACCTGAGTAGCTCTTTCCTCATCATGTTCCTTTGTTGCCTGTTCACGACTGGTTATAACCCCTAGAATCATGTTACTCAGTTCGCCATGTATGTTGTCGTTTCTATCAAAGGTGTTGTCTGCCATGTGGTTCAACAAGCTTATACACATATATGCCTGAGAATCGTCTTTAGCAGTCTTTAAATCAGCAGCATATTCCACTCCGGAAGAAATCATTTTCTTCGCCATTTTCTCAGATGCCTGAGAAACAGACTGCTCCATGTCTGCCATTTTCTGCTTGTATGAAGCCAGAGTAGTTTGACACTCTTCATAAAAAGATTTCAGATTATCATCTGCCGTATCGGGTAGTGGTGGTAATTCTGTTTGTCTTGCAGTTTCTCGGTTCAAGAACTCTCCAGCCTTTATTCGCTGGGAGAAACCGTTGTTAATGCCTTTGGTAATTTGCATGTTAATTGTTTATTCAAATTATTTATTGTGTTTTGGTAAAGGTCCTCGATGCGGTTCTGAGTTCGGGTCAAGTTTATAGAACTTAGACTCAGGAAACAAAAGCTGCATAGCCTTATCCTTTATCTTGAAATTCCATGTGTCACCATAGCCACTAGGGCGGTTGAGCAACAATCCAGTGTTACACACTGCAGCATGATTATCTACTGCAATATGCTAAAACTAGCGCAAAGGTATATAAAAAAAATGAAATACCAAACAAAGTAGTGTTTTTTTTTAGATTATGACACAAAAATCATTTTTATATGAACAAATCATAACCAAAAGACAAAGACCCACTCTTTACTGACACTGACACTGACAGTTTTAAAATCCGAGAGGGTAAAAGAGTAAGAAGAAAAGTTATATTTATATATATTATAAATATATATAAATATAAAAATAAAAACTAATTCTTTTTACTTTCCAAGTACAATACCACGAAAAAATAACTGTCAGTGTCAGTGTCAGTAAACATAGGGCAAAGACTTCTAACCATCTACTCTATGCTTTCTTACAGCTAACTCTATGTTTTCTTGCTCACGAAATTATGAGTTAGGTTTGTTAACATTCGTTTTTATTGAGTTTTGCTGAAAATCGCTTCTTATCGCTCTCTGAAATTTGGTAGTATCAGAAAAAAGCCGTATCTTTGCACTGTCGTTAGAAGAAAGGCTTCTGATGGATTCGAGAAGGGGAAACGAATGAAAATCATTCCCACGGATTCGACCTGTATGGTCGAGAATCTCAGAGGGCATCCTTCCAGATGACAAGAGTATAGTAAACATTAAATTAACCACTAAAAAAACAGAAGATTATGGGACAAGGAACTAGTAAGTATCGTAAGATTATGCGTACCCCTCAGACGGGTGAGAACGCAGGTAAGAAGCTCTGGTATGCTACTGCCGTGAGCGACCGTGAGATGAGTTTCGAGGACTTCGTGACTCATATCTCTGAGCACAACTCTCCATACAGCCGAGGCACCATTCACGGTGTGCTGATGGATACTTTGGATTGCCTGAAGCATCTGATTCTGGACGGTAAGAGCGTTCGTTTCTCCGACCTCGGATTGTTCTCCATCGGTATGACTTCGCGTGGCGAGGTGAGCAAGGAGAAGGTGACGGCGGCTAGCGTGCAGGGCGTGCACCTGATTGTGAGAAATACAAAGACCTGGAGCAACGCCGAGCTGAAGAAGCTCACCAAGATCGTGGCATACGATGACTATACATCGGGTGCCGATGGCGGCGGCTCGGAGAACACTCCGGGTGGAGGCAACACCAGCCAGGGCACTGGCGGGGATACCAACAAGGATAACGGCGGCACCAGCCAGGGCGGCGGAACAAGCCAGGGTGGCGGAACCACGGAAGGTGGTGGCAGCCACACCGACGTTGACCTGTAAACACAGCCCCTTCGGGGGCTTTGTTTTCGCCACTAATAAGAAATTAATCATTAATCACTAATCACAAATCATTAATCACTAAAAGAACTATGAAGAAAGAAACCTGGAAAACTGTATTTCAGATAGTACTATCTATCTTAACCGCCATCGCCGCCTCTCTAGGCGTGACGAGCTGCATGTCGTAGAACAACACAAAAACTAAAAAGAGGATGCGTCATAGATTAATGACGCACCCTCTTTTTTTATATCTATTACTGCTCCCTCTCTCGTTTTTATTCGCTGCCACCGAATAAAATCAAGCATTATTATTCGGTGGCAGCGAATAAAAAATGCCATTTTATTTTGTAGATAATGGGCTGCTGCATCTCTTCATCAACAATCCAAACACCTCATTACTGGAGAATCTTTGTGCAATTACATTGTATAAAAAATACGGCAAGAGCTTATACTATTACAATAGAAATATTGAGGTTGATTTCTATGTGCCTGATGAGGGATTACTGCTCCCCTCTCGTTTTCTTATCCGCCACATACATTCCTATCAGAATGCAGGCGGCACCCGCCAGGAAATAGGGGGTAATCTGCTCACCAAGCACCCATGAGGCGAATATCATCGTCGTTATCGGGTTGAAATAGACCCAGTTGGTAGCCTTTACCGTGCCCAGTTTTGAAATGCACCAGTTCCACGTGAGGAAGCAGATCATAGAGGCAAGGCAGCCCAGAAAGAACAGATTGCCGAATACCTGAGGACGGGTGAATACCTCGAACGGAGGAAAACCCGGAATGAAGATATAATATGGCAAGATGGTAAGAACACCATAGAAAAACACCTTGCGAGTAATGAATGCAGGACTGTAATCGCCCGTGGTTGACTTCATCAGCAGCGAATAAATCGCCCAGCACATACACGCCGTAAACGCCAATGCATCGCCCACCGGAGAAAGATGAAGCACAAACCTGCCGTTCAATACCACGATGATCATACCCACAAATGCCAGAAGAGAACCCAGCAGCTGCACAATATGGATGCGGTTGGAATCCTTATAGACCAAACGCACCAGCAGGGTGGCAAAGAGCGGACACGAACAGACAATGAGCGAGGTATTGGTGGTGGTGGTAAAGTTCATCGCCTCATTCTCGCTGCAGAAATAGAGCGAACCGCCCGTAATTCCCAGCAGCGCCATCTTAGCCTCATCCTGCCAGGAATCGGCAAAAAGACGGCGATGATTGAACGCCAGCATCAGCACGTAGGCGATGCTGAAACGCAGGGTGAAGATCTGAGCAGGAGAAAGCCCGTTCAGCATCAGCACCTTGGTGGAAACGAAGGTGGTTCCCCAGATCGCCACCGTCAGGAAGGCTACCAGATGATAGAATATATTGTTATTTTTCGTTTGCATATCTTAATTTTTCCTTTAATGGTGCAAAAGTAAGATTTTTCTGTGGATAAACCAAGACTTCTGCATTTTTTTTGTAACTTTGCAGCATGATTTTCCATCCATTCCATCATACTTCAGAAAATGTTCCTGCAAGGATGAACAATCCTTTGGATTACGAACCGCATCCGCTCTGCATCCAGGCGTGCAGGGAAGTGCAGGAGATGCTTGCCAGACGAGAAGACTGGCAGGAAGAGATTGCGCGCGGCAAAATGTTTGGCGTGCTCATCGTAGAAAATGTAAAAACAGATGCCGATAACCCGAAATGGGGATACCTGGCAGCCTACAGCGGACAGATTGGCGGAAGAAGCGACTGGGAGGACTTCGTGCCTGCCGTATTCGACTATCTGCAGCCCGACGGTTACTTCAAGACCCACGAGGCAGAAATCTCCCATATCAACCAGAGCATCAGCCACCTGGAGAAGGATGAAAGGATGAAGGAAGCCCGAACCCTGATCCGGCAACTGCAGGAGGAGCGGAAGCGTACCATCGCCGCCTATCAGGAGAAGATGAAGGAAGCGAAGGCAAAGCGTGACAGCCGCAGAGAGGCAGGAAACCTATCAGAAGCGGAAGAGGCGGAGATGATCAGGGAAAGCCAGTTTATGAAGGCTGAACTGCGCCGACTGAAGAAATCGCTCTCGGAGAAGACTGCCCTGGAAACGGAATTTGAGGATTATCAGGAGAATATACTGAGACTGAAGCAGCTGCGCAAGCAACTCTCTGATGCCCTGCAGCAATGGCTTTTCTCGCAGTTCAGAATGCTGAACCAGGAGGGAGAAAGCAAGGATCTGCTGGAGATTTTCAGAGATGAAGCCCTGAAGGAGTATCCGCAGGCGGCGATAGCTACGAGCAGGATTGCTGCCCTGAAGATGGTGCCGCCTGCCGGAAGTGGCGAGTGCTGCGAACCGAAACTGCTGCAATATGCCTACCAGCATGGTTACAAACCGCTGCAGATGGCTATGTTCTGGTGGGGAGAAAGTCCGAAGGAGGAAATCCGTCACCACCTGCAGTTCTATCCTGCCTGCAACGGCAAGTGCAAGCCGATACTGCATTGGATGCTGCCGCCATCGGTATTCGAAAGCCCTGCATCGGCAGAAAACGGCATCGGCGGACAGAAGGGACCATTCCCTAAGCAGGTAGAGATGCTCTATGAGCAGGTGGAAACGCTCTACGAAGACTGCGAGCTGACCGTGATCCACAAACCTGCAGGACTGCTCTCTGTACCGGGAAAGGATGCTGCCCAGCCATCGGTCTATGCGCTGATGCGAAGGAAATATCCCGAGGCTACCGGTCCGCTCATCGTTCACCGGCTGGACATGGCGACCAGTGGACTGATGATCATCGCCAAGACCGAATTTGCCTATCATCGCCTACAGAAGGAGTTTCTGAACCATCGGGTGCAGAAGAAATACATCGCCATCATTTCAGAAAAAGAGATTTCGGGAAAGGACATTCCGGAAAAAGAGATTTCGGAAAAGGAGATTCCGGAAAAGGGAATCATCTCCCTTCCGCTGCTGCCCGATTATCTGAACCGCCCCCGCCAGATAGTGAATCACGAGCAGGGCAAGGAGGCCATTACGGAGTATGAAATTCTGGAGCGCATCGACGGCTCACATCTCCGCATCGCCCTCTATCCCAAGACGGGCAGAACCCACCAGCTGCGCGTGCATTGTGCCCATCAGGAGGGCTTGAATGCTCCCATCCTGGGCGATCCGCTCTACGGCAACGAAAAGGCTGCCCGACTGCATCTACATGCCGAGGAGATTACCTTCGAACATCCCCTGACGGGTAAGAAAATAACGATAAAGAGAAAGGCTGATTTCTAAACGGAACCAGCCTTTTTTCTGTCTATTTTTATTCAAGTTTTTCAAGTTAAGCCCTTCAGACGAAGAACATGATGATGACCTGGGCGATGATGACTCGGATAAACATGCCGAGCGGATAAACCGTAGCATAGCTGATGCTAGGCGTATCGCCATCCAGGGTCTCGTTGGCGTAGGTAAGCGCCATCGGATTCGCCATACTGCCGCAGAGAATGCCGCAGATGCTGCCGAAATCGTACTTCTTGGTCTTCAGGATGATGAAGCCCACTATGATAACCGGAACCACCGTGATGAGGAAACCGATGCCTACCCACATCAAACCCTCGGGACGAACCACCGTCTCGAAGAACTGTCCACCAGCCGACAGACCCAGACAGCCCAGATACAGGGCAAGACCCAGCTCGCGGAGCATCAGTCCCGCACTACGCGTCATATAAGAGATGAACTGCACCCTAGGGCCCAGCGCACCAATCAGAATACCCATTACGATAGGACCACCGGCAATACCCAGACGTACGGGAGCCGTCATTCCCGGAATATTCAGCGGAATGGTTCCCACGGCGAGTCCCAGAATGATACCCAGGAAGATGGCGCCCAGGTTAGGCTCGTTGAGCGTCTTCACGGCATTGCCCAGGAACTGCTCCACATGGTCGATGCTCGTAGGGTCGCCCACCACCGTCAGGCGGTCGCCATACTGCAGACGGAGGTCGTCGGTAGCCAGCAGTCGGATATCACCACGCAGCACTCGGCTCACATTCACGCCATAGGTGTTGCGCATCTGCAGGCTTCCCAGTCGCTTGCCGTTGAGTCCCGGACGGGTCATCACGATGATACGGCTCTCCAGTTTGGCATCGATGGCGTTCCAATCTACCTTATCATTATTCCACTCCTTATCCACCTTCTTTCCGAAGAGAATCTGCATGGCAGACGCCTCATCCTTATTGGTAACCACGAGCACATTATCGTTGGTATGGAGCACGGTATCAGCCTCAGGAACGATGACCTGCTCGCCTCGCCACACACGGGAGATGATGAACTTGCGATGGGTCATCATCGTGATTTCGGAGATGGTATTGCCGTTGAGAGCCGGATTTACGATGACGTACTGTCCGATGGATGTATGGTCATCCTCATCTGCACGGCGGATCTCCAGGTCTTCAGGCTTCACGAAGAGCTTGCGCAGGAACATCATCGCCAGGATGACGCCCACAACGCCCAGAGGATAGGTTACCGCACAGCCCAGGGCAGCTCCGCCGCTAGGCAATCCCAACTGCTGCAGCGCCTGCTGGGCAGCACCCAGAGCCGGCGTATTGGTAGTGGCGCCACAGAGAATGCCCACCATATCGGGCAGGCTTACAGGCAGCACCAGGCACAGGGCAAGCGAGAAAACGGTTCCCACGGCGATGACTG
>ENA-OPCG01000694-OPCG01000694.1-human-gut-metagenome-genome-assembly--contig:-NODE-694-length-13419-cov-2.852888_pt1 | contig 13419 bp, 11 predicted proteins | sample MGYA00241248_ERZ501476 | MGnify/ENA primary metagenome ERZ501476 (study PRJEB25962, sample SAMEA2042629) | human gut metagenome | biome: human gut; feature: human-associated habitat; material: faeces... | reverse complement strand
TTTTCGGTCATATAGCTCTATTCTGCTTGCTTGATCAGAAGTATAAAAGAGGATTATTAAACAAGGTTTTCTCAAACACTGACGAAAAGATATATCCAACGGTATACTTATCCGAAGTTGCAGATTTCTTGCAAGGACTCACTTATAGTCCGAGTGATGTTGCAAATGCAGGGCATCTTGTTTTGAGATCATCCAACATTCAAAATGGTACTCTTTCCTTTGATGACTGTGTTTATGTGGACAAATCAATACCTGAGAGTTTACAAGTCAAATGTGCAGATGTCATTATGTGTGTGCGAAATGGCAGTAAAAGTCTTGTCGGAAAAACTGCTTTGATTCCAATTGATATGCCCAAGACAACATGGGGGGCATTTATGATGATTGTCCGGAGCAAACTAAATGACACATATATTTTTCACTATTTGAACAGTCAGATGTTCTTTTCTCAAGTCTTCAAAGATACGGGAACGGCAACGATCAACCAGATAACCAAAGGAATCCTGAACGAATGCAGGTTGCCGCTTCCACCCGTAGAGGAAAGAAAGAAAATCTCAAAAATGCTTTCTACCTTTGATGCCAAAATCTATAATGCTGAACGAACCTTATATGCACTGATGGAAACAAGGAAAGCCCTTCTGCAACAACTATTCATATAAAAAGCTGTTGCAGTACTGCCTTGCTATGAACTTGCAATAGTTCAAGTTCTCTCATGCTCTGATCAATTCTGGCTGTAATTGCGTCGAAGGTTTCAATCAGTTTCTTTTGTGAGATCAAATCAGGGTATGTAATCTCAATCTTAGAGATTTCAGTCGCTTGAACATGAACAATGGACTTGCCTTGGGCAACACGAGCAATTCTGTCATTAACTACATGGTTTAGAATGTAGCTCATAATTCGCCCATCTACTTGAGTGCAACGATAAATATTAAGATCACCAGCAAGAATGATGTCCGGGAGCATTACACACGATGCGGTCGATATTTCCTCCGGCGTTTCGCCAGAGGTGGGGATTATCACATCACCGATTTGGCTGTAATACTGTTTATCTACGGATGCTTGTGTTTTGCGTACCACCTTGGATATGACCTCGTTATAGGTTGTATAAAGTTCCCCATACAATATGAATGGCGTTCCATCGGATGAAATATCTGCCTTAGATAACGGTGCGCCCTTTATAAATGTCCCTATATCACCGATTTTGGCTGTTGTCCATTCGACATTCTTGAGCTTGCAGTGTTTGGGTGATAGTAGAGTGCGAACGACACCTCTTTTATACTTCTTGAGGTTATCAACGAGGGACTGCTGCGCCTCTATTCGACGCTCTAACGCAATCATGAAGTTTGCGATTTTTCGCTGCTCCGCTAAATCCTGCGGAATGTAATGTTTTGCGTCAAAGAACTCATCAGTTGGCACATTCAAAAGCCCGTGATTTCTTGCTCCTTCGGCAGAGATCATGTAAATCTCACGATACCATTTGAGTGAATCGAAGTAGGCTTTTATAAAATCAGAATCGTGTTTCTTGAGTGCAAAGCAGATGTAGAGTGTAGAAAGCGCACCCATATCGTAGCGGTCAAGACGCTTAACGGAGCCAAAATCGTACCCGACTGAATAACTCTTGTTGTAGGCGTATTCACCATTCTTCAAGAGATAATAGCCACTCATGTCTTTGCTGGCTACGGTCTTATTGAAGTAGCTGATTTGATCCACAAGCCCATCTTTAGACGAAATTGTGAGAGGCAGACTCGTTTCGTTATTGGTATTCTTCCGTGTGACACGATCTGCAAAATCTGAAAGTTTCTCAGCCTTCCACGGTTCATCGAAGCCCGGAAACCGGAGTTTCGGACGCTTCTCAAGACCGTTACTTGAGGATACATTTGCCATAATTATTTGCCCTCCACATCAAAGGGAAAATCAAGTCCCAGCTCATCGAAAAACGGTTTCAGTTGTGCGTCGATGTCCTTGATCTCAGCCTGAATATTGCGGATTTCTGCTGCAACAGCATTGAGGTCGATTTCCTCTTCCGGCTCAAAGGTATCAACATAGCGAGGAATGTTCAGATTGAATCCGTTCTCTTCAATCTCCTGCATAGTGGCAACATGGGCGTACTTATCGACATCCACACGATGCTCGTAGGTTTCGACGATCTTATCAATGTCGCACTCGCGGAGGATATTCTGATTCTTTCCGGCTTCAAAGTCGTTGGACGCATCAATGAAGAGAATGTTATCCGAGTTGCCGTTACGCTCCCGCTTGAGGACAAGAACACATACCGGAATGCCCGTGCCAAAGAAGAGGTTGGCAGGAAGACCGATAACAGCGTCCAGCACATTCAACTTTTGGATCAGGTGCTTACGGATCACTTCTTCGGCTGCACCACGGAACAGAACACCGTGAGGCAGCAGGACAACGGCTCGTCCGTCTTCGTCCATGTGGTAAACCATGTGCTGCACAAAAGCAAAGTCAGCCTTGCTCTTAGGAGCAAGTTTGCCGTATTCATTGAAACGCTCGTCCTCCATAAAGTGCATATCAGCAGACCAATTTGCAGAATACGGAGGATTTGCAACCTGAACACGGAACTTCATGTCTCCGAAGTAGTCATGCTCAAGCGTATCGCCATTGTAGATATTGAAGTTACGGTACGGGATGCCGCGAAGGATCATGTTCATTCGGGCAAGGTTATAAGTGGTCGAGGTCAATTCCTGACCGTAGTAATTACGCACATTTGCATAGTTCTTGAGGCGAAGCAGCAGAGAGCCGGAACCGCAAGTTGGATCGGCTGCGTCCTTAACATCGGTCAAGCCAAGACAAGCAAGGCGGCACAGCAGCTCGGCAGGACCCGAAGGCGTATAGAACTCACCGGCTTTCTTACCGGCTGTGGCAGCGAATTGACCGATTAGGTACTCGTAGGCATTGCCCAACACATCAATCTTCGTGTCATCCACGCTGAAATTGATCTCGTCCAGCGAAGCAATGATTTTCGCCATGACAGCACTTCTATCTTTAACGGTATGCCCCAGCTTCGTAGAATCGAGCTGCATATCGGAGAACAATCCGTCAAAGTCTTCCTGCGAATCGTTGCCAATAGTGGATTCCATCAGAGCGTTGATTGCTTTCTGCAAGAACTCAATGTCGAAGGAACGGTTCTCAACCATCTTGACCATCTTGCGGAACAAATACTCCGGTTCGATGATATAGCCGAGGTCACGCAGAGCTTCTTCTACGATGGCAGTCTTGTATTCTTCGTCATTCCAAGCATCCTCGTAGCTGATATTATCGTCTTTGAGAAGATTAACCATGTACTTCTCGGTCTTGTCGGAGAGGTAGTAATAGAAGATCATGCCCAAGATATAGTTCTTGAACTCGTATGCCTCCATGTTACCTCTCAGGGCATTTGCCATCGCCCATAGTTTGTTGCAAAGCTCTTTCTGGTGAGCCTGAATAGAATTATCCATTGTTCTCTCTCCTTATTGGTATTTCTCGGTGTGCTGCCGGATAAATTCGACGATCCGGTTGACCAAAGACCTCTTCTTGAGCAGCGGCATGGGCTTCTCAATACGGTCACGGATGTTTCCTGCGTCCATTGTGCCGGAAAACTCATACTCAGAGATGATGTCCGTCAGCATGGCGGAATCAATATCCTCAGTCTTTGCGAAAGCAACGATCTCTTCTCGTTTTGCTTCATTTTCAAAGTCGTTGTATGCAGCGTCAATCTCATCCGCACTTTCAAGTCCAACAACGACACGATCCAAGAACGCTTGAAGAATTTCAACCTTGCGAAGCAACTGCGGATTATCCGTCCTGCTCAATTCTTCCTTGATGTGCTTGATGTCGTAGTCCTTCTGCTTCTTGTCATCAAAGTGGATGTTGCGGATCAAGTTCATGATATAGGCAACATTGATGCGGTCACTCTCCATGATCTCAATGCAGAAGTCCACATCATTCAGGACAGATACGACTTCTCGATCAGTTTTTTGCCGGGAGTAAAGCATCAGATACTTGCTCTTGTAGTCCTGATACTCCTGCTCGGACATGATGAGTGCATCCTGATCAAAGCTGAACTCAATGAATGTCTGCAAAGATTGGAGGTATTTTGTCAGCTCACGGAAAGTGATGACAAACTTCTTCTGGTCATCCTCGCTCTGCATGGTATCGATGGACTCAGGGTAGAGTGCCACTTCCTTGAGCTTCATAACCATTTCATTGAACTTCTCAACAAAATACTGATAGCCCGGAACGACAATGCCAGAGGTGTCCTGACTCTTGGAGAAGAGCGTCAGCGCATCATCTGTCCGTTTCTTGAGGTTGCGGTAGCAAATGATGATACCAAACGGTTTGGTTTCTTTCTCGACACGGTTCGTGCGAGAATAGGCTTGCAGCAAATCATGATACTTCAAATCCTTGTCCACATACAGCACAGAGAGCTGCTTGCTGTCAAAGCCGGTCAGGAACATATTCACGACGATAAGAATGTCCAGCGACTTTGTTTTCTTTCCTTTGACTCGATCTGAAATATCCTTGTGATATGCAGAGAAGGTGTCGGTAGAGAAATTCGTGCCGTACATCTCGTTATAGTCCTTGATGATACGCTCCAAGGCATCCCGGCTATGCTCGTCCTTGCCCTCAGCATCTTCGTTCTGCCCATAGGAGAAGATACCGCTAATGTTCAGATCATGTTTGATCTTCTTGAAGATGTCGTAATATTTGACAAGAGCTTCAATGGAGGAAACGGCAAAAATAGCCGTGTACTGACCATTTCTCGTTTTGGCTTTGTGGTTTTGGACGATGTGGTTTGCAATGAGGGACATTCTCTCATCCGACATATAGAGTTCGCCAACATCAATCGCGTCAGCCAATGTCGGATCGTCCCAGTCAAAATCGCCTTCCATCGTCTTTATGTACTCAATATGGAAACCGAGGACATTGTTATCGAAGATAGCATCCTTGATCAGATAGTTATGCAAACATTCCCCAAACAGCATTTCGGTGGTCTGTGTGATCTTGCCCTCCGTCTTTCCGTTCACTTCAAAACGGGGCGTACCGGTAAAGCCAAAGAACTGCGCTTTCTTGAAATGCCGAACAATATCCTTGTGCATATCTCCGAACTGGCTGCGGTGGCATTCGTCAATGATGAAGACAACCTTTTCGTCACGGTATGCGTCCATTACCTTTTCGTATTGAGGACGCTTAACGGCATTTGCCATCTTCTGCATCGTCGTGACAATGAGCTGCCGGTTCTTATCCTTCATTTGCCGCACAAGAATGTCTGTGCGATCTGTGACATCAACAGAGCCAGCCTCAAACTTGTTAAACTCTTCGGTGGTCTGAGAGTCCAAGTCCTTACGGTCAACAAGGAAGATAACCTTCTTGATGTTCGGATTGGCTGCGAGGATTTGAGCTGTCTTAAAGGATGTCAGCGTCTTTCCTGCACCAGTGGTATGCCAGATATAGGCGTTGCGATTTGTGAGCGTAGCCTGCCTTATAAGGGCTTCTACGGCATACACCTGATAGGGGCGCATAACCATCAGAATCTTATCCGTATCGTTCAGGATGGTATAGCGTGTCAGCATCTTGATGATGTGATCCCTTGCCAGAAAAGAGATTGAGAAGTCCTTCAGGTTGGTAATACGGATGTTGTTGAAATCCGTCCAGAAGAAGGCGAGGCTATACATCAAGTCCCTGTCGGAGTTGGCAAAGTATTTGGTATCAACGCCGTTGGAGACAATGAAAAGCTGAATGAAGTGATATAGTCCGTTATAGGAGTGCTTCTTATAGCGCATGACCTGATTGACCGCTTCTCGAATGTCAATACCTCTGCGCTTTAGCTCGACCTGAATCAACGGCAAGCCATTCACAAGAATCGTCACATCATAGCGGTTGACATACTTTCCTACAACCGTTGTCTGATGTGTAACTTGGAAGATATTTTTGGTGTGATCCTGATCGAAGAAAGACAGGTAAACCTTCGTCCCGTCCTCACGCTCAAGGACAAACTTGTCTCTCAGAATTTTTGCGCTCTGGAACACAGACTTTCCGAGCATGAGGTTAAAGATACGCTCCCACTCTTTATCGGTGATAGGCGTATCAAGTTTGGGTGCATTGAAGGCTTCAAACTGAACTTTGAAGTTCTCCACCAATGCGTCATAATCAGGAATATCGACTGTGCTGTATTCCTGCTTGTTTAGCTGCTCTATGAATTGCTGCTCAAGAGCCGCTTCGCTTTGGTATGCCATATCTTCATCTCCAATACTTGAGGATTATTTTTGGTTGCCAACCGATCCTCATTTTATTTTATCACGGCAACTATCCGATATAACGGACTCATTTTCGTCTTATTTCCAATGTCACATCGCCATTATCCGCAATGGACATTTGCATCGTTTTCAAATACTTGTCCACAAACTGTTTCTGTTCCGAAGAACTCATTTCAATTCGAGTCGCTCTTAACGCCTCTGCGAACATCTCGTAGATATTCAGCCGCACCGCCTGGTCTATGTAATGATACATCTCTTTGAACAGTGCGCCGATCTTAATATCCTCTGCATTGCCGGAGTAGAAGTCATCAATGTAGCAATAGAATATACCGGCATTGACAAGTGCGTTCTTCAAATCCGGTCCGCAGTTTTCGCGCTCTATCATGACAAGGAACCGAGCCTCCGGTAAAGAAGAAATCAGTCCCCAATAGTCGGAGTCGCTGGACACCAAAATAAAGGAATCCACATTGTTTTTGTAATGCTCCTGACAAGTTCGGGCAATCAGCATCACATCGACCAGAGACTTGTTCTGCTTTACCCGTTCGGTCATCATGTGTTCGACCGGGATGTGGGTAAAACTATCCAGAATACGCCAAGCAGATGCACTATGCACATCATCAAACAGGATGATGGATGCTATCTTTTGTGTGTACTGATAGTCAAGATTCTTGAGCGTAGCGCAGAGCTTGTAAGGATCAGAGTTTTCACAATCTACCACTACGACAACCTTTTCGCTGCTACCAATAAACTCGTAGATGCTTCCTTTAATGTAACTTCCAGCATCAGAAACTTTACTGTATTCTGTAAAGTAGTCACCGTTCATTTGATAAAGCAGCGTCACGAATTTTTTATCGTTATAGAGCAGATTACCGACATCCTCCGGTTCCCAGTTTATATACATCTGGTAAGGATAAAAGAGCAAGTGAGCGTAATAAATATCTGCTGCTGTTTTTGTCCCTTCCTCTTTCAAGCCATCTGGCATGAGAAAGAGGTTTTTTACATACAGCCAATTCAGCCAAAGAGGAAATAGCTTCTTGCAATTATTGATCCGATCAGAAATCAGCTTGTTTATCTCAACGATATGCTGACTTAGCTTCGTGCTGGACTTCTTTATAAAACTAATGCCATCCGCATTTAGTTGTTGAAGGCTATCCTGCGGCACATATTCCGGCATACTGCTGATTGAGAGATAACTAAACTTCATGCGCTCGTTAATATGCTTGAAGTTTCTTTCAATCGCTGTCCTTATGATACACAAATGACGGATTATCCGTGCCGTTTTGTCTGCATCAAGTTTTTCGTATATCTCTATTTTGGGTGCTTCATGCTCATTATCAAAAATTCGTTTCGGAACACCAATCAAATATGCAACCTTAGAAACAATTTCATAGGTGCTGTCTTTGTAGGTGACTCGATCATCTGTGGGAAACGCCTCCGCTTCAACGAGGGCATTTTTCTCAGTCACAGCATTCTCAAGGACATCCATATATGCTCCTTTCGCTGAGGTATTTTTCTCTACCTATAACAAAATAGCCGCACGAAAACTCGGACCTACTTCTTGCCCGTTCGCACAGCTTCACATATATCTCCAATGTCACAATTCAAATAGTCGCAAATGCGCAGCAGAACAGAGAGAGCTACATCCTCGTTCTTATTGAGCTTACTCATCGTGCCAGGAGACAGCTCTATATCCTTGCGTAAAGTTGATTTTGGGATCTCTCTTTCAATGAGCATTACCCATAATTTCTTATAGCTTATCTTCATAAAAGCACCTCTCTCAAACGCTTATAGTGAGACTCATTATATTATACGCCAAACGCTTCAAATTTTCAATACGATGCTCCAAAAATTCAAAATATATTTCAATTTCATGGAGCGCATTACGAAGAAGAAAGCCTGAGCCGATTTATTCATACGGCTCAGGCTTTGGTGGTTATTCTAACTCGCTACTTTTGGCTTTTTCATGCTCCTGTGAAAGCGTTGGACTGAGGAAATCATCGACATTTGCCTTCATGGTATCAATCACTTTAGCCTCTTTTTTGAGCCTTGCTCGTTCGTCGTAGAGACGCTGCTGCTCTTCCAAAAGGCGTTGCTGCTCGGCTTGCAGAGACTTCATACTCGGAAGTTTTTCACCATCTTGCATAGCAAGCAATGTACTCTTTGCTGCTTCAAAAACGACAAGCTCTGCCTCGTGCGCAGCTCGAAAACTCTGCTTGTTCTTCGTCTTTGAGTAGGCATCATAGACCGGCTTGAGCTTTTGATAGGTTGAGATATTCTTGATAAGCGGCTGCACCTTTCGGAGCTGCGCTTCAACGACTTTCAAGTCAGCGCCGGTACGCTCATAAGAACTATGGATGTCTTCGACTTTCTTTTCAAGATCGGCATATTGAAGTAGCTCGTTCTCAGTGAGGTAATTGAGCGTTCTGGCGGCTTCTTTGAGGATCTTAATCTTCATAGAATGCTCAAAGCCCTTGCTGTCGATCTGCTTAATTCTATTTTGAATATCGCTGATGAGAGAGATGTTCTTCCTACCGTTCTGCATCTGCCGTCTGCGGGCATTGCGTCCTTGAATGCGTTCCTTGATCCGGTCTTCGGTATAGTTATCTCCGATGGTTTTTGCACGGGTGAAACGCTCCTGCCCCTCGGCTCGGAAGGAGATGTATTTGCCGGTCTTGATTTCATATCCGGCATCCTGCATCAGCCTCAAAAACTCGTCATAGTCCTTTGCCGTGATCACACAGCGATCAATGGTCTGTTTGAGTTTTTGCTTCCAACTTGTACCGCGTTTAGCTTCGGTGTATTCCTTGTAGTCCATGCCTTTTCCCTGAGAGGGAGGGATAACTGACAGCCCGTGTTCAGCGCATATCTCATCACTGAGCTGCCGCATCTCACGATAAGTTTTCTTATTGCTTCGGTACGCATGAAAGTCTACATAGTTGACTGCGTTGAAGATAATATGATTGTGGCAATGCCCCTTGTCGATGTGCGTTGCGATCACATACTCGTACTTTCCCTTGAGCCATTCGTCGGCAAACTGCTTACCAATTTCATGCGCTTGTTCCGGCGTGACTTCATCAACCGCAAAGGATTGGATCAGATGTCGGGCGATCACCTTCGGCATCTGCATTCCTTGTTGAACAGCAAGATTTCTTGTCCACTCAAATTCCTTTGCTGCGGCATCGCTGGCAGCGCAACCATAGGAAGAGACATAGAGCTGGTCATCTGTTTTCTGTGGATCAAGAATGTATGCGAGAGCCTTGTTCACAGTTCCTCGGATTGGCTTGATTTTAGTAATCGCCATATCTCAGCCTGCCTTTCTTTCAGCTCTGCAACATCGTCCTCATAGAAGTGTCCAGTGGAGTTTATACGGCGGCAAATCTGATTGATATTCGAGGCAACACGGCTGACAGCGGAGGCGAGTTTCTTCTGCTGCGTGTAGTCCACCTTGATGATATAGCCGTCAATCGCCATCTTCCGGAGATATGCTCCCATGTTCTTTGTTCCGAGCTGCGCCATCTTCGCCTTGATGATCCTTTTCTCATCGTCGGAGACGAAGAAGAGTATCTGATTTGGTCGCGTTCTGTTTGCCATAGGCGTTCCGTCCTTTCGTAAAGGAAGAGGGTTTGGGAGACTTCCCAACAAGCATTTCTTCGATTAAGGGGAGGGTTTCCTTAATCGGAAATCGCCGTGTGTATATACACCGGCTGTGCTTGCTATTCTCTAAAATCGTATTCCCTCGCAGAGACTCCCCGTAAAATACCCCTTCACTTTACTAAGTGAATCACGCCCCGTTTTTGTCCCAGAAAACAGAAAAAAGACGCCTGAAAGCGTCTTTTCGCTGTTGCTGCACAATACCTATTCAAGCGTTGAGAACAACTCGCCGTCAATACTCAGGACATCATCCATCGGAATCTTTGTGCCGTCCCGCATGGTAATCCGGCGCTCAAAGTCATCAACCTTTATGACTGCGCCGGTTGCAGTTACATACGCACCGCCAGCTTTGCGCTCATCAGGTTTGAAGTAGGTTATTTCAACCTCCGGCTCTTCATCAAGGGCATCCATGAGAAGCTGATACCTCATGTTCAAAGCGGTCAAGGCTCCCTCATCAAGCTCAATCCTTTCGTCGGTCAGACGTCCGGTTTCCTTGATTGCAGAATCATAGCCGGTGAGGGCGGCAAAGGGTGCAAACTGCGCTGCACGATCTGACATCGGCATTTGTGGTCGCGTTTTGGAAACGTGATGAGGAAGTCCCATGATCTCGTCGTATTTTCCGTTCACGCCTTATGCCCTCCAATCTGCGCATTGCGGTCTTTCGCGGTTGCACCTTCTTCAAGATTCATTGCCTTGAGGATGGCGTTCTTTCCATACTTCTTTTTGATTGCAAGCGTGGCGGCTTGTATTTTCCGCTCACGCTCCAAGGCGGCATTCTCAGCTTTCTGTTTTTCCTCTTCGGCGGCATAGTCGGTAAAGAGATCGAGCTGGACAGCACCGTCATTTTTCTTCGGCGCGTCCGCTTCCGGCAGAACATGATTTGCTACAACATACATACGGCGGACAAGCAGATTCTTGTCCACGATCCGGTCGAAGAGTTCTGACACAGCACACATTATTTTGCGCGTAGATGATGTGTGTTCGTCAAGGTTGATAGAGCCGTGCGCCTGTTTGGGAATCTGCCTTCCATAGTGATCTGTCTCAACTGCGCCGTGATACTTTGTCCTCCGTGATGGGTCAGTCAGGTTCTCAATGTCGTAGCCGACTGTGAGAACCATCTGGTCAGTGACAAGCCCTTTGTCCACCAAGTCAAGCACGAGCAAGTCAGTCATCTCGCGGATGACGAGCTTTGCCTTATCCGCCTCATAGGGGCAGTGCAAAACCTGACCGGAACTGAGGCTGTTGGAACTGGGACGGTACGCCTTGATTGCTTCAATGGTCGTAGGCTCCCAGCCCCACGCATGGTCAATGAGTAGTTCCGCATTCTTCCCAAACAGCTTGTAAAGCAAATCCTCGTTCCGCTCTGAACAAAGGGCAACATCGCCCATTGTGAACATCCCGTTCTGCTCAAGTTTTTTGGAAATGCCCCGACCCACGCGCCAGAAATCCGTGAGAGGCTGGTGCGCCCAAAGCTCACGTCGAAACTTCATCTCATCCAGTTCGGCAATTCGGACGCCGTTTTCATCTGCGGGAATATGCTTCGCTACAATATCCATTGCCACTTTGCAGAGGAAAAGGTTCGTCCCGATTCCCGCAGTTGCCGTGATGCCGGTTGTCTCAAGCACATCAAGGATGATCTTTATTGCAAGCTCGTGCGGCGTCAGCTTATAAGTTTTCAGATAGTCCGTTACGTCCATGAACACTTCGTCGATGGAGTAAACCACAATGTCCTCCGGTGCGATGTACTTGAGGTAAATCTGATAGATGCGGGTGCTGTACTCCATGTAGTACGCCATTCGAGGCGGCGCGATGATGAAGTCAATCGCCAGAGACGGGTTTGCTTGCAGCTCTGAGAAAAAGTGCGATGTGCCGTCCAGCCTATGCCCCGGCGCGTCGTGCTGCCGTCCGGCATTCGCTTCCTTCACGCGCTGCTTGACTTCAAACAGCCGTCCGCGTCCGGAGATGCCATAGCTTTTGAGGGAGGGAGTAACAGCAAGGCAGATGGTCTTGTCCGTCCGGCTTTCGTCTGCGACAACAAGGTTTGTGTCCAGAGGATCTAAGCTGCGCTCACGGCATTCCACGGAGGCATAGAAGGATTTCAGGTCGATTGCAATATAGGTTCTGTCTTTCATTTTCGGCTGTCCTCCTTCCCGCAATGTATAAAAGCAGGAGCTATGCTCTGCCCATCAAGTCCTCTGTCCTATCAAAGCGGCATCGGTGTCCGGGCGATTAGAATGACCGCCAGAAACGCGCCCACAAATGCAGCAGCCCCTATGACAGCCAATACCTTTTTGCCGAGGTTCTTCTTCGCAACTTTGCAAATCAGCGCGGCGCAAGCCATGCAGACAGCCGCAGCCAAAAGTGCAATGCCCAGCGTTTCCCATAGCCAAGATAGTTCATATAGGATTTTCATGCGATCATCATCTCCTGTTCGTTAAACTGGAATTAATAGTCCTCTCAAAACCAATTTGCTTTTTCTTCTCGAAATACGGGAATATCACTATCTCGATATGGATTGTAATTATGAAGATTGCAACCAAACTCTTTTAATGATTTTATTTTGTTATCCTGTGTCCATACAATTAAAGATATTCCGTCAAATTCTTCAACATTTCCATTATTCATTTTGTTTTTAAAATACCACTCCACGATTGTTTGATTGCCTTGATGAAAAAATTGCTTAATCTCCCAGACAAGAACACTTCCGCGTGTATTCCATTCGTCAAACCAGTGCTTTACCGTTTTGCGGTTTTCATATTTAGGACTCCAACTCTCAGTATATACAACATCCTCTGTAAAAATATTGTCAATTCCTAAATCTGCTTTCTTAATCCACATATCAAACCATAATCGGATAATTTTTTCTCTCTCGTTCATAAAGTACCTCCATAACTTCCGAGTTATCCCCCTCAGTATACCACGCTTTTTCCCTGCGGAAAAGATACCGCGCACAAAAGGCTTCTCCGGCAACTATCCGCGCCCCGGCTCATACAATCTAACAACTATGTACCGGGAGGGATATCGTGTGCTGCTGACCTTGCTACAATTTTTCGCCACAAAATTTCTGTTTCTGGCGCTCCATCTGGAAAGCGGCTGCTTTCCGCGTCCGCTCACAGCCCGGGAGGAAGCTGCCGCCTTCAGTGCCCTGCGCGCCGGAGATGCCGCCGCCCGGGAAAAGCTGATCCGCCACAATCTGCGGCTGGTGGCGCACATCGTAAAAAAATATTACGCCCTGCCGGGCGATCAGGAGGATCTTGTTTCCATCGGCACCATCGGGCTGATGAAAGCGGTAGATACCTTTGATGCCACACGCAAGGCGCGGTTTTCCACTTATGCAAGCCGCTGCATTGAAAACGAGATTCGTATGCAGTTCCGGCGGGAGCGCAAGAGCGGGCAGACCGTCTCCCTGCAGGAAGCTTTGGAGGCAGACGGAGACTCGGCTCTGACCTTAGCGGACGTGATACAGGACGGCTTTTGCATGGAGGACAGCTGTGAGCGGCAGGAGGATGTCCGGCGG
>ENA-OPCG01000693-OPCG01000693.1-human-gut-metagenome-genome-assembly--contig:-NODE-693-length-13422-cov-9.090671_pt1 | contig 13422 bp, 9 predicted proteins | sample MGYA00241248_ERZ501476 | MGnify/ENA primary metagenome ERZ501476 (study PRJEB25962, sample SAMEA2042629) | human gut metagenome | biome: human gut; feature: human-associated habitat; material: faeces... | reverse complement strand
TCATATTTATTTAATTACTTTATACCTGTTAATACTATATTATAATCTTGTAAAATATGTCTGAACAGGGGCGGTAACTCGATTTTTTAGGCGGTTACCGCCCCTGTTCAGACATGTTTTGTTCTTTTTTCAGATGCAGAACTTAGATAATCACCGCCGTTCCGCTGCAAGTTACCATCAGCATGGAGCCGCTGTTACCAACGGTTTCGTAATCCAGGTCGATGCCCACGATGGCGTTGCAGCCTAAGGAAGCAGCACGCTGGCTCATCTCCCTGAGTGCAGTATCTTTAGCTTCGCGGAGGGTACTTTCGTAAGAACCGCTTCTTCCGCCAATCACATCACGAATACTGGCAAAGAAATCTTTCACAAAGTTGGTACCAATGATGGTTTCGCCTGTCACAATGCCACGATATTCACGGATAGGGTGACCTTCTATGGTTGGAGTTGTACTCAAAATCATAATTTTTTCCTTTCTTTTTATGTTATTACTCATGTTATCTTATAACTTAGACGATGAAGTAATAGAAAAGGTTACATGGAATTTAAAATTAACTTTTTTATTGACATCATTAAATATTTTAAAAAGACCATAGAAATCTAAATGTAATTCAATGAAATTTCTATTTGCGTATAAAAATACAGGAAAAACTGACAAAATACGTGCAAAATACAAAAAATAGTAATAAAATGTTTTGCTCGTTTAACTTTATTTGCTATCTTTGTACCAATTATTAATTTTTAAAACAAAAGGGACTATGAATTCTAAGAGAAAAAACTACACCATGGTCTTGAATACATCTCTTTTGTGCTTTGCTCTTGCCTCTGGACAAGCAGTCTTTGCTCAAAACAATGTAAACACAAGCCAAAAGGGAGCTGTTCAAGCTCGCCGTACTGCAGTTATTGCCAAAGGTGTCGTCACCGATGACAGCCAGGATCCCCTGCCTGGTGTAAGTGTAAGAGTGAGAGGTACCAAATTGGCAACCGTTACTGACATCAATGGTAAATTCAGTCTTACCATGCCTGAAATGGAGCCAGGAAAGGCATATTACCTGGAGTTCACTTACCTTGGAATGGAAAAGAAGGTGGTACGTTACCACAATAGCAATTCCATCAATGTGAGTATGATTCCTGCTGCAACAAGTCAATTGAAGGAAGTTGAAGTTGTGGAGACTGGTTATGGCCGTTTGCCTCGTAAGGATATGGTTGGTGCCTTCACCACTTTGAAAGGTGAAGATGTGCTGATGCCTGCCTACCAGACTATCGACCAGATGTTGCAGGGTAAGGTGGCAGGATTGATGGTAGTCAATTCTTCTTCCCGTGTGGGATCTGCTCCTAAGCTTACCATTCGTGGTAAGGCAACTATTCTTGGAAATACCGACCCTCTTTGGGTTGTTGATGGAGTCATCCAGGAAGACCCTATTTCTATCGATGCTACAGCAGCGATGACTACTGATATGAAGGAATTGATAGGTAATCAGGTGTCCTGGCTCAACCCTCAGGATATAGAAAATATTACTGTGTTGAAGGATGCTTCGGCTACTGCCATCTATGGTTCTAAGGCTTCTAATGGTGTGATTGTCATCACGACCAAGAAGGGTTCTGCAGAACGTACCAGTATCCGCTATTCAGCAAACTTCTCTGTCCGTCAACGTCCTAACTACGACTTATTTGATTTTATGAATTCGCAAGAGCGTATTCAGTTCAGTAAGGAGGCGTATGATGCGGGTGTGCGCTATCAGGGTGATCCGCTTCCTCAGATTTATACTTATGAGGGATTGATGGCTATGTTTAACAAGCACATGATTTCCGAGGCCGACTTTATGAAGCAGATGGAAAGATTGGAAACTGTGAATACTGACTGGCTTGATCTCTTGACCCGTAATTCTTTCAGTCATAGTCATAATCTCAGCGTATCTGGTGGTACTCAGAGAGTAACTTATAATGCTTCTTTTGGCTACTCTAATTCTGAAGGTACAGAAATTGGTAATAGTTAAAATCAATTTACAACTCGTCTGAATGTAGGTGTGCAATTCAGTAAGCGAATCCGTGCTTCCTTTAATATTAGCGGTAGTTCACGAAATTCTTACGGCTATAGCGGTGTAAGTCCTCAGTCGTATGCTCTTAATACCAGCCGTGCCGTACCTGCTTTCGAGGAAAATGGTGAACGAGCTTTCTATAAACAATATTATACTTATCAGTTGAACAAGTCCCTCGGTTCCAACAATACTTATGGCTACAATGTCCTCAATGAGATGGATAACAGTTATAGTAAGAACCGCGGTAATACCTTCAATGTGTCTGCAAATATTGATTTCCAGCTTCTTCCTTGGCTTAATTATCAGTTGGTGGGTTCTATGGCTCATAGTTCCAACGATTCTGAAAGTTATAAGGGTGAAAGGACTTCCTACATTGAAACCAACTATCGTGGTTATGGAGTAGGTGAGGCTGAACCTGGTTCTGCTTTGTATAAAGCAGCCCTGTTGCCATTTGGCGGTCAGTTGACCAATAATAATTCCAATATGACTTCGCTTGACATGCAGCATAAGCTGGTAGCAAGCAAGACTTTCAATGAGATTCATCGTGTCAATGGTATGTTTGGTTTTGAGATGCGTTCTTCCAAAACATATGGTAAGGGTACGAATGTCTGGGGTTATGTGCCAGAGCGTGGTGAGAGTTTGATCTCTCCTTCGCTTCCAGAGGATATTGTGCCTATCGGTGGTACACAGTCTATAGGTTGGGGTGCTCTTAGAGGTCTCTTTGAGGGTGGATGGAGTAGTATCAACAATACTTCCAATTACGTATCCTTCTTTGGTACAGCTGCTTACTCTCTGAAGAATCGTTATGTTATGAATATGAATATCCGTTCAGATGCTTCCAACCGTTTCGGACAGGATAAGCGTAAGCAGTTTGATCCTACTTATTCGTTCGGTTTCTCTTGGAAGATAGCAGAAGAGAAGTTTATCAAAGACAACGTGAAGTGGCTTGACCAGCTTAACCTCCGTGCAACATATGGTATTCAGGGAAATGTAGTCAATTCCATCAGTCCGGAATTGATAGCTTCTTATGGTGGTTTGCTTCCTGGTTATAATGAATACTATACCAGCATCGCAAGTCTTCCTAACCCTTATCTGAAGTGGGAACGTACCAAGACTTGGAACCTCGGTCTCGATATGCAAATTTTCAGAGCCGTAACGATGAGTTTTGAGTATTACGGAAGACGTTCTAATGCGATTATCGAGCAAGATGTACCAGAGGAATATGGTATGGGAACATTGAAGCTCAATGGTGGTATCATCGTCAACCATGGTCTCGAGTGGACAATGAATATCACTCCTATCAAGACCAAGGACTTAGTAGTAAGTGTTGGATTTAATGCTTCCAAGAACTGGAACAAGACTGAGACGGATGATCGCACAGCCCGTGTTGACCAGTTGACCCATCGTGATTTCGTAGCCGGCAACAGTCAGCGCCCTTTGCGTAAGGGTTATTCTCTCTATTCTTTCTGGGCTTATGATTTTACAGGTCTTGACCATGAGACAGGTCTTCCTACCTTTAGAGGTACTCAAGTAGAGGAGTTTGAAAATCCGGATAAGACAATAGATCCATTGTCATTCTTGGTTTATGCAGGTGAATCAGAGCCTTTCTTTACTGGAGGTATCAATCCTCATGTGCGCTGGAAGGATCTTCAGGTAAGTGCGAGCTTTGCCCTGATTTTGGGTTCAAAGAAACGCCTTCCTAACCCATATTCTACCTTTACTTATGGCAAGATGCCAAGTCCGCTGTCCAACCTCAGCAAGGAATTGTTGAATCGATGGAAGCAGCCTGGTGATGAGTTGCATACCAACATACCTGGTCTCTATACTTCGGTAGCGGATATTCTCAATCTCTATACACCAGATGGCTATTTTACCAATCGTTATGAAATGTGGGCAAATTCAACAGCACGTCTTGTGAGCGGTTCTTTCTTCCGCTGCAATCAGTTGTCTGTGTCTTATTATCTGCCTAAGAAAATCTGTCAGAAGATTCATGCTACAAGCATCTCTTTGAGTGGTAGTACAAACAACCTCTTCGTCATTGCCAGCAAGAAATGGAATGGCTTTGATCCTGAGTTGGGTAACAGTATCCAGCCACGCATTTTCTCTTTCGGACTTAGTGCTTCATTCTAAAAAATGACAATCATGAAAAAAGTTAAATTATATACAATGGTACTCTTGGGAGGCATGCTGATGCTCAATAGTTGCGGTGACTTCCTGGAGCCAAAATCCACAAGTGAGTTTGTCCCAAAGGATGTGCGCTCACTTAATGAAATCTTGTTGGGCGAGGCTTATCCTCGTAACGACATAGGTGGCTTTAATTATTTTCTTACTTTGATGGATGACGACTTAACTGCAACTCTCTATCAGTTACCTGAAGATAATTTCAATTACGATATATTGTTGGCTTCCTATACATGGCAGCCGGATATGTTTAATATGATGAAAGAGGCTGGTAGAACCTCTACGGATATGTATTATACATATTATCGTAAACTGAAGGGTGTGAATGCTGTCATTGATTATATTGATACTGTGACAGGTTCAGAAGAAGATATCCATTATGTTCTGGGACAGGCTTATGCGCTCCGTGGCTTTTACTATCTGAACTTAGTGAATATATTTGGTCAGCCATACAATGAGAATCCTGATGCTTTAGGTGTTCCTCTGAAATTAACAAGTGGTGTAGAGGAAAAACCGATGGCTCGCAGTACCGTGAAGGCAGTCTATGACCAAATTGTCAAAGACTTGCTGGAGGCAGAAAGTCAGTTTAAACTTGTTTCTGAGGCAAGACAATGGAAGAAGGATTACCGTGCAAGTCTGCCAATGGTACAACTGCTGCTCTCTCGTACCTATCTTTATATGGAGAACTGGGAAGAGGCTGCCAAGTATGCGAAGATGGTGATGAACGATTCGCGGTTCAAGTTGCTTGATCTCAATACAGTAGAAACGGAAAAGAATGAATATGGTCAGGTGGCACGTATCTATACCAATTATCATTCTTATGATGAATCTTCTGAGGTCATCTTCCCTTATGGTAAAGTATCGGATTGGGCAGGATGGGTTGAAGAATATTCTACGGAAGACCCAACGACAGGTTTGCCTCGTAAACCTTATTTCCGTGCTTCTGATGAACTGCTCAACAGTTTTGAGGATGGTGACCTTCGTAAGCAGCGTTATATCGTAAGGAAAGAATTCTCTGGTGAACTGCTGCCTTTGGCTATCGGTAAATTGAAGGTCAATAATAGTTATCGACCTACTGGTGGTTCAGGTGTATTTGGTAGAAGTCTTCGTCTTTCTGAGGCATATCTCAATTATATGGAAGCAGAAGCAATGCTCGCTAAGGCTGGAGTGGATGCTAATGGAAGTCAGGAAGCACTTCAAGCTTTGGTAGAATTACGTAGTAAGAGATTTGCTGATAACTATGCTCCAAAGGCAGAGGATGTTGCAGATATTGATAAGTTGGTGGAGTATATACATCAGGAACGCCGTCGTGAACTTTGTTTCGAGAGTCATCGTTGGTATGATTTGCGCCGTTGGGGTATGCCTGAAATCAAGCACGTTTGGTATTCTACACCAACTACCAAGACAACCTATACCCTTCAGGAAAAGGATCCACTTTATACAGTCCCTATACCTGATGCAGCACGAGAATTGAACAATCAGTTGGAGCAGAATCCACTTTGTGCAAAGCGCATAGGTGAGACTTCTGAGTTCGCAGTTGATAATACTAACCCGGATAATAACACAGAAGAATGAAAAGATTTATATATATCACAGTTGCGAGCCTCATCACAATGACGGCTTGCACTCCATCCGAAGATCCTATCACTCCATCGGGTAACTACTCTGTTCTTCGTATGGAATTTCCTCAAGGTAACAATTCTTGGGATGAAGATATTAAAGAAATACATGATAAATATGGTGTTTATCTGCTGTATAAGGATATTACTCCTGCCGACTTGAACAGAAAATGGACAGGTATAGGTACGGGAAAACTCTATTATGGTGATGATGTGCCAGGTACAGAAGTGCCTTACTATGTTGATTTCTTTAAGAACAACGTATTCCCTTATGCTTCTACCGAGATGATTCAGAAGAATTTTCCTGTAAAGATTTATTTGCAGAAAGACTTTAGAGGTGTAGATCCTAATCTTGGAGGAGATGATTCTGGTACTGGTGGCACAGGCGGTACAGGTGGCACAGGTACTGGTGGTACTGGCACAGGTACAGGCACAGGCACGGGCACAGGTACAGGCACAGGCACGGGCACAGGTACAGGCACTGGTACGGGAACAGGCACAGGCACTGGTACAGGCACAGGCACGGGCACAGGTACAGGCACAGGTACGGGAACAGGCACTGGTACAGGAACAGGCACAGGCACAGGTACAGGCACTGGTACGGGAACAGGTACAGGCACTGGTACGGGAACAGGCACAGGCACAGGCACTGGTACAGGAACAGGCACTGGCACTGGTACAGGCACAGGCACAGGCACAGGCACTGGTACGGGAACAGGTACAGGCACTGGTACGGGAACAGGCACAGGTACAGGCACTGGTACGGGAACAGGCACAGGCACTGGTACAGGCACTGGTACGGGTACAGGTACCGGTACAGATACAGGTAGTACAGAAATTTATATCCCTGATGTAGCTGGCTTTACCCCAACTAAATTCGATGGCTTTGACTATTGGGCAATTAGTTTTTCCAATACGGAATTATATTGGTTGCAGAAACGCGCAGAACTTAAGGATAAGGAGAATAAGACTGATGTAGAAAAGGCGGAATTAGCGAAAGCTAATGAAGCAATGGCTGTAAAGCGATTCAGTTTTATCAATCAGTTCCTTACATCTCAGCGAATGGACAATACCTTGCCAGAGCCTGAAGGATTGAGAGATGGAATGGATTTCGTTTCAAGTCTGAATAGAAGTAATCCAAACCACAAAAACTATGTGTTTAATCGTGGTCTTATCAGATGGGTTGATGATAATGGTGTAGAAGAGGAATCTTTATGGAGTATTTATACTTCCTATTATAAGCAGCCGAATTATAATTCCGGTGGTTTTTACAGAGATTTCTTCTCACTCTATATCAGAGCAGCTATGCGATTCTCTCCAGAAGAGTTCTATGAAAAATATCCGAAGGAGAAGTATCCGCTCATTAGTGAAAAATATGAGCTTGTTGTCAGATACATGAAGGATAAATATGGTATCGATCTCCCTGGTATTGCCAAGGGATCAGGTACAACAACTGAAAAATAATGAAAAGTAACATACAAATATCATGCAACAGATACAAATACTGTTGCGTGGTATTTGTTCTACTTTTGAAAATGATCTTTAATCGTAATTGTATGAAGAAGAAAATTATATTTCTGATATTCTCTTTATTTAATATCCTGTTGCCTATAATGGCTCAGGATTCAATCAGTAATAGAGGAATTCTTTTTGAAGATATTTCTTTTAAGGAAGCTTTGGCAAAGGCGAAGGCTGAAGGAAAGAAAGTTTTTATCGATTGCTATACTCAAACATGTGGTCCCTGCAAGTATATGATGAAGAATATCTTTCCTTTGCAGGAGTGTGGTGATTATTTCAATCCTAAATTCGTTTCTCTGACAAGGGATATGGATGTTGGTGAAGGACCGGATTTGGGCAAGAAATATAAGGTGGGTATTTATCCTACTTTCCTCATCATTAATCCCGATGGAACTCTGTTCTGCAAGGAGATGGGGGCGGTAAGACTCAACTCCAATATTACTTTCGTAGAAAAAATAGAAAATGCGATTCAGCGTGCCACAGAGATTAATGAACTGGAAAAGAAATATAACTCTGGTGAAAAGAATACAGTATTGGTACGCAAATTAGTTGACTTGCTGAAGGTAAGTGATTTCCAAAAGGCAGATACCGTACTCAATCAATACCTTAGTTCGCTAAGTATAGAGGAATTGTGTAAGGATGATACATGGAATATGTTTTCATCTGAAATCAATTCTCCGGATTCTCCTGTTTTTCGCAAACTCCTTGCCAACCGTGCTCATTTTGAAAAACTGTTGGGAAAGGATAGGGTAGAGGGAAAGATTATTTCTACCTATCAGAACGAGTTTAATATGTGTAAAATGTTGGATATGCATTTTGACCAGCGAATTGCAGATTTGAAGGACTTAGAGAAGAATGGTTATTCTCAAGCGCTCGCATTACGTGAGAGTATGACGCTTCGTTGGATTATCAATGAAAAACTGGTTCACCGTATTGGCGAAATTCTGTCAATACTTCAGAAATTGAAAACTCTTCCTTCTGATGCAGAGCGCATGGCTGTTATCAAAGAATTGAATAGCTTTGAGCGGGTAGCTAATATAGCGCAAAGGAATAAAGCTTGTACAGAACTGCGAAATATTCAAAAGTTAATGGATGAAAAGAGTGCCAGAGCGATAGAGCGCTTTATCACTCGCATTTTACCTAAGAAATAAATAAAAGCTCCATTCGTCATCATGATACGATTGGAGCTTTTATTTATTGTTCTATGCATGAGAAAACCCATTTGTTTTCAGTAACTATTTTGTTTCCTGTTCTTCCTGCATATCCAGATACTGGTTGTCCTTATCGTAGAATTCATACTGAAGGAATGCCAGTTTCTGTGAAGCAATCACATTAAATCCGAAACCATACTTGAACTGCCATTTGCGCTTCAAAGAAATGAAGCCCTTATTGATAAAAGCAGCTACATAAGGATTCACATACAAAGTAAATTTCTTGACGCCAATCTTGTTGACTAAGCGGTCAATCTTTCTTTCCAATTGGTCGGTGAAGAGGATGCTGGACTTGATTTTGCCCGATCCAAAACAGGTAGGGCAAGTTTCCTCTACGTTTACGTCCATAGCTGGTCGTACACGCTGACGGGTAATCTGCATCAGTCCGAATTTGCTTAATGGAAGGATATTGTGCTTTGCACGGTCCTTCTGCATGTTCTTGCACATGCGTTCATAAAGCAATTGTCGGTCTTCCGCCAGATGCATATCAATGAAATCGACAACGATGATACCTCCCATATCGCGGAGTCTCAACTGTCGTGCCAACTCATCGGCAGCACCCAGGTTCACATCGAGAGCATTTGCTTCCTGACCTTTCTCACGAGTGCGGTTGCCACTGTTTACATCAACTACATGCAGAGCTTCTGTGTGCTCAATGATGAGATAAGCACCATGTTTGTAGTTGACAACTCGTCCAAATCCAGCCTTAATCTGTTTGGTAATGCTGAAATTGTCAAAGATAGGCACCTTACCAGTATAGAGTTTAACTATGCCCGCCTTTTCAGGGGCTATTAGAGAAACATAGTTTTTCACCTCGTTCATCACATCTTCGTTGTTAACGTAGATGTTCTCGTAAGATGGGTTAAACAAGTCACGCAGGAGAGCGACGGCTCTTCCGGTTTCCTCGAATGCCAGTTGCGGGCGTTGCTGTGTTTTCTGTACCTTGGCGATAGCATCCTCCCATCGCTTCACCAGGACTTTAAGCTCAGCATCGAGTTCTGCGACACGTTTTCCCTCAGCTACAGTACGTACGATTACGCCACAATTTTTTGGTTTGATACTGTGGATGAGTTGTTTGAGTCGTGAACGTTCTTCACCGCTTTTGATTTTCGACGAAACAGAAACTTTTTCTCCAAATGGCATGAGCACCAAGTATCGACCTGCAAATGAGATTTCACCTGTCAGTCGAGGTCCCTTGGTTGAGATGGGTTCTTTTACGATTTGCACCAACACTTCCTGTCCTGCCTTCAAGACATTCTGTATACTACCTTCCTTTTCGAGGTCAGGTAATTTGGTGGCTTTAGAGAATGGGAAAAGTTTCTTTCTGTCGCTCTGTACTTGTTTAAGATACTTTTGGTAGGAATTAAATTGACTTCCTAGATCAAGATAATGAAGAAAGGCGTCGCGTTCATAACCTACATCTACAAAACAAGCATTAAGTCCCGGCATGAGTTTCTTAACCTTGGCGATGTAGATGTTGCCCACAGAAAAGGAAGCCTCGCGTGGCTCATTTTGATATTCTACTAATTGTTTATCCTCCATGAGCGCGATGGAGATGTCTTTCTGTTGGACGTCAATTACAACTTCGCTTGTCATTTTCTTCAAAAAATCTTTTAAATTAGTACTTACAGAAAAGGGGCATGTCAACACTTAAGAGCTGACATACCCCCTCAGTCACGAACTGACTGGGAGCAAAATAGGCTATAAAAGCTTACTTGCTCTTATGTCTGTTCTTACGTAATCTCTTTTTACGCTTGTGAGTAGCCATCTTGTGGCCCTTCTTTTTCTTTCCGTTTGGCATGATTTTAAAATTTTAAAATATTGTTATTTATAAATGTTATGTCCAAAGACTTAATTAATCCTCATTTTCTACAGCTTGACCCAGCATCAAATCTACAAAACTCTTTGCTGGCTTGAAATTTGGATAGTCGTGAGCAGGAATGGTGAGAGTGATGTTCTTGGAAATGTTACGTGCTGTCTTTGCTGCTCTATGCTTGATATTAAAGCTTCCAAATCCGCGAAGGTAAACATTCTCTTTTCTCTCGACAAGGCTGGTCTTAACCTGATCCATAAATGCTTCTATTACTACGCCAACATCTTTCTTTGGTACGCCTGTTGCTATAGACACCTCGTTGATGATATCTGCTTTAGTCATGTTATTCTTACTATAATTATTTATTTATTAATCTAAATCGGTGTGCAAAGATACAAGTTTTTTGCGACATAACAAAAAAGTTAGCGATATTTTTGCAAAAATAATGCCCTAAGTATTTGCATATAAGGTTTTTATTGTGTATTTTTGTACCAAAATTGGAAAAATAATGAGATTTAAGCGTTTTTTTATATTGCTCTTGGTTATTGTTTCGGTGGTATCTTCTTCATTTGCTCATCGCGAGTGGAGTGCAGAGAATGTGCCGATTCCATATCTCAAGGATTCTACACAATATGTTTCTGATCCAGATGGTTATCTATCTAAGGAACAGAAGGATTCTGCTAATTTTTATCTTCAGAAATTAAATCTGGAATGTGGCGTTCAGAATGTCTTGGTCATTGTTGGGCATGTAAAGGATCAGGATGCATTCCGTATGTCACAGGATGTCGGTGAAAAGTATGGTATTGGTTACAAGAAAACTCGAAGGGGACTTGTCATGGTGATTGCCGTGGAGGATCATAAGTACTTTATTGCTCCCGGTATGGGACTGGAAGGAGAATTGACTGATGTGGATTGTGATGATATTGCCAGAGCATGCATCGTGAAGTATATGCGTCTGAATCAGCCGGGTATGGCAGTTGTTACCGTAAGCCGCTCTATATATAATAAGGTGAAAAGTGGTAGAACTGGTATTCCGGATGTGGATGATGGTCCTTTAGGAGAGGATGAATGGGGATTTATTATCTTTTTTCTTATCATCTGTTTCGGCATTCCCCTATATTTATTAATAAGGTATATATTGGAGGAATGCGGCGTTATCAAGAAAAAGCCATCTTCCGGTAAATCCTCTCGTCAGCATAAAAGACATGATGATGATTGGTTTCCTCCGTTCTTTCTGGGTGGCGGAGGTGGCTTCTCGGGAGGCAGTTCTTCTGGTGGCGGCTTCTCTGGAGGTTCTTTCGGTGGCGGTTCATTTGGCGGAGGTGGCTCCGGCGGTGGATGGTAAATCAAGGTTGTAGGGGAAGAAAATATTTTCACGTGAAATAAATATAGTATTAATTATAATATAAAATTTCGAAAGTTATGAAAAAAACAGGATGGATTATCTTGGGTGTCGTAGTACTTCTGGTACTATGGGGTTTAAGTTCTTATAATGGCATCATTGGAGTACAGGAGCAGGCTACTACTGAACTGGCTAATGTGCAGACTCAATATCAGCGCCGTGCAGACATGATGCCTCAGTTGGTTAAAATCGTGAAGGCTTATGCTAAACATGAGAAGGAAACATTTGAAGCCGTGACCAAAGCACGTGCAGCAGTTGGCCAGGTGAAACTTGATGCAAACAACCTGACTCCTGAAAAGTTGAAGGCTTATTCTGATGCTCAGGGTGAATTGGCGAATGCTTTCTCCAAATTGATGGTGGTAGCGGAAAAGTATCCGGATCTGAAGGCGGTTGATAATTTTAGATCTCTTCAGATACAGGAGGAAGGTACAGAAAACCGAATCAGCGAGGCACGTCGCAAGTATAATGATGCTGTGCAACAGTATAATATGAAAGTACGTAAGATGCCTACTGCCATCATCGCAAATCTATTCGGTTTTCAGACTATGCCTAAGTTTGAGGCTGCTGCTGGTGCAGAAAAGGCTCCCGACTTGGATATTTAAAAACGAGATAAATTGCAATTCGTAATTTCAGTTATCAGTATCAGGTTAAAATTTTGTTTAGACCCGCTCAAAGCAATACTTCTGGAATGATATTGGAAGTTTCTCAATAAAAAAACAAAAAAAAAATCTTTTTAATTTTGTATTGTCTTGCTTTTGCAGTATCTTTGCAGTCAAATTGCAGAGAGCGTGTCTTTCTAGAGGAAAATTTGAGAACAAGAATAAGGTAATAAAGGATATGAAACAAACAAAAATCGTCGCTTCAATCAGTGATCGTCGTTGTGATCAGGATTTCATCCGCAAATTGTTTTTTGCAGGCATGAACGTCGTTCGTATGAATACTGCACATGCTACAGAAGAAGGTATTCGCACAATTGTCAAGAATGTAAGAGCCGTGTCTCCTCACATTGGTATTATGATTGATACCAAAGGACCAGAGGTGCGTACCACAGGTGTAGCAGAGCCTATTCATTATAATGTGGGTGATGTAGTCAAGATTTTTGGTCGTCCTGAGATGGATACTTCTCATGACATTATCAATCTGAGCTATCCTGATATCGCTGCTGATGTGAAAGTGGGTGATGATTTGCTCTTCGATGATGGTGAACTTGATATGAAGGTCATTGATAATCAGGGCCCGATGCTCGTAGCTGAAGTTCAGAACGAGGGTTTCTTAGGTTCACATAAGAGCGTGAATGTACCTGGCGAACATATTGATTTGCCTGCGTTGACAGAAAAGGACCGTAAGAATATCCTCCTTGCTATAGAATTGGATATTGATTTTATCGCTCACTCTTTCGTACGTAATGCAGCAGATGTAAAGGCTGTTCAGAATATCTTGGATGAACATCACAGTGATATCAAGATTATTTCCAAGATAGAAAACCAGGAGGGTGTAGATAACATCGATGATATTATCGAAGCTTCATATGGTATCATGGTTGCTCGTGGTGACTTGGGTATCGAGGTGCCAATCGAGAGAATTCCTGGCATCCAGCGCCGCATCATCTCTAAGTGTGTGAAGGCGCAGAAACCGGTAATCG
>ENA-OPCG01000678-OPCG01000678.1-human-gut-metagenome-genome-assembly--contig:-NODE-678-length-13662-cov-5.519732_pt1 | contig 13662 bp, 14 predicted proteins | sample MGYA00241248_ERZ501476 | MGnify/ENA primary metagenome ERZ501476 (study PRJEB25962, sample SAMEA2042629) | human gut metagenome | biome: human gut; feature: human-associated habitat; material: faeces... | reverse complement strand
GGTTTGCTTGACGGTGTCAAGGGCTAACCCTCGAAAAAGTCATGCGATTGCCCTGAGGATTTTTCCAAGTTCGTCAATGCTTCAAACTGGCACGCGCGAAGACCTTCCGGAGAAAGGTAGGGCAACCCATCGAACTCTCCGAGGTTGAGCTGGCGTACCAAGTCCCACGGACGCATGAATTTCTGAACGATTTCGTACTTTGCATCCGCCTGTCGGCAATCCTTGAAAGCGATCTCCTTCCCGTTCGAAAGATAGACGAACGGTAGCGGAAGCTCCCACGTCGGATACCAAGGCTGCACCTGTTTCGTGTAGTTCTCGGCCTGGGCAATCAGATGCGGATTGTCGAGCGCGATTTCTTCGCGCTTCGCTTCTAGGACGGCAGCGGCCTTCCCGTTGATCAGCAACAGATAGTCGGCCTCGAGACCGCCACGCATGGCGGCTTCTCGGACGGCAACCGCCGTCATGCCAGGCGCATATTCGTCACGATTGATGACCTGCCAGCCAGCATCCTCGAGCTTGCGATCAATCCACTCACGTGCACGTTCTTCGGGTTTCAGTCCGCTCATGACGCACTCCCTTCTTGCAGATTCTGTGCATTCAAATACTTGTAGGCCGTCGTCCGACTGATGCCGACCTTCTTGACTGCCTTCGAGAGCGGCACGCCCATGTCGATCATGGAGCGAACTTCCTGAATCTGTTCGTCCGTGACGGAACGTTGCCGCCCCTTGTAGACGCCGCGCTCCTTGGCGAGCGCAATGCCTTCGGCCTGGCGGCGCTTGATCATGCTGCGCTCGAATTCGGCGAAGGCTCCGACCATGCTGAGCATGAGCTTCGCCATCGGAGACGCTTCCTTGCCCGCATCGAAGTCGAGCTTTTCATTGAGAAAGCGCACGCTGACGCCGCGCCCGGTCAGATCCTGAACCATCATGAGGAGGTCGGAGAGATTTCGTGCCAGACGATCGAGGCTGTGCACGACGAGCGTATCGCCCTCGCGCACGAAGCTGAGCATCTTCTGCAGCTCCGGGCGCTCGACGTTCTTACCGGACAACTTGTCCATGAAGATCTTCTCGACCTGCATGGCCTTCAGTTCTTCGAGCTGCCTCTCCGGATTTTGATCAAGCGAGCTGACCCGCACGTATCCCACGAGCATTGCCGTCCTCTTTGGTTCCTTGGTTAACAATACTGTTAATTATGGAGGAAATGAACCAAAAACGACAAGGATGGAGCGGGGTTTGGAGTGTGCGCCTAGGGCGTACGCTAAGAGAACAAAAAACGCCATTCTCACGCGATAAAAGACACGGTTCTGGAAGGTATCTTTTCACCTCTTTAGCCACAAAAAGCTAATCGACAAATACCGCTGTTGTACAGTATTTTTCGACATCTAGTTTAGACTTTCTCCATCAGATAGTTTATAATTTTACCATACCTTAGTTTAGAAAAAAGCCAAGTGATAGTTTGGCATTTCTCCATCTTAAACTTTAGAGTTTCTCCATGGCAGGCTCTCCTATGATCATCCCGCGTTGGGCAATGCACGAACTTCTAGCTCAGTTGGAAACGCATCGTGTGGTTTCCGTGGTTGGGTGTCGCCAATCCGGCAAAACCACGATACTCCTAACAACTCCACTGCCCAACGTCAAGTTTCAATCTCTTGACGTGCAGGCAAACTTTTCCGCAGCCGTAGCCGATCCCAGTTATTTCGTTCGGCGCACGTCTCCTGAAATTTTTGTCATCGATGAAATTCAGAAGGTTCCCCAGCTGATCGGAGAAATCAAGTTCCAGGTCGACCGGAATCCGGAAAAAGGGCAATACATCATCTCCGGGTCGTCGGACTACCGAAAGCTACCTCAAGCCAATGAGTCATTGGCCGGTCGTGCCGGTCTGGTTCGTGTTCGAACGTTTTCCGAAGCTGAACAACGTGGCATGCAGCCTGGTTTTTTACAAGCATTGTTCGACGGGCTCCTTCCGCTCTCCCTCAAATTTGAATGCAGCAAGGAAATGGTGCTAGAAGCCGCCATCCGTGGCGGATATCCCGAAATACTGTCGATCAAGACCCAGGCAGGAAGAAGCCGATGGTACGCGTCCTATTTGCAAAACCAGGTTCTTCTGGACATGAGGGCACAATGGGATACGCGCAAAATGCCCATCTGCGAGAAGGTCATGGAATGTGCCGCCATCTTCTCCAGCCGTGAGTTAAAGAAAGCCGCCTTGGCCAATCAATTTGCCATTGCCTGGCAGACGCTAGACAAATATTGGTCCGCCATTGAAGCCATGTTTCTCGTTGACATGGTCGACGGTTGGACTAAAAAAGATTACGACCGCCCTGGATCCAGTCCCAAAGGCTTTATGACGGACAGCGGCCTAATGGCTCACTACCTCCACATTCTTAATCCAGCCATGATTCTGGAAAGTAATGAGAAATCTCAAAATGAAGGTGGAAAGCTTGTTGAAACATGGGCCTACAACCAACTTATGCCGGAAGTTGACCTCAACCCAACCTGGCAGCTGAATTACTTCCGTTCTCGTAGCCATGAGATCGATTTTCTCATCACGAACGAGACAGGACATATTGTCGGTATTGAGGTGAAGGCTAGCGAAAGCGTCAGCTCCGATGACTTCAGGCATTTGAAATGGTTCCAGGATCTCGTCGGCAAAGACAACTTCAACGGGATCATTCTCTACGCCGGCAATGAAGTGCGATCCGGTGGAAACGGACTCTTCGCCCTTCCCATGTCTGCACTGTGGTCGGACTTCTCCAAGTGGGAAAAGCTATCGTGACTGCTCCCCGTCCGTTTTGAAAACAAATCGGACTGAGAGCAATCACATGAGCGCTCAAGCCTTTGACGAATGTTTTGACTTCCTCCCCGTCCTAAAGGGCGGGGATTCCTTGAACCACGCGGTCTCGTGGTTCAAGGGCGGTTCCCATTGATGGCATCGAGTCCTTAGGCCGAAAGCCTTGCTCCCCAACACTCACTACATGGGCGATGTGCTTTTTGTTGTGTGCACTCGGGCCTGTCCGGCCCTTCCTCAACACGTTCAGGGCGCCCACCACGTCGGCATTCGCTTTGAAGCCGCAACTTTCGTTGACGCACTTGAAAATCGCCTGCGTCGGGCGGTTGCGTTTGTCCCTGGTCTGACAGTGCGGGCAGGTGATGCTCGTCCCTCTCGGATCGACGGGAATCACCACACCACCCACTTTCAGAAGTTGCCATTCGATTGCTTGGCGAAGACTGTAGAACCCCGTGCGCAGGATGGCGCGGTTGAGCCCGCTTTTCTGCTTCACATTCTTGCCGGGGTTCTCAACGGTGCCCTTGACGGACGCCGTCATGTTCTTCACCTTCAGGTCCTCGACGTACACGCAGCCGTACTCCTGCGCGAGCGCATGCGCCGTCTTCCTGTTGAAATCCTGTCGAATGCAACGAATCTTTCGATATAGCTTTTGAAGCTTCTCCTTGAGCCGACGCCGCTTGCAACTCGGCTGCTTCTTGTCAAAAGCCTCCGCCAGTCCCAACTTCGCGAGTTTCTTTCGCGACTCCTGGTTGAGCGAAAGCTTGCGTTTCAAGCCCGCAATGCGTTTCTCGATCGAGCGAATCTTCGCCGTGTCGAGATCGTAGAATCGTCCGTCGCTCGTCGCGACGGCATGCACGACGCCGACGTCGATTCCAACATCGAGCGCCTTCATGTCGGGGACCTTGACTTCGAACTCAACCGTGAAGATCACGAACCAGTGGCCGCAGTCCTTCCTGACGTGAATCTGCTTCACGACACCGGGAACGAGCATCCCGTCCGCACACTCGAACTCGATGGGACGCGTTCTGCGGTATCGAATCCAGCCGATCTTCGGGAGCTTGACTCGCCCGTTGGCATCGTCGATGTGTTCAGGAGCAAATTGCGGAATCCGAAAGCCGTCACCGATGTCTTTCGCCTTGAACTTCGGCCACCCTTTGTGTGCCGGATCGCTATTGGGACGGAAGCTGTCGCCGATGGCGCGATCGAGATCGCGCAGGGCCTGCTGGAGCGGTTGGGACATCGCCTCTCGAAGAAAGGCGGTCTCGGGTTGTTTTTTCCAGAGCACCAACTCGTGGGCGAGCTCCTTGTAGGTGAGAAGCTTTTCACCTTTAGACTTGCGCTCGTTTTGGATCCCCAACGCCTTGTTGAAGACAAACCTGCGGCAACCGGCGTTTCGGTTCAAGGCCGCACGTCGGGTCTCGTCAACGTAGAGTTCGTATTGAAAGGCGCAGGTGATCTTCATATGAACATCATGGCACACTTCCTTCAAGAATGCGTGCTTTACAACCAAATGCCCATTTGGGCCTTATATCCTCCCCATGAATGGAGAGGTTTTACGGCCCGTTAGATAAACATTGCAGCTCAGACCGTCGGCATTGTCGAGGATCTTTCCGATCAGACCGCCCTCCTTCCCTTCCAGAAGCGCGTTGCGAAACTCCTTGAGCATCTGTTCCCCGTACCCGGTCAGGCCGAGGAACGTGAACGTCTCCTTCGGAATCAACATCCCGCTGTTGGCCAGCGAGGCGGACTTGTGGGCGTTGTGCTCTCTTCCCGGTCGGAAACTGATGTAGTAGCTCTTGATCCCGTTCTTGCGAAGCCAGTCGACAATCGGCTCATCCTGCACCCAGTGCTGTCCATTCGGGGCCATGATTTCCATGTCCGTGAAAACTTTGCCGATGTCGTGCGCAAGCGCTGCCAAAACCGCCGTCAGGATCCAGCGGCGCTTATTCAGATAAAGATCCTTAGGCGAAGCAGAGCGGTCGAAGATCGTGGTCTTCGCATCGTTGGCGGCGTAGTAGGCCACTTCGAGGCTGTGCGTGAACAAGCCGCCGTAACCTTGGTGATGGTCATACTCGGAAGCCGGCGTCAAGTGCACGATGCGTGCGAGATTGGCAATGACCGGCAGAAGGAAATTCTCGGCTTCCTCTTCGGAAAGCGTCGTGGCGTAGCAGAGGTCCCGGATGAGCTTGCCATTGGCTCTGAAGAGGTCATGAACCGACAGAGCTTCTACGGGATGCGGTGCAGGCGGCCATGCCACGTCGATCTTATCCGTTTCAGCCACGGTCGGAATCTCACTGAACTTCGGACACGCATCGTCCAGGATCTCAACCGTTTTCTTTTTCCGAAACGGAAGTTGGCGAAACAGCCAGCATGAAAGCGTGACCGGCGAAATAACGACGTTGTAGACGGCGTTGATGGATTTATCTAGAAAATTCATAAGATGCCTCGGACGAGTTGATCCGATCATCCTGCCCGAGGATGCGTTGGCCAATGACACGACGAAAAGCAGATTTTGCTTCCCCCTTCCAGGGAAAAAACAAAGCCCGCTGCCTAAACAGCGGGCTTTGCCGAAAGAGATGGCGACAAAACTCGAACAACCTCGCTGATCTCTATGGTGAGGCTTGTACTAGTTGTCATTAGAGTGAAAAGGCGGCAAACGCAGTCGAAAGACTTTCATGAACCGCTCGGGATCGTGCCCCGTAAAGCACGATCCCGCGCTCTTTTTTGCTTTGAGTGTTGCAAGTGAAGTTGCGAGCTTTGTCGTGCTCTCTTCCTCACCCATGCGCATTTCTGCGCTGGTTACAGAGCAATGAAATGGAATCGAGGTGCATACGCTCTGGTGAGGCCCCTAGGAAATTACTTTTCGAGGGGGTAAAACAAAACTCGCAGCCGGCAAAGCCGCGGGTCTTGCAAAGCAATATTAACCCAAAACACATCTGAAAGGGGCTTCTAGAACAATTTATTTTTGACTGTGCCGCAGGAATTAAGCTGAAATTCCGACTTGGAATTTCAGCTGCTCTTCTCTCCTTTTTTTGTACCAAAAATGGCGATCAAACGACCTTTTCCTATCAGTTCAATCCACTGGACTCCATATCTTGCGAACGAAGAGAAAACCTCGTCATCGTCTGCCCTTCTCAAAGGTGCTACCATTTTTCTGGTTCAGGATTTCATCGAACTCCAGAACCACCCAAAATGTCCAAAGGCCCCGCTGTCGGTAACCAGCTGGGCCTTTGTTTTGCCAACTCCAGATTTTGATGAGTCCCTTCCTTGTTTTTGTACCATGTATCGTGTTACGCATTACATTTTGTGCTATAATAGAAGCATCAAGATAAGGAGTTGCTCATGTCCGAAACCACTATCCCAGAAGCCACTAAAGACAAAATCTTCGCCTTCCTCGACATTCTGGATGCAAAGGGCCAACCCATCCCATCCATCCGTGTGATTGCTGCAGAAGTCCACGCGTCCGCCTCCCACGTCAGCCCGGCATTGAAGCTGTGGCGTCAGCTCAAGGCGGAACAGAAGGCCCGCGAAATCAATACTCTCTCGTCTCAAGTTCTTGATGAAGGCGTTTCCAAGACGATTGACGACGCCATGGCCTCTATCCGCGCAGCCGTTGCGGAAGCACTGAGCGCTTCGATGGAGCAATATGCCGAAGCAGACAAACAGCGCGCACTCGAAGCTGCCGATCGCGAAGCTACTCTGCGCGACCGTGCGCTCGAGGCCGAAATGCGAGCGGACCAGTACCTTCAGGACAAAGGCTGGCTCGCACGCGAGCTTGACACCGAGACCATGACGCGCAAGGCTCGGGAAGCAGAAATCGACAGTCTTCGTGAACACAGCTACATGCTCGAATCCGAGCTCGAGGAGACAAAGAAGGCGCTCGCATCTCTGCAGGCTCTCAACGCCACCCTGACGATTGAAAACAAGAAGCTGGCGACCGAGCTCAAGGCCGCGGAAAAGAAGGAGGCCACGCTCTCTAGCAACGGCGATTAACGCATCGGCGAAGCGAGGGGCAAACCCTCGCGCTCCCGGCCTCGGTGGCTACCGCCCCCGCCTGCGATCCCCACACGCCTTGCCAGCAACCGGTCTGCGATCAGGCCGCGCACGACGCGCAGCGGCGTGGAGGCAGCAATCGTGTCGTCGCTCGTTTGCACGAGCGCGTCTGCGCTCGTGCTCAAAAGGGACAGCAGCGAAGCTGCCTCGAGGTTGAGATCTCGGCAGCTTGCAGGGAGATCCCTGCACCCCGCGTCCCGGCAAGCAGGCCGCCCGGGGACACTTCCCCGGGCCCCTTCCCGGTCCGCTCCACGCGGACCGCATCTCCGCGCGCGTCCATTCGCTCCCGCTCATGACGCTGCTCCGATGCGCAGCCTCTACGGCTGCGGCGACTACCGTCGCCCGGCGGCAGAGCCGCGCATGGGGATACCCCCTGCCCCCCTAGCGCGGCGATTGCCGCGCCAAAGTGCGACCCGCAAGCGGGCCGACACTTGCAGGGAGACACGCGGCCTCGTCCGCTCCGTCTCCCGCTATGTTACGTCTTCGCCGTCACATAGCGGGAGACATGAGGAGTTACACCCACTTTTCTACGCTCTATCCCTCTGCAAATAAGAAATTGACGATAACCAAGTTTGAAATTTGGACAATGATTTTCCCCTTTAAAGTTGTCCATAACTCCTCATCCATAAAAAAGTTCAAAACTTCCTGAACTTCATCTGTTTCTACGCAAGAAATGAGCTATTCCCGTACGTAAACTCCTCATAAACCTATAACATTTTCGCGCTCATAGTTTCGCGCTCATAGTTTTGATGTAAAATTATCGCATTCCAGTGGAGTGGTTCACCCCAACGAACCTCGTTCGCAAATCGATCTTTTGCGCGTCGACACTAGGTCTGAAACCGACGGACGTTACACGTCGAGACCAGCGACTTGAATCAGAAGCGCTGACCACCCCCTTGTCTTGGGATGTAAAAAGCACCCTTTGGAGTGCTTATATTTTTTGACCGGTTCGTGAATCCGGACTCCTAGCTTCGGCTTGAGGGGAACGGTGCCAGAGGCACATTTGGGAACGCATTCCCGCTCACGAAAAAAATGCTCGTCAGCTTTCAGACGAAAGAAAAGGAAGCGCCATTCTCAGGCGAAAACAGGAGACGCGAGAACAGTCCGAGCGATACTGGGGCGAATAGGTAGCTTGAGCTGCGAAGCCTGGCTTCGTGGTTGCCGCTCTCCTCTCGAAAGAGAGAAGAGGAGTTCTTACAGAAGTTCTTTGAAAATTCAGGAGGTCCGCGTGACGCTGCATGACGAAGTCGAAGAGTTCAAAGACATGGCCGGCATCGGTCGTCAGGCACGTCCCTACAAGGAGCGGACGTCCGTTCTTGCCCCCCACAGCGCTACGATCTACGAGCTTCTTTTCTCAGAACAGCTAACGATCTATCAGGTCTGGCAGTTTCTCTGCCGTCGACGCGGGCTTCGTGGCATCGCCTATTCGACCGTCCGGCGCTTCGTCATCAAGCAGGGCTGGCATCAGCCAGAGGTGAAGACGTAATGGCAAAGTTCGCGAAGCCTGAAAAACAAGCCGCCTCTGTCATGAAATGCCTACAAGGACGCGGCAACGTCCTCGAATCAGTCGGCACCGTACGCAACTACGAATCTGCTCTTCGCGTAGCCGCAACTTGGGCTCACGAAAATCGCATTGAAGGCGGTCTTCGCGGCATGTCCGTTGAAGACGCAGTTCGTTTCCTCCAAGAACGAAGCACAGAAGTCGGACAAAAGACCATTGATCTTAATCGACAAGCGCTTCAGTGCATGATGCAGCATGTCACACACAAGCTCCAGGAAAACGAACGCCTTGAAATGGTCCAAGGCATTCCTCAACAACTTTCCTCTCGCATCTACACTCCCGAGCAGGTTCAGGCCATTGCGGACAACCAGCAACCGAAAAATGCGCTTGCAACTGAAATTGCCTACGCGACAGGTCTGCGTGCATCCGAATTGCTGACGCTGAGACCAATCGAAGACCGAACGCCGGACATTCGTCTTCGAGACGGTCGCGACCGCACACTTGAGACAAAATTCAGCGGTCGAGAAGATTCTGTTGCCTACACCGTCCACGGAAAAGGCGGATTAGTACGAGAAGTCCGAATCCCTACTGCGCTAGCCGAACGATTGGAAGCGATGCGCCTCCCAGAACCTGTCGTCGTGCAAGACCGCGGAATCAACCGTGAAACCTGGTACGGAATCGGCGGTGGTAACGCGTGGTCAGCGTCAGTTACCAGAGTCTCTGAAAAACTTTTCGGCTGGTCTCATGGTGCTCACGGCCTTCGGCATACCTACGCTCAAGAACGAATGGACGAATTGCGCAAACAAGGACTTCATGAGCCGGTCGCAAAAGAAACTGTATCTCAAGAGGTCGGGCATTTTAGACCCGACATCACTGACACATATTTGAGGTGAGCATGTTCGGTTTCGGAAAATCCGCCAAACTTGATGAACGAGAACGACTTCTCCAAGAACGCGAACAAGCACTTAATGCACGAGAAAAAGCGCTTAATGTGCGCGAACGGGAATTCAATATAAGAGAGAAACGCCTCAAGGAGCGTGAAACCGCTGTATCTCAATGGGAGAGAGAAGCTGCCGAAAAACTCAAAAGAGCGCATTTGCGCAAAGAAGAAGCTCTCAAGACCGAACTTTCGGCGCAAGCTAAACTGAACCTTCTTGACGAGGCCAGCTTTCAACTGCGGCTCGATCGCGAGAATTTTCTGCTTTGGAAGCAAAAGGAGACGAACAATCTGCAGAAAAACGCGGAAGCCCAGATCCAAGAACAGAGGAAGAAAGGCTTTCAAGAGGGACTTTTTCGCGGTCGGCTAGAAGGCCTCACTAGCGGCAAAAAAGACTACCGCGCTCTTGAGAGAGAGCGAGATGCTGCAACGAAGCGAGCGAGGAATGCTCGATTTGCAGCCATCCGGCGCAAGAAAAAAGAAGAAAATTGAAAAAATCTAGCAAGCCCCGGTAACGGGGCTTTTTCATAGAAAGAAGCACTATATGTAACATGTAACGTATTACATGTTACTGCGCTCTGCTGCCGACACGTGAATTTCCGTTAACCGATTAATTGCCTCTTTGAAAGTACAGCCAGTTAAGTGCATCACCAAATCAATTGCTCCTTTCTTGCCCACCTGTTTTCTCGTATCAAACCAAAGCGAATCAGTGATAACAAGCTCATGCTGGAATCCGCTAGGTTCAGAAGCAATAACCCGGATCGTTTTCAAATTTCCTGTCGGATGAAAATCACGATCCTTCTTAACGTACAAATGCAAGCCCTCAAGCACCAACACTAATGGCATTGCTTTCAAGAACGCGATCTTTTCTCTTGAAATTTGAAATTTTTTCTTAGGCATAGCCAATCCTCCACTCTTCAAGATCAAGAGCAAATAAACCTGTGGATAAGTTCCCTCCTGGGTCCTCTCCTTCCCCCTTACCCCCCTTTCTCTCGACTAGTCCTCTCTCGATAACCTCGAGAGGCAAATCTCCCTGCGCTTGGCGCAGAGGGTGCCCCAGATGATAGACAGCACTTTGAACACCCTTTGCTGAGGGAATTTCTTTTTTCAGATAGCCGGCGATTGAAGCAGGACTAAGTTCAAGCTCTTTAGCGATCGCTCGAATCGACAAGCCCTGAGCACGCAGCTCATGTGCTCTCGCACAGCGTTGCTCTGCGCGACTTAGATACAGTGCGCGCGGCATGATGTTCGCTTTCCGGCGACGTGCTTCACGTGCTTCCTTGCGGCGCTCATGCTTCACAGATGCAGAAGCAAGCGTTTTGAGCTGACGTTGCTCTTCAAGAGTGATCTCAAGATCAGAAATAAGCTTCTCGGTTTTCGGGGTGTACAGCTCGATGCGTTTCACGTCCTGAGACTTTCTGTGAGTCGAACGCATCTTCATGCGCACGGTCACTAAGTCGCCAAGACGGAAGTTCCAGTTCGGATCGATCTTCCTCGCCAACAGCGAAGCCATCGCGTCGAAATTGTCATCCGTCACACGACCGGCAAGACACATGAAATTCATCTGCCAGAAGAGACAAATCATGCGTTTACCTTCTGGCATTCCGCCTCGGATTTCGACGAGCTTTTCAAGATCATCCGACCGCATAGCATTGACGCTCTGCGGATTCCACTTCACTTTTTGGGCTTTGGTCTCTTTTGATTGCGCTTGCTCCTTCTTCCGATTGCGAAACTCACGAATCTGCTGACGTGTGAACGGAAGTACCTGATCGGCGAACTTGTCGAATTCGTAGCGACAGATCGAGCCGTCCAGCGTGCTTTCGACGTTGACGTACACAACTTCGCAACGATTTTTCTGCTTGGCCGCTTTCGTGTTCGTCGTAGCAACTAGTCGCAAGAAACGCGCAGCATCTGTGGCCTTCGGGTCAGCTCCGAAAGCTTTGAATTTCTCAACGAGATGCTTTTCAACTGCAGACCAGCGAGGAAGAGCGGGATGAGGAATGGCTTTCGTATAAAGCCATTTAAGATGCAACCCACGACCAGAATGAACGATGACTGATGGGCGTGGAATACGCGACTCGTCGCAGACCTGCAAGAGGAAATTCGCTCGATCTACTGGCGTGAGGTCCTGAGCCCAAGGTAGATCATCACAGTCGATGTCAACGAAGCTCAAACCAACAGAGCGCACATTTTCAACAGTGCGACGAGTGCGATAAAACGTGGCCTGGGAGATCCAAACGTCAGATTGGGAATTTTGGTGAAGAGCGAGAACCTCTTCAAGTCGATGAACCGGATAGGCTTCCGTGAAGAAGTCTGAGTCTTCGTTCTTCGTCATGACGAAGAAGAAGCCATCGTCCGCATCGTTTAAGTACCAAAACGGTTCAGCGTAGGGCTCGATGACTGCAAGGTCGAATTCTTGTGAAGTTCGATTTGTAGGGGGGGGGGGAAGTTGGCTATAATCTCGCATAAGATGAAGGATGAAGGATAAATCTGTCGTCTTCATCGAGTCCTTACGTCTCGTCCAAAAAGATCCGTAAGACTCACCACAGTTCCGAACTTCTGCTAAAAGTTCGAAACAAACTCTTTTGAAAGACCGTGTTGAGGTGCGAACTCAACGCGGTCTTTCTTTATGAACAAAGTTTAATGCTTTTTCTGAAAACTTGAAGTCTTCGTGACGTCTCAAAAGATCCGAACCCAAAGCGAACACAAAGGGAACTGCAACGAGACTCAAACAATCATTTTAAGGGTTAACCCTCATAAATACCTAGGTGTTGCCTAGGTGTTACCTAGGTGTTGCCTAGGCATTTGTTTCAAAAAATGTCCGTCCCCCCCCCCCCTTTACAGATTGACTTCGATCAACAATTTGCAAAAAAAATAAGGGGCGCTTCTTCTCTCTGAGAAACGCCCCCTCTTTTGTGGGTCATGAAGACTAGTGACCGCTTACATGATCACACGATCTACCGCTTTCTTAATCAGCATGGTTAGCATCTGCGATCTGGTTTGATCAAGATCCTCGCAGAGTTCATCGAACTCATCAAGCAACTTAGGATCGATGTTCAGTGTGATAACGGCTTTCCGGCCACGAAGCTTTCGAACTTTTTTTTCCTTCTTTTTAGTCTCTTCTTCGAAGTTGGAAACTCCTTCCCGGTAACCAGCATCAGGCGCACCGGAAAGAAAGCGATCTTCCAATTCACTATCTTCAAGCTTCAACTTGGCTGCTTCAACCATTCTGAATGAAGCAATTGGCATTATTCAGTCTCCCAATCAGCAAAAACGGCCTCAACCAACGCATTGACTTCAGCCATCGCCTTTTTGTCTTTCACCTTTAGCTCGCTAACTCCCATCCCAAAACCAGACGAGGTTGCATAGGCTTTCCGTCGACAAAGCTTCGTATCCAATAGTGTTAGTTCAGGAAAATCCTGAAGCGCCATCACGGCGTCTTCGTTTTCCGATCCGGACGGACTTGTGTCGGCGCTATTGAGAACCGCATAAGCCTTCAGCGGTCGACCACGGCGAGCCGTCTTAGCCTCTTGAACTAGCTTTGACATGGCAGAAAGTCCCCAAATATCGAAGCTTCTAGGCTGGAAGGGAACCAACAAAACATCGCAAAGCAACAGTGCGGCACGGAGCGTAGATGAATCGAAGCCACCGACATCAATAACGATCGCATCCCATTTGTCTCGTTGTAATTGAACCTGGGATTTCAACAGCTGGCCTTCCGGGTACGAAGCACAGGCCACCAATGGCTTCACCTTTTGCGAGTCTCTAAGTGTCAGCGCAATCGTAGCGGTACGTTGTCTGTCACCGTCGATCAACCAAACATCAGCACCTTTCTTTGCCTTTGCGATCGACAACTGCAAAGCGATTGTGGTTTTGCCAACGCCCCCTTTGGTGGCTGCAACTGCAATGATTTTGGGTTTCATAGCCGGTGTTCCTCATGTGTTTTTCGATGCGACCAGTATACCAGAATCACGAGCAAATTACCTATACACTACCTAGGTATTACCTAGGTAGTGTATAGGTAATACCTAGGTGTTTTTGTTGCTCTCAAAACAAAAACGCCTGTTGGAGAGATTCAACAGACGTCTTCAACTTACTTGTAGTAATATCTACTGGTCCCAGCGCTACGGAGGTCTAGCGCGTCAAAGGATTCGGAAGGGGTGGTTTCTTCCGAGTCGTCGGCGGCATCCTGTCGTCCGGCTGAAAACTCAAAGCCGCCAAAAGTAAAGCGCCCGAAGGTTCGTGTCCCTGGGCGCTTTGGAGGTTAGCGAAGATGTACGAGATCTTTCGCCATGCCTACATCTTAGCACAAAGGAAATTGCGCATCGCCAGGGCAATCGCATGACTTTTTCGAGGGTTAGCCCTTGACACCGTCAAGCAAACC
>ENA-OPCG01000671-OPCG01000671.1-human-gut-metagenome-genome-assembly--contig:-NODE-671-length-13728-cov-2.983252_pt1 | contig 13728 bp, 10 predicted proteins | sample MGYA00241248_ERZ501476 | MGnify/ENA primary metagenome ERZ501476 (study PRJEB25962, sample SAMEA2042629) | human gut metagenome | biome: human gut; feature: human-associated habitat; material: faeces... | reverse complement strand
TTCTCAGAAACAGAGCTCATCGCGCGCGTCACCGCGCTCATGCGCCGCTACCAGTCGCTAGAGAAGATAAAGGAAGCAGATGTCGAAGACCTTATGCAGACAGAGACCATGAACGAAAAAGCAGCACAGGCAGTGTATGCATTTTTCCACTCTGCCACGTAGATTTTGAAGATAATCTGTGGTATACTAAAAAACAAATATACATCAAGGGGGACCGCGAATGGATGCATTACACTCAGTATCAGTTGCAAAGGTAGCAGAATTGCTCGATCTCAACAATCTCACAAAAGAGATGAACCTAAAGGAGAGGGCGATAGAGTGCTCGGACGTCAACAGACCGGCGCTTCAGCTCTCAGGATATTTTGATCATTTTGAGGAGAGACGAATACAGATTATCGGAAATGTAGAGTATACTTATATAGAGAAGATGAGCGACAGCGAGAAAAAAGAGCGCTATAGCCGTTTCATGGAGTTTGATATACCATGTATCATCTTCTGCAGAGATTTACAGCCGGATGAGATATTTATGGAAGAGGCCAGAGAGCACGGTATTCCGGTGCTGTCAACAGGCCGTTCCACATCAAGCTTTATGGCTGAGCTCATCTATTGTCTTGGTGAGCAGCTCGCACCGTGCATTACAGTGCACGGCGTGCTGGTAGATGTATACGGCGAGGGAGTAATGATCACAGGCGAGAGCGGTATCGGAAAGAGCGAGGCCGCACTCGAGCTCATCAGACGAGGCCATCGTCTTGTGACGGATGATGTGGTGGAAATCAGAAAGATCAACGAGCATACGCTCATGGGCACATCGCCTGAGATTACCAGACACTTTATAGAGCTTCGAGGCATCGGAATCATCGATGTCAAGACACTTTACGGAGTAGAGTGTGTAAAGGAAAAACAGCAGATAGACCTCGTAATCAAGCTCGAGGACTGGAAAAAGGAGGCAGATTACGACAGACTCGGCCTCGAGGAAGAATATGCCGAGTATCTCGGCAACAAGGTAGTGTGTCATTCACTGCCAATCAGACCGGGACGTAATCTGGCGGTCATCGTAGAGACAGCAGCAGTCAATCACAGACAAAAGAAGATGGGCTACAATGCAGCTCAGGAGCTGTATCGCCGCGTCCAGGCAAATCTTACAAAAAATTCGGAGGTATAATAAATCATGGCAATAGAAAAGAAAAACGCCTGGGAGAAGTATCCCCAGGGACCTGAAAGAGAAAAATTATTTGCATTTGCAGAGGATTACAGAAGGTTTATATCCGGCTGCAAGACAGAGCGCGAGTGCACGGCAGCAGTTTATGCTGACGCTACAGGACACGGCTTTGTGGACCTTGATGAGCTCATCGAGACAGGAAAGAGCGTAAAGGCAGGAGATAAAATCATAGCAAACAATATGGGAAAGGGACTGGCGCTGTTTATCGTGGGCAGTAATCCTCTTGAGAAGGGTATGAATATCCTTGGAGCCCATATTGATTCACCTAGAATGGACTTAAAGCAGGTGCCTTTATACGAGGACACAGACATGGCACTTTTAGACACACATTATTATGGCGGCATCAAGAAATACCAGTGGGTTACACTGCCGCTTGCACTTCACGGAGTCATCTGTAAAAAGGATGGCAGCACAGTGACAGTCAATATCGGAGACAAGCCAAATGATCCTGTAGTGGGTGTGAGCGATCTGCTTATTCATCTGTCAGGCGAGCAGATGGGCAAGAAGGCCTCAGAGGTCATAAAGGGCGAGAGCCTTGATGTGCTGATCGGAAGCATACCGGGACCAGAAAAGGACGAGGACGACAAGGATATCAAGGAGAGAGTAAAGGCCAATATCCTCACAATACTTTCGCAGGAGTACGGTGTGGACGAGGATGATTTCCTTTCAGCAGAGATAGAGGTGGTACCTGCCGGAGAGGCAAGAGACTACGGACTTGACAGAAGTATGATCATGGGTTACGGCCACGACGACAGAGTGTGCGCATATCCTTCATACAGAGCTATGCTTGAGATAGAGGGCGCACCGGAATATACAAGTGTATGCCTGCTCGTGGACAAAGAGGAAATCGGCTCAGTGGGAGCCAGCGGCATGCAGTCACGCTTTTTCGAAAACTGTGTGGCAGAGGTGATGAACCTGGCAGGAGACTATAGCGAGCTTGCAGTCAGACGTGCAATGAAAAACTCAAAGGTACTCTCATCAGACGTATCAGCAGCCTTTGACCCGAACTATCCATCGGTTATGGAAAAGAAGAACTCGGCATACTTCGGAAAGGGCCTTGTATTCAACAAATATACAGGCGCCAGAGGTAAATCAGGCTCAAACGATGCCAACGCAGAGTATGTTGCAAGGCTTAGAAATATCATGGATACAGCAGATGTTTCATTCCAGACAGCAGAGCTTGGAAAGGTAGACGAGGGAGGCGGCGGAACAATCGCATATATCCTCGCAAACTATGACATGAATGTTATTGACAGCGGTGTGCCGGTGCTCAACATGCATGCGCCATGGGAAATCATCAGCAAGGTCGATTTATATGAGGCATTCAGAGGCTACATTGCATTTTTGAAGGAAGCATAGGCTAAAGGAATATAAGATGAATCAGACATTTGTAAAAAGTGTAACAGAACAATTGCCGCAGCTTGGTCTCCTGCAGGATGAGCCGATGAAAAAACACACGACCTTCCGCATAGGAGGCCCGGCAGATTACTATGCAGAGCCTGATATGAGCCGGATTTCAAAGCTTATAGAGATGGCTAAGGCATGTGATATGCCGGTTACAGTGATAGGAAACGGAAGCAATCTGCTGGTAGGAGATAAGGGCATCAGAGGCCTTGTAATTGGTATTGGAAAAGGCCTGTCCGAAATCGAGGTGACAGAAGCTGTGGCGCAGCAAAGCACAGCGCAGGATTTCATAGCACAAGACAACTGTCATATCATCACAGCGGGCGCCGGGGCTATCCTTGCAGCAGTGGCGGCAAAGGCAGCGGAGGCATCGCTTTCAGGTCTTGAATTTGCATCGGGCATACCCGGAAGTGTTGGAGGCGCGGTGGTCATGAACGCAGGAGCCTACGGTGGAGAGATAAAGGATGTCCTAATCGATGCCACAGTGCTCACAGCAGAGGGCGAGCTAAAGACTGTCACAAGGGATGAGCTTGACTTATCCTACAGGCACAGCATAGTCCCGGAAAAGGGCTATATAGTGCTGTCAGCCAGATTCAGGCTCACACCAAAGCCACAGGATGAGATAAAGTCATATATGGCAGAGCTTCGCACAAAGAGAGTGGAGAAGCAGCCACTTGAGTACCCAAGTGCAGGCAGCACCTTTAAGAGACCGGAGGGCTATTTTGCAGGGAAGCTTATCATGGATGCAGGCCTTCGAGGCTACAGCGTGGGAGATGCGCAGGTGTCGGAGAAGCACTGCGGCTTTGTAGTCAATAAGGGCGAAGCCACTGCAGCGGATGTCCTGACACTCATAAAAGACGTGCAGGAAACAGTTTTAAAGCAGTTTGGAGTAAAGCTCGAACCGGAAGTTAAGATGATTGGAGAATTCTAGTGAAATTTGTAATAGTGACGGGCATGTCAGGTGCCGGAAAAAGCACAGCAATGAAAATGATGGAGGATATGGGATATTTCTGTATAGACAATCTGCCTATACAGCTATTAGATAAGCTCATAGACCTTTCAAACACCTTCCACAGTGATGTGTCCAAGGTGGCAGTCGGCATAGATGTGCGAAACGGCTCAGGAATTGATGCGATTCCACAGACACTCGAGCAGCTAAGGCAGAAAAATTTTCCGTATGAGATACTTTTCCTCGATGCTGAGGATGAGGTGCTTGTAAAGCGATACAAGGAGACGAGGCGAAACCATCCTCTCGCAGGCAGTGAGCGCATCAATAAGGGCATCGTGCTTGAGAGGGAAAAGCTGCAGTATTTAAAGGACAATGCTGACTATATCATAGACACAAGCCAGCTTCTCACAAGGGAGCTTAAAATTGAGCTGGAAAAGATATTTGTGCAGAATGAGGATTACAAGAATCTGTTTATCACGATACTGTCCTTCGGCTTCAAGTATGGCATACCGTCAGACTCTGATATAGTCATGGATGTGAGGTTTTTGCCAAATCCATACTATGTGGACGGACTACGCGCGAAAACCGGCAATGATAAGGAGATACAGGACTATGTCATGCAGTTTCCGGAGGCAAATGAGTTTATCGACAAGCTTGATGATATGATAAAGTTTCTCATTCCAAACTATATTTCTGAGGGCAAGAACCAGCTTGTTATATCTATAGGCTGCACCGGAGGCAAGCACCGCTCGGTAACGCTTGCAAACGAGCTGTACAAGAGGCTTAGCGGTTGTAATGACTATGGACTTAAGATAGAGCATCGCGATATAGGAAAGGATGCATTGAGAGGTAAATAACATGTCATTTTCCAGTGATGTAAAGGAAGAGCTGGCAAAGCAGATATCAAAAAGCAGGCACTGTCAGCTCGCTGAGCTTGCAGGCATCATAGAGCTTTCGGGCCGTATCAATGAAAAAACAAAGGGACTTGAGCTCGACACCGAAAACCTGCTGCTTTTAAATAAATATGCCACACTTATGAAGCGTGCCTTTGGCACAGATACCACAAAGGCGCTGGATGAGCAGGATACCGGAAAGATATTTGCAGCGCTTAAAATCACGGCACAGCCTGTCAACAGACAGACCGCAGACGGACTGCTTCTTATGCAGACATGCTGCAAGAGAGCCTTTATCAGGGGAGCTTTCATGGCAGCAGGCTCGATAAGCGATCCCAACAAAGCGTACCATTTTGAGATAGTGTGTCATACGAAAGAGCAGGCAAAGCAGCTTCAGGAGCTCTTGTGCGGCTTTGATACGGATGCCAAGATAGTAGAGCGCAAGGGGCACTATGTAGTGTACATAAAGGAGGGCGCCCATATCGTGGACAGTCTCAACATCATGGAGGCGTATGTGTCACTCATGAAGCTGGAAAATGTGCGTATATTAAAGGAAATGCGCAACAGTGTAAACCGTAAAGTAAACTGCGAAACCGCAAACATCAGCAAGACTGTGAATGCGGCAGTAAAGCAGATAGAGGATATCAGACTGATACAGAAAATGAGAGGACTCGATGATTTACCGGCGCAGCTTCGGGAGATGGCGCTGCTTCGGCTTGAATATCCGGATGCACCGCTAAAGGAGCTCGGAGGATATCTGGATCCGCCAATGGGCAAATCGGGAGTCAACCACAGGCTTAGAAAATTATCGGCGATTGCGGAGGAACTGAGATAGATGAAGAAAAAGCTTTTATTTGTATTTAATCCCAAATCAGGCAAGGGACTCATAAAGGAGCACCTTGTAAATATCGTGGACATCATGACAAAGGCCGGATACAAAATCACCATTTATCCTACACAGTGTCAGGGAGATGCCATAAAAAAGGTCAGGAAAAATGCTGAGAAGTATGACCTTGTAGTGTGCAGCGGCGGAGACGGCACACTCGACGAGGTAGTGACCGGCATGGAGCAAAGCGAGGTAAATGTACCGATAGGATACATCCCTGCGGGCAGCACCAATGACTTTGCAAACTCTCTCGGCATACCAAAAAATATGGAGGAGGCCGCAAGAGTTGCCGTAAACGGTACTCCATTCCCATGTGATGTGGGAGGCTTCAACGGAGATACCTTCGTATATGTTGCAGCCTTTGGCCTTTTTACAGAGGTATCCTACCAGACCTCGCAGCAGATGAAAAATATACTGGGACATGCCGCATATATTTTAGAGGGTGCAAAGCACCTGATGGATATCACCTCGTACAGGATGAAGGTGAGCCATGACGGTGAGATAATAGAGGATGAGTTTATATATGGAATGGTGACCAACTCCCTTTCGGTAGGAGGCTTCAAGGGCATATCAGGTCCTGACGTACTGCTTGACGATGGCCTTTTCGAGGTGACACTCATCAAGAATCCAAAAAACCCGATCGAGCTCAACAAGATACTTGCGGGACTGGCAAACCGTGAAAATGACAATGAGCTCATCTACTCCTTCAAGACCAGTGAGCTGCATGTGGAGAGTGAGGAGGAGGTACCGTGGACACTCGACGGAGAGTTTGGTGGCAGCCACACGGATCTGACCATCACTAATCTGAACAAACAGATTACCATTATGTGCTGATAAATACAAAATCGGACATAAAATAGTAATAGTACACAATTTTTTGTCTGATTGTGTTAAAAATTTAACTTTATTTTTATAAGGTTATGTAATATAATAACATTAGCATTTAATTAACAGGAGGAAAAAAATATGTTAGTATCTGCAACAGAAATGCTTAAGAAAGCAAAAGAAGGACATTACGCAGTAGGTCAGTTCAACATCAACAACCTTGAGTGGACAAAATCAATACTTTTAACAGCAGAGGAGCTTAAGAGCCCTGTAATCCTTGGTGTATCTGAGGGTGCCGGAAAGTACATGACAGGCTTCGGTACAGTAGCAGCAATGGTTAAGGCTATGCATGACGAGCTCGGTATCACAGTACCTGTAGCACTTCACCTTGATCACGGCACATACGAAGGATGCTACAAGTGCATCAAGGCCGGCTTCACATCAATCATGTTCGACGGATCTCATTATCCAATCGATGAGAACGTTGCAAAGACAAAAGAGTTAGTAACAGTTGCTCATGCAATGGGCATGTCTATCGAGGCTGAAGTTGGTTCAATCGGTGGCGAGGAAGACGGAGTTGTTGGAATGGGCGAGTGCGCTGATCCTGACGAGTGCAAGAGAGTTGCTGATCTTGGTGTAGATATGCTTGCAGCAGGAATCGGAAACATTCACGGAAAATATCCTGCAAACTGGAAGGGACTCAGCTTTGAGACTCTTGACGCTATCCAGCAGAAGACTGGTGTTATGCCATTAGTACTTCACGGTGGTACAGGAATCCCAGCTGACATGATTAAGAAAGCAATCGACCTTGGAGTATCTAAGATCAACGTTAACACAGAGTGCCAGCTTTCATTCGCAGATGCAACACGTAAATACATCGAGGCCGGAAAAGATCTTGAGGGCAAGGGATTTGACCCTCGTAAGCTTCTTGCTCCAGGTGCTGAGGCAATCAAGGCAACAGTTAAGGAGAAGATGGAGCTTTTCGGATCAGTTGGAAAGGCTGAATAATATTATTGCAATTTAGTATTTTTGCACATACTACTTTACAAAATATTTATATCTTGTAGTAAAATTTTATAAAACTTAACTTTTTTAACATAAACGCTTGATTTTTGATACTCAAAGGAGTATCTTAATTTCAGAAATAATGTTAAGCGAAATGAACGAGGGCGTTCCACCATAGATGGAGTGCCCTCTTTTTTAATAAACTAAGAAGTCCGGCATAAAACAAGAATATTCGAGTTTATATGTTGTGCAGCTGTTTAAACATTATTTGAAAATAACAATTCACTCAAGGGGATTGATGAACAGAAAGGATGTAAGATATGAGCGAACAGGAATATTTCAACGTAGCAGACATCTTTGGAGAGAACGTATTTAACGATGCAGTTATGCAGGAGCGTCTTCCAAAGAAGGTTTACAAGAAGCTCCATGAGGTTATGGACGAAGGAAAGGAGCTTGATCTCGAGACTGCTGATGTTATCGCACACGAGATGAAGGAATGGGCCATTGAGAAGGGTGCAACACACTATACACATTGGTTCCAGCCACTTACAGGCGTTACTGCTGAGAAGCATGATTCATTTATCACTTCTCCAATGCCAAACGGAAAAGTACTTATGAGCTTTTCAGGAAAAGAGTTAATAAAGGGTGAGCCGGATGCTTCATCTTTCCCATCAGGTGGTCTTCGTGCTACATTTGAGGCAAGAGGATATACAGCCTGGGATTGTACATCACCTGCATTTGTAAGACAGGATGCAGCAGGCGCAACACTTTGCATTCCAACAGCCTTCTGTTCATACACAGGCGAGGCTCTTGATCAGAAGACACCTCTTCTTAGATCAATGGAAGCAATCAATGATCAGGCACTGAGACTTCTTAGATTATTCGGAAATACAACATCAAAGAAGGTTACACCTTCTGTCGGACCTGAGCAGGAGTACTTCATCGTAGATCGTGAGAAGTATTTACAGAGAAAGGATCTCATCTTCACAGGACGTACACTTTTCGGAGCTATGCCTCCAAAGGGACAGGAGATGGATGATCATTATTTCGGAGCTATCCGCGAGAGAATCGCAGCTTACATGAGAGATGTAAACAAGGAGCTCTGGAAGCTTGGTGTTTCAGCCAAGACACAGCACAACGAGGTAGCACCTGCACAGCACGAGCTTGCACCTATCTATGCTGAGTGCAACGTAGCTGTTGACCACAACCAGCTTATCATGGAGACACTTAAGAAGGTGGCAGGCCGTCACGGACTCCAGTGCTTACTTCATGAGAAGCCATTCGCAGGAGTTAACGGTTCAGGAAAGCATGACAACTGGTCAATCACAACAGATGATGGTATCAACATGCTTGAGCCTGGCAAGACACCACATGACAATGTACAGTTCTTACTTGTACTCACATGTATGTTAAAGGCAATCGACGAGCATGCAGCACTTCTTCGTGCGGCAGCAGCAGATGTAGGAAACGATCACAGACTTGGAGCTAACGAGGCACCACCTGCAATCCTTTCTATCTACCTTGGAGACCAGCTCGGAGACGTATTGAACCAGCTTATCGCAACAGGTACAGCTACACACAGCTTAAAGGGTGAGAAGCTTGAGACAGGTGTAAAGACAATTCCTGATTTCATGAAGGATGCTACAGACCGTAACCGTACATCACCATTCGCATTCACAGGAAACAAGTTCGAGTTCCGTATGGTTGGTTCACAGGATTCTGTTGCACAGGCCAACATCGTGCTTAACACAATCGTTGCTGAGGCATTCTCAGACGCTTGTGATATACTCGAGAAGGCAGACAACTTTGACCTCGCTGTACATGATCTCATCAAGGATTACGCAGTAGAGCACCAGAGAATCGTATTCAACGGAAACGGATACTCAGATGAGTGGGTAGCTGAGGCAGAGAGACGTGGACTTCCAAACATCAAGTCTATGGTAGATGCAATTCCTGCATACGTTGCTCCTGAGTCAGTTGCAGCATTCGAGAAGTTCGGTGTATTTACAAAGACAGAGCTTGAGAGCCGTGCCGAGATCGAGTATGAGACATATGCAAAGACTATTAATATAGAAGCAAAGGCTATGATTGATATTGCCGGAAAGCAGATTATTCCTGCAGTTATCAAGTATATTACATCACTTGCACAGTCAGTTAACTCAGTTAAGAGTGCAGTTGCTGATGCAGATGTATCTGTTCAGTCAGAGCTTCTTACAGAGAGCTCAGCTCTTCTCTCAGATGCACAGGTTGCACTTGCAAAGCTTAAGGATGAGACAGCAAAGGCCGGTGCTATGGAAGAGGGCAGAGAGCAGGCTGTTTACTACAGAGATGTTGTAAAGACTGCTATGGATGCTCTTCGTACTCCGGTTGATGAGCTTGAGATGATTGTCGACAAAGAGATGTGGCCAATGCCATCATACGGCGATTTAATTTTCGAGGTTTAATCCTTGTAGTTTAAGGCCCAAAGCTTACGGAAAGCTGTTTAGAGCGGCATATATGATTTAATTTAACATAATAATAAAATGGAGACATTTTGCTGAACCACGAAGCTGTGGAAATTGGTGAAGTGTCTCTGTTTTTTTATAAATTTTATTTTCGATAAAATGAAAAAATGAAAGAAGAAACAGGAAAGAGAGGACATTACTATGACAGAAGAGATTAGTGGAGTAATTTTCGGAGTCTGGTTCCTTATTGGAGCAGCATTGGTATTCTGGATGCAGGCAGGTTTTGCTATGGTGGAAGCAGGTTTTACCAGAGCAAAGAATACCGGTAACATCCTTATGAAAAACCTCATGGATTTCTGTATTGGTACAGTTGTATTCATACTGATTGGTTTTTCACTTTTATTAGGTGAAGATGTTCTTGGTTTCATCGGTAAACCGGGATTTGACATCTTTACATCTTACAAAGATTTTGACTGGTCAAACTTTGTATTCAACCTGGTTTTCTGTGCGACAACAGCAACTATCGTATCAGGAGCTATGGCTGAGAGAACAAAATTTATTTCCTACTGTGTTTATTCAGGAGTTATTTCAGCACTTATTTATCCAATCGAGGCTCACTGGATCTGGGGTGGTGGCTGGCTTTCACAGATTGGCTTCCATGATTTCGCAGGTTCATGTGCCATCCACATGGTTGGTGGTATCAGTGCTCTTGTAGGAGCTGCAATTCTTGGACCTCGTATCGGAAAGTTTACAAAGGATAAAAACGGAAAGATTACAAAAGTAAACGCTATTCCGGGACATAACATCACAATCGGTGCACTCGGTGTATTCATTCTCTGGCTTGGCTGGTATGGATTCAACGGTGCAGCAGCAAAATCAGTAGAGCAGCTTGGTTCTATCTTTGTAACAACAACAATCGCACCTGCACTTGCAACAGTTTCATGTATGATATTTACATGGCTCAAATATGGCAAGCCTGATGTGTCAATGTGTCTCAACGCTTCACTCGCTGGTCTCGTTGCCATCACAGCTCCTTGTGATACAGTCGATGCTTTCGGCTCAGCTATCATCGGTATCGTTGCCGGACTTCTCGTAGTATTCGGAGTATGGCTCTGTGACCACGCATTACATGTTGACGATCCTGTCGGTGCCGTAGCCGTACATGGTGTAAATGGTATCTGGGGAACAATCGCTGTAGGTCTCTTCTCCACAACAACTGTTCCTGGAAATGATACATTAAACGGTCTGTTCTACGGCGGTGGCATTCATCCACTTCTCATCCAGTTACTTGGATTTGCAGCAGTTGCAGCATGGACAGCAGTTACGATCACCATCGTATTCCTGATCATCAAGAAGACTATGGGACTTAGAGTATCTGAGGAGGAAGAGATCAAGGGACTTGATCCTACAGAGCATGGTCTTCCTACAGCATACGCAGATTTCCTGACAACAAAGTAATTCATAATATATAGTATTATCTGCAAGCAAAAAGCCTGTGGTATGAATCAAAGTTCATATCACAGGCTTTTTAATATATTCACATCCACATGCCATGTATAAGCAGTATATGCGGATTCTTCCTGTCTCCATACTCGTGTATTGTCATCTCTTACCCCCTGTAAAAGCATTAGTTAGATTGTCCTAACCTATGACATATTATCACAGAAAGGCACTTATATACAACACAATATTGCACAAAGAAAAAAGATCCCAGTCATTACGACCGGGATCCGTCTTAAAACAAACATCTATAGATTAAAGACTGTAAGAACCTGATTCTCCATCAGCTGTATAATATACCATGCCTGTTTCTGGCTGGTAGTATACGTTCAATTCCTTAACTGTCTTATTGCCAATAACTTCCTTCACCTTAGCAACGATTGCTGCCATCTTGATCTGACCGCCAGCGAACTCAACAAATACATTCTCTGTTGTCTTAGCTGGAGCTGCCTTCTTTGCTGTAGCCTTCTTTGCAGGTGCTGCTGCCTTTGTCTCTTCCTTCTTAGCTGGTGCTGTTTTCTTTGCAGGTGCTGCCTTTGGCTCTTCCTTAACTGGAGCTGCCTTCTTTGCAGGTGCTGCCTTTGTCTCTGTAGCTGCTGTCTTCTTTGCAGCTTCCTCTTTCTTAACTGCCTCAACCTTAGCAAGTGCTGCTGCAGGTGTTGCCTTTGTTACCTTCTTTGTCTCATCTGCCTTCTTTGCTGTAGCCATGATTCTTTCCTCCCAAATAAAAAGTATCTATGTAATCTTATGTATTTATTTTCAAGCTAGGTTGATATTACTCCATTTTTTATATTTTTTCAATATAACCAAATTCTTTTCTCCCTTTTGTATCGTTTTGGGAATTGATTTACAATAAATGGCAACACTTTACACAAAAAGGCGGTCACAGATCGTTGTAAATCCGTGACCGCTTTTGTCATTTTGTACAAATACACACACTAATTCGTGAGAATATTAACCACTTCACTCAATTTCATTCCGTTTGATCCCTTCAAAAGCACTATATCCTCAGGCTTCATGAGCGCCATAAGGTATATCGCGATCTCCTCCGTGTCAGTGAATGACACAGTCTTGGCATACTTCGTATCACAGGCATCCAGAGCTTCCTTGATCTTCTGGGCATGCTCTCCGATGACTATGACCTCATCTATCTTCTTATCTCTGAGATACTCTCCGACTTCATAGTGGTACTCATCGCTCTTCTCTCCGAGCTCAAGCATATCGCCGAGCACGATATACTTCTTGCCCTCGCACTTCATGTCACAGAGGACATCGGTGCTAGCCTTCATGGAATCAGGGCTTGCATTGTATGTATCGTCTATGATCGTGTATTTGCCAGGAAGCTTGATGACCTTCTGTCTGAGACCTCTGAAATTCTCAAATGCCTTCGACGACTTCTCATATGGAACTCCAAGCTGATGCGACACAGCCATGGCCACCAATGAATTGCGCACGTTGTGCAGTCCCATCACTCCTACCTTGACAGTTACAACGTCATCCCCATGTACCATATCGTATACAGAATATCCATCCTCCATGCGGATGTTAGTTGCTCTGAAGTCCATGCCCTCGCCGCAGCCATATGTGTATACCTTACATGGTATCTCATCCTTGACCGCATACAGCATAGGATCATCACCGTTGATATACAGTGTTCCATTCTCGCCCATGCCCTTGATGATGCTGAGCTTCTCCTTGCGGGTGTTCTCCAGTGAACCCATATATTCTATATGTGCAACGCCTATGGTCGTTATAACGCATATATCCGGCTGAGCTATATCAGTGAGGATGTCCATCTCACCCGGCTCGCCGATTCCAAGCTCAAGAACAGCCACATCGTACTCGTCTGTCATCCTTGACACCGTGATAGGCTCGCCATACACCGAATTATAATTGCCCTCTGTGTGGAAGCACTTCATTCCAGCACTGACAGCCGCTGTGATCATCTCTCTTGTCGTGGTCTTGCCCACGCTTCCTGTAACCGCCACAACAGGCATATCGTATCTGTTCCTTATATACTTTCCAATGGCCTGCAATGCCTTAACAGTATCATCCACCCTGATATACGCCTTGTCCGACACCACAACATTGTCATGCTCCGATGTGAGTGTGGCTGCTGCAGTCTGAAGTGCTGATTCTATAAATCTGTGTCCGTCGGTTCTTGTTCCTATGATTGGAACGAACAGATCGCCCTCCTTGGCCTCCTTAGAGTTTATACAGATGTCAGTGAGAACAGTGTTCTCATCTCCGCAGAGGAGTACGCCTCCTGTAGCTTCCAGAATATTTTTTACTGTTATATCTACCATCACTATCCCCTTTTTTCATATTGATAAAATATATACAACCGGGCTTTACCGCCGCTCCGGCTTCATCAGGTGTCCATTATAGCACTGTATTATGCTTTTGTATATTTAAATCTCTTTACTTTTATAATCCCAGAACTGTTCAAGGATCCCGTCCACATTTTGCATGTTGCATATCACGCTGTCATTCCATTCCACAGGAAACAGCTCCGTGTAACGCCTGGTGGCAAATCTCTCGTCTATCAGAAGTATTATCCCCTGATCCGTCTCCGTCCTTATGACTCTTCCGGCAGCCTGAAA
>ENA-OPCG01000657-OPCG01000657.1-human-gut-metagenome-genome-assembly--contig:-NODE-657-length-14150-cov-13.748350_pt1 | contig 14150 bp, 9 predicted proteins | sample MGYA00241248_ERZ501476 | MGnify/ENA primary metagenome ERZ501476 (study PRJEB25962, sample SAMEA2042629) | human gut metagenome | biome: human gut; feature: human-associated habitat; material: faeces... | reverse complement strand
CTCTAAACCAGCTGAGCTAAGCGCCCTTACTTTTCGTAAGCGGTTGCAAAGGTACAAACAATTTCCGGTTCCACCAAATTTTTGAGCATTTTTTTTTCATTTTTCTGCATTTTTCTTCAAAAAAAGCCATTTTTCGGTGTTTTTACCCCCTTTTCACCTATTTTTAGGCACGGATTACACAGATTTCCGTGTAATCCGTGCCTTATCATTACTCAGAAATCTGAATAGTGGCACGACGATTGTATGAAACTGGATCCAAATCCTTCACACCACCGTTTGACTTTACGATGATATTGTCCTTATCAACTCCCATCTTGACGAGCAAACCGGCTACTCGCTCGGCACGAGCCAGAGAAAGTTTCTCGTTAAAGGCTGCAGAACCGGTAGCACTATCAGCATAACCATTCACAACCAACTTCAAATTGTTCTCCTTGGCATACTTCGCAAGAGTCTCCACATTGACCAGATCTTTCCTGGAAGCAATCTTCGACTTACCCAAATTGAAGAAAACAGATACCGGAGTACCTACAAACTGCTTGACAACCTGGGTCTCGGCAGTCTTCTGGTTCTCCAACTCGTTTCTCAAACGCTCGTTTTCTGCATTGGCATCCTCCAATGTGGCATTGAGTGCATCGAGTTCTGACTGATGAAGGGCAGTGATGGCATCGACATCCGGTGTCTTATCCCATGTACCTCTGCCCAACTTGAAGGTAAGACCTACCTCTGCATAGAAATTATTGCAACGGCGGGTAAAGGTATTGCGGCTGTTGCCAGCGCAACCATCAATATCAGCATCGAAGGAATTCACACCTACCTCAGCAAAGAGGTTGGTCTTCTTTCCAATCTTCCAGGAAGACTGGATGCCGGCACTATAATCCAAAGCATAGGCATTATGAGTCATGGAGCGTCCGATACCGGCACCTGCAAACGGGATGAGATTCCATACACGGTTCTCGTTGTAGCCATAAAGCAGATTGCTGAGATTGAACATCACCTGCTCATTGGCAACCCAGTACTTATTTCCGTTGCCCTCGTTGGTAGCATCATTGCCATCGGCATCAACAAACTTACCCCAGATGCCCTGGATCTTGGTACGGAAACCGACACCAGGAGTATACCACTTGCCAAATGCCAGAGAAACTCCAGGATTGGAACGGAACTTCTTGAAAGGACTCTTGGAATATCCTGCGCCCTTTTCCTGTGCAGAATACCAGGAATTCCAATCTGCACCAACCTCATAAAACCAGTTGCTCCAAAAAGAATTGGTAGCAACACTGTATTTCTCCTGAGTAGTTGCGTCCTGAGCGAATGAGCTCAAAGACAGACTAGCCAAAGCTAGCATTGAGAAAAATTTCTTCATAACTTTCTATTTTTATTACCAATTATTCAAGTTTCGCAAATTCAGGAGTTAAAGGAGTTATCGCTCCCTACGGTCGCTGAGGAGTTAAGACAATAGTCTTTTTGGCGTAGTTTTTTTAGCTGCAAGACATACGTCTTAACTCCTTAACTTCCCTAACTTCCTTTAACTTCCCCACATGCGATAGTCCAGTCAATTACCCTAAGAGATGTTCTATCTCATCCTGCTGAAGGATGCACAGCACCGACTTGCCATCGGGGGTGTAGTTGACATTCTCGCAGGCGAACAGACCATTCACCAGGTTTTCCATTTCGACATTGCTCAATACCTGACCGTATGGGATGGCAGCCTGACGGGAAAGGGACAAAGCCAGAGTACGGTTGATTTCATCCATCGCTCCTACTCCCTTCTCGATGGCACTCGTCACCATGTCCTGTACCAAGCGGACGGGATTCAATCCTTCCAGGCCGGCAGGCACACAGTTCACGGCGTAACTGCCGCCACCCAGATCTTCCAGCTCAAATCCCATTCCCTGCATCTCCGGCAGAATCTTCTCGAAGATGACCTTCTCGGAAACCGGGAACTGCACGACCTCAGGGAAGAGTACCTTCTGGGAATGGAAGGTGCGGTCCTTGAGCTGCTGCAGATAGCGTTCGTACAAGATGCGGACATGAGCCCGATGCTGATCGATAATCATCAGTCCCGACTTGACGGCTGTCATGATATACTTGCCCTTATACTGATAATGAGCCGGCGACTTCTCGGCAAGGATATTGGAAGAAGTGCATTCCTCCGACGGCTCATCAAAGAGTTCCATCGTATGCTCCTCTGCTTCCGACTCATCTTTAAGTCCCTCATAAAGCTGTTCCCAGTTCTCATCTACCTGAGGCTTGATCTTGGAAGGGATTGTTCCGTAAGAAGAGGAAGCCGATGATACTGCCGACGAAGAGATGGCAGAAGTGAAGCTATCGCCAGCTGATGATGAATGGCTGGAAGCGGAGTTGGCCTTGAAAGGATTGTAACCAGGATTCAGACTAATCTTCGGAGCGGCAGCCGTTGGCGCCTTTTCGGGATTATATACCGGAATATCCGGTTTGTCCTCCGTATCAAAATCGATGGTAGGAACCTCGTTGAACATACCTATCGACTCCTTGACCGAGGCAAGGATGATCTGCCAGATGGCCTGTTCGTTCTCAAACTTGATTTCGGTCTTCGTAGGATGGATGTTGACATCAATATCCTTAGGGTCTACTTCGAAGTAGAGGAAATAAGGAACCTGTTCTCCCAGAGGAATCAAACGGTCGAAGGCAGACATCACCGCCTTATTGAAGTAAGGATGCTTCATATATCTGCCATTGACGAAGAAGAACTGGTGAACACCCTTCTTGCGGGCAGCCTCCGGTTTACCGACGAAACCGGAAATCTTGCACATGGTAGTCTCGACATTCACCGGCAGCAACTCATGATTGAATCGCTTGCCGAAGACATCCAGGATGCGCTGGCGCAGATTGGCAGCACGGAGATTGAAAACCTCGGTCTCATTGCTGCGCAGCGAGAAGTTGATTTGCGGATTCACCAAGGCGATACGCTCGAAAGCAGTAAGGATATTATTCAGCTCGGTAGAATTCGACTTCAGAAACTTCCTTCGTGCGGGTACATTATAGAATATATTATTGATGGCGAAGTTACTTCCCACCGGACAGGAGCATGGCTCCTGCTTCTCGAAGCGTGAGCCGGAAATCCGAATCAGGGTTCCTATTTCATCAGAAGCCTGACGGGACTTGAGTTCTACCTGAGCTACGGCAGCGATGGAAGCCAAAGCCTCACCACGGAAACCCATTGTATGAAGATTGAACAAATCATCAGCCTTGCGAATCTTGGAAGTGGAATGGCGTTCGAAAGCCAAGCGGGCATCCGTCTCCGACATTCCCTTACCATCATCTATCACCTGAATAGAGGTACGTCCAGCATCCACCACCACGACTTGAATGTTCATCGCTCCGGCATCAACGGCATTCTCAACCAACTCCTTGATAACAGAGGCAGGGCGCTGTATCACCTCACCTGCCGCAATCTGATTGGCTACCGAATCGGGTAAAAGTTGAATTACATCACTCATGATTACACCTTAATATATATACTCTTTAAATATATTCTTTTCTTTATTTCTCTTTAGGTTTTTCCTTGTCGCCACCAGCCGGTTCCTTAGGTTGCTGCGTTAGGGCATCAGACTTCTTCAAGGTCTGCAGCGGCGCCTCATGACGCTTGATAGCCTTGAGTTCCGAGCCCTTGCCCTTGCCTTTCCATACAAAGATATCATTCTTGTCCTTTGGACGGATATCCTCGAACCAGGCAAAGTTAGGCAACTTATACTGTGCCGGCGGTATCTGCGTGATAGGATACAGGGTGCTGGTGAACTTATTGGTCCATATCTTGTCCAGCTTCCGCTGGGCACCCATATACATTCTCATGGTATCCGTCTCCAGATAGTTCAAGCCCACCAGAGAGCTGTCCCTGTCATTGGTCATATAATAAATGGTCTGCACATTGGCTATAGCCTCAGTCATCTTGACCTCTCCCGCTTCGAAGAATGACTTCATCTCCTTGGAAGTGATCTGATTGTAATGGACGGAATCCGGCATCTGTTCGATGGAAAGAGCCTGTCCGATGACATGTGCCATGCGAATGGTAGAATCATTCATGTATACTCTGATTTCCTCACCCAGCAGCTGACGGTTGCCGTTCCAGGTGATAGGATCCTTATACATCGTCATGCAGGAATCCTTGGAGTTGAAGACCAGGGAATCGCATACTGCCTGCACATCTGCACGGTAAGCCCTTACCTTAGGATAGGCATGCACCTTACGGTAAACGGAATCGGTATTGATATGGAAGGTATAGATGCGCATGGTGTCAGAATGCATCCACAAGGTATCCTTCTTTGAGAAATCCATGGCGACAGGATTGCGGGTAGCAAATCCGGTACCGGTCTTCTCATTATATCGCAAATAATTGCAGGTAAGCGAATTCTTGTTCTTCTTATCCACAAAAACGACATTGCCATATCCGGTACTCTCGCCATCCTTCTTGTAATAGAGACTGTCGCCGGTGATACTCTTCTCCTTGTCGATGATGGTAGAACGGCCAAAGAGCTTTGCCTTATCTGTTCTGGTATCATAATAGCCATCCTCGGTATGGACAATACCGCCACTACCGGAAACAATCTTGGAAGGACCCACCATGTGGGCTGTAGACGTTGGCACATCATAATATAAGGTATCGGTAGTAATCACATCCTTGCCGCTGCGCAACTTGACATTGTAGACGAACTTAGCCTCACGAGTCCGGGTATGATACTCACCCCAGTCGGAAACCAGACGGTCCTTGCCGTCGATGAGCGTACCACCATCAAAGAAGTTTGCCATATTATACAAACGGTCGAAATCCAGACTGTCAGTACGCAAAGTCTGTCGGCGGTGATGCAGGACCACGTTCTTTCGGGCATGCATCATCTGCATCTGTCCGTCATAATCAGCCCTATCACAAGTGAGCGACAAGGTATCACCCTGACGATAATGGACATGCCCGAAGGCCTTGACGGAATTGGAAGCCTGATAGAAATAGGCACTATCACAGGTGAGGTGGCCCCCCTGATGGGCGAAGGACACCTTGCCCTTCACAATCTGTGCATCAGGATTGCTACCAAACATATCATAACGGAGTTCATCAGCATGCAACAAATAGACGCGGTCTCCGTCAGGACGCTTCTTGCTACGCTTTTTAGGGGCTTGCATGGCCTGTACCAAACAAAACCCAAATAGGCATAGAATCAATATAATAGAGATTCTATGCCCGTTCTTAATATTATCAGAATGCTTGTTTATCATTTAATCCAACCTTGATATTCAAACTTACAATCCTTGTATCGATCGTTCATTCGAACGTATGTCTTCTTGATTTTATCCACTACCCAGTCGTGAATGGTCTTCTGGCGTTCCTTGGCCAGCACCACATCCTGCATCACCTGGAAATCTTCAGTAATGGTAGCGCGGTGACCCTCTACTCTACTAACCAGCTTTACCAAGGCGCAGGTAGTTTTTCCCTTGGTATTGACCATGGTAAACGGTGCTGAAATCTGTCCCACCTTCATGGTATCCACCATACGTGCCACCTCAGTAGGCAGGTCCTTCATCTTGAACTTAGAAGTACGTACATCACCATCGACCACGTTCACCATCATACCCTTGTTGTTGCGGGTATCCTTATCGTCAGAAAGAGCACCAACAGCAGCCTCGAAGGTAAACTTACCGGCACGGATATCATTGGCAATGGAATCCAGACGGCCGATAGACTTATCGATAGCTTCCTGAGAAACCCGTGGCTTCAACAGAATGTGGCGGCACTTCAACTTATCACCACGCTTGTCAATCAACTGGATGATATGGAAACCGAACTCAGACTCCACAATCTTGGAAATCTTCTTTGGGTCGGTCAGGTTGAATGCAACATTGGCAAAGGCAGGATCCAACATACCTCTTCCTACATAGTCCATCTCACCACCCATACGGGCAGAGCCAGGGTCTTCAGAATACATACGTGCCAAAGTAGCGAAAGTAGTCTCACCCTTGTTCACACGGTCAGTGAATTCTCGCAGCTGGTTCTTCACACGGTTGATTTCCTCCATCGGAATACGAGGCTGCATGGTCAGGATTTCCACTTCCACCTCTGTCGGTACGAAAGGAATACTGTCGGCAGGCAAGTTGTTGAAATACTTGCGTACCTGAGCAGGCGATACCTTGATATTCTTGACCAGTTCCTGCTTCATCTTCTGGATGAGCTGCTGGTTCTTGAAGTCATCATGCATCTGCTCACGCATCTGGGTGATGGTCTGCTTACGATATTCCTCCAACTTCTCGCGGGAGCCAATCATGGAAACCCAGGCATTGATCTGCGCATCAATACCCTGCATCACTTCAGATTCAGAGACCTCGATACTATCAATGGCAGCCTGATGGAGGAAGAGCTTCTGAACAGCAATCTGCTCAGGAATAGAACAGTCTGGATCGCCGGAATATCTGATACCCTCAGCCTCAGCCTGCAAACGAGTTACCTCAACATCAGACTTCAAAATAGCCTCATCTCCCACAACCCAGATAACCTCATCTACGACGCTACCCTCATTGACAGGCTGTGAAACAGCAGCAGTCTTCTCTGCCACCGAGTCAGAATCGGCAGTCTTTGCCCAAGCACTCTTGCCACTTCTCGTAGCATTGGCACTGATTCCAACAATCATCAAGAGAGCCACGAGAGCCCAACTTGTCTTATATCCCAATTTCATCTATGTTTCAATATATATTAATGTTTATTCACCGTAGCCAATACTTCCTGATTGACTACAACCTTATATTTCTTTCTCAATTCAGCAACCCATTCCTTTTCGAGCACATCCTGATAGTCGGCAATCACCAGCGCCTTGACATCCGTATACTCCTTAGGTCCCTTTTTCAAGACCTTTCCATAAGTTGCATCTATCGGATACTCCTTGAGAGGTTCAACCTTTACGTTCCTGCGGAACACCTTGTTGTCAACCAAAGCGTTATCCCCCATCTTGAAGATACCCTTTTCAACACGAATGCGAATAACAGAATCGGCATTGAAGGAACTTCTCAGCACCTCAGCCCATTCATCAAAAGGCTTCCCCTTGAGCACCTTCTTCACCGCCTTCACATCCGCCTGATTCTTTACATGGTAAGCAATGCCCTTGAACCGAGGCTCATCCCATGCATAATTCTTCTTGTGCTTGGCGAAATAAGCAGCCAAAGCCTCTTCGTCCCTGGCAGCCTTCTCCCAAACCAGACGATTACTGATTTCATACAGCAACAGTCCATCGTGATATTCCTGAACCAAATACTTCAACTGGCCATCTGTTGCGGTCATTTTCGCAGTCATATCATCAAGCACAGCTTCCTTATCCTTCAACTGAGCTGACGACTTACTGATGGAATCCAACTTTACATCAATGATATGCTCCCTGATGCCACGTGCATCAATGAAGCGACAGATATCATTCCTCACCGAGTCGTATGGGAAGAAATCCTGCTTACCCATCAACTTGATGATATGATATCCAAATTCAGACAAGACCGGCTTGGACATCTCTCCCACCTTCATGGAGAAGCAGGCATCCTCGAAAGCCTTTACCGTCTGTCCTCTGGTAATCCATGAAATATCTCCGCCTTTGACGGCAGAGCCTTTATCATCTGAATATTTCCTTGCCAATTCAGCAAAGTTACCCCCTTTTTTCAACACCTGATACAAAGAATCGGCTCTATATTTAGCCTTGTCCTGTTCGGCAGCGGAAGCTTTCTGACCCAATCTTATCAGGATATGGGCAGGTCTTACCATCCCGCCGGCAGCAAGCACTCTCTGCTTCGTATCATTATAAATCCTATGCGCTTCCGCTTCTACGTCCTTATCAGAAAGGACGAAAGGACGAATCTGCTGGTCACGATACTGCAGGAACTCAGCCTTGAAAGAAGACAAGGTATCCAGACGAGCATCCAGGGCAGCCTGCACCTTTAACTTATAATTGACGAACAAGTCGACATACTCATTGACAGATTTCTTGTCAATGACACCTTCGGAATTGTTCTTATTATAAGAATACTCAAATTCAGAGCGGCTGACGGGCTGACCATTGATGGTCATGACAGTAGGATCGTTTTGAGCAAAAGCTATGCTCCCCTGAAGGAGCATAGCTAGAGAAAGCGCATAAAATTTCATATTAATATTTTACATTAATTTATACCGGACGGCTATAGTTTGGAGCCTCACTGGTGATAGTAATATCATGTGGGTGACTCTCCAACACACCAGCATTGGTAATGCGGGTGAACTTAGCACCGTGCAACTTCTCGATATTAGCTGCACCACAGTATCCCATACCAGAACGCAAGCCACCCATCAACTGATAGATAACCTCCTGAACGGTTCCCTTGTAAGGAACACGACCAGCAATACCCTCTGGTACCAACTTCTTGGCATCCTTGGTATCACCCTGGAAGTAACGGTCCTTAGAACCGTTTTTCTGCTCCATAGCCTCCAAAGAGCCCATACCACGATAGCTCTTGAACTTACGACCGTTGAAGATGATGGTATCACCAGGACTCTCCTCAGTACCAGCAACCAAAGAACCGATCATCACGCAGCTACCACCAGCAGCCAAAGCCTTCACGACATCACCAGAATAGCGGAGACCACCATCAGCAATCAAAGGCACACCAGTACCCTGCAAAGCAGAATATACATCATAGACAGCGCTCAACTGAGGAACACCCACACCGGCAACGACACGAGTAGTACAGATAGAACCTGGACCGATACCAACCTTGACACCATCAGCGCCATTCTCTACCAAATACTTGGCAGCAGCACCAGTAGCCACATTACCTACCACTACGTCAACGTTAGGGAAGGCAGCCTTCACCTGATGAAGCTTTTCTACCACACCCTTAGAATGACCATGAGCAGTATCAATGACGATGGCATCAGCACCAGCCTCAACCAAAGCCTTTGCACGATCCAAAGTATCAACGGTAACACCTACACCGGCAGCCACGCGAAGACGACCCTTGGCATCCTTGCAAGCCATTGGTTTATCCTTAGCCTTGGTGATGTCCTTGTAAGTAATCAAACCTACCAGGTGATTCTCATTATCAACTACAGGAAGCTTCTCGATCTTGTTCTCCTGCAGGATAGCAGCAGCAGCGATCAAGTCGGTCTGGATATGAGTAGTAACCAGGTTCTCGCTGGTCATTACCTCATCAATCTTCTTGTCCATGTGACGCTCGAAACGAAGGTCACGGTTGGTCACGATACCAACGAGATGATTCTCGTCATCCACCACTGGAATACCACCGATATGATAGTCGTGCATCATATCCAGCGCATCCTTCACTGTACTGCCACGACGGATGGTGACAGGGTCATAAATCATACCATTCTCAGCACGCTTCACAATAGCAACCTGACGAGCTTGCTCCTCAATGGTCATGTTCTTGTGAATTACACCGATTCCACCTTCACGAGCGATAGCTATCGCCATTGAAGCCTCGGTAACGGTGTCCATCGCTGCTGTAACGAATGGAACGTTCAACTCGATGTTACGAGAGAACTTGGTTTTCAACTCTACCTGTTTTGGTAGTACCTCTGAATAAGCAGGGATCAGAAGGACGTCGTCGTAAGTAAGACCGTCCATTACAATTTTATCTGCAACAAATGATGACATATTGTAACCTTTAAAAATTTATTGCGTGCAAATTTAGCAATAATTTCTCAGATAGAGTTCGCTTTTCACGAAAATCTTACCTTATTAATGCTATTTAACGTGATTAGTTGGCTTGTTCGGACAAAAACTTGATTCTAATCAGTCGAATGTCCTCTTCTGTGTAGTCTTCATCCAACTCATCGAGTGCCGCATCCAAGTCGTCTGTTTCGCTCTCCATGAAGTAGTCATAGATGTCGTCGATCTTGTCGTCATCCATCCTGTCTTCGATGAAATAATCGATATTCAACTTGGTTCCGCTATACACGATTGCCTCAATTTCGTCCAAGAGATCAGCGAACTCCAAACCTTTGGCGCTGGCCAAATCTTCGAGGTCGATCTGTCGGTCGATGCTCTGGATGATATTCACCTTGAGCAATGACTTCTTGGCAACGGTCTTCACGCGCAACTCCTCTGGTCGCTCGATTTCATTTTCTACACAATAGTTCTGGATCAGCTTACAGAATTCCTTGCCATAACGCTTTGCCTTACCGGCTCCCACGCCCTGGATGTTCTGCAACTCCTGCAAGTCGTGCGGATACATGGTAGCCATCTGCTCCAGAGATACATCCTGGAAGATGACGTATGGTGGCAACTTGCGCTTTTTCGCCACACTCTTGCGCAGGTCTTTCAACATGGCAAAGAGAGTTGGATCCAGTGCTTCTCCGTTGTTACTGCCTTCGTGAGCACTCTCTACATAATCGTCCTTAAACTCCTTGTCGGCAACGATCATGAAAGAGGTTGGATTCTTCAGATAGCGCTTGCCGGCGGCAGTCAACTTCAAGAGTCCGTAGTTCTCTACATCCTTCTTGAGATAACCGGCTATCAATGCCTGGCGGATTACCGGATTCCATACCTTGGCATCCATATCCTCACCGGCACCAAACTCTTCCAGGTTGTCGTGCTTGTGGGAAACGATGTCGTCGGTGGCACGACCTTTCACGAAATCGATGATGTACTCCTGACGGAAGTTTTCCTTCACGGCAGCCACAGCCTCCAAAACCACAACCAGGGCATCCTTAGCCTCAAACTTCACGGAAGGATGCAGACAGTTGTCGCAATTGTGGCAGTTTTCCACATCATATTCTTCTCCGAAATAATGGAGCAGCATCTTGCGGCGGCAGACTGATGATTCAGCGTATGCGGCAGTCTCCTGCAGGAGCTGTCGGCCGATATCCTGTTCAGCCACAGGCTTGTTCTCCATGAATTTCTCCAGTTTTCTCAAATCCTTGCGTGCATAGAAAGCGATGCAGATACCTTCTCCTCCATCACGTCCGGCACGACCGGTCTCCTGGTAGTAACCTTCCAGACTCTTTGGAATATCATAGTGGATGACAAATCTTACATCCGGCTTGTCAATACCCATACCGAAGGCGATAGTCGCCACGATGACATCGATACGCTCCATCAGGAAGTCGTCCTGAGTCTGCGAACGGGTTGCGGAATCCAGACCTGCATGATAAGGTGCAGCCTTGATATCGTTTGCCTTGAGTACTTCAGCCAGTTCTTCCACCTTTTTTCTGGACAGACAATAGATGATGCCACTCTTACCTGGATGCTGACGGATAAACATGATAATCTGGCGATCGATGTCGTTGGTTTTCTGGCGCACCTCGTAGAAGAGATTCGCACGGTTGAAGGAACTCTTGAATTCCCTGGCATCCACGATGCCGAGGTTTTTCTTGATGTCTGTACGCACCTTGTCGGTAGCCGTTGCCGTAAGGGCAATAACCGGTGCCTTGCCTATTTCGTTGATGATAGGGCGTATGCGTCGGTACTCTGGGCGGAAATCATGTCCCCACTCAGAGATACAGTGTGCCTCATCCACGGCATAGAAAGAGATTTTGATGGTCTTCAAGAACTCTACATTATCTTCCTTGGTCAGAGATTCCGGTGCCACATAGAGGAGCTTGGTCTTGCCACTCAATATGTCGCCCTTCACCTTCTCAATGGCCGATTTGTTCAGAGATGAATTCAGATAGTGAGCCACGCCATCGTCTTCGCTCAGTCCATTGATCACATCCACCTGATTCTTCATCAGGGCAATCAGTGGTGAGATAACAATAGCTGTTCCATCCATGATCAAGGATGGAAGCTGATAACACAAGCTCTTGCCACCACCAGTAGGCATCAACACAAACGTATCGTTGCCTTCCATCAGGTTCCTGATGATAGATTCCTGCTCGCCTTTAAACGAATCGAAACCGAAATAATGTTTCAACTGTTCTGTAAGATTTACCTGTTCCGTCATATCCAACTTTAATTTTATATGTCTTTATATGGTATATAGAAATCAGCCGGGATTCTCTCCCAACTGATTTGATGATATTTACAAAGAATGATGCTTGCCGGAATCCTCCTTACGCAGACTCCAGCTGTCCAAGATGAGCCTTGTCGAGCTGTCCCTTGGCATAATCCAATGTCACTTCAAACTTCTTGATCTTCTTGGATGGTACCTCAAACATCGCATCGGTCATCACTGCCTCCACGATAGAACGAAGTCCACGGGCGCCCAACTTATACTCCACGGCCTTATCTACCATGAAGTCGAGTGCTTCCTCTGTAAAGCTGAGCTTGATGCCATCCATCTCGAAGAGCTTCATATACTGCTTCACGATAGAGTTCTTTGGCTCTACCAGGATCTTGCGCAGCGCATCTCTATCCAAAGGATTGAGATAGGTGAGCACAGGCAGACGGCCGATGATCTCTGGAATCAGACCGAATGACTTCAGATCCTGTGGCAGGATGTACTTCATCAGATCCTTCTTATCTACCTTGGCAACATTCTGTACTGAGTTGTAGCCTACCACGTGGGTGTTCAGGCGCTGGGCAATCTTGCGCTCGATACCATCGAAGGCACCACCGCAGATAAAGAGGATATTCTTGGTATCCACATGGATGTAATCCTGATCAGGATGCTTGCGTCCACCCTTTGGCGGTACGTTCACCATGGTTCCCTCCAGAAGTTTCAAAAGTCCCTGCTGTACACCCTCTCCACTTACGTCGCGGGTGATGGATGGGTTGTCGCTCTTGCGGGCAATCTTGTCTATCTCGTCGATGAAGACGATACCACGCTGGGCAGCCTCCACATTATAGTCGGCTACCTGGAGCAGACGGGAGAGGATACTCTCCACATCCTCACCTACATAACCAGCCTCGGTAAATACCGTAGCATCCACGATGGTGAAAGGTACATCGAGCAACTTGGCAATGGTACGTGCCAGCAATGTCTTACCGGTACCGGTACTACCCACCATGATGATGTTGCTCTTTTCGATTTCCACGCCTTCCTTATCCTCAGGCTGCTGCAGACGCTTATAGTGATTATAGACAGCAACGGCAAGATGACGCTTGGCTTGTTCCTGTCCGATGATATATTCATCGAGATATTCCTTGATCTCCATAGGCTTTGGCACCTGCTTTAAGGCAAACTTCGCGTCATCGCCCTTTGGATTCAATACGCCAGTCTGCTGCACTATCTCAAATGCCTGCTTGGCGCACTCCTCACAGATAAAGCCATTGATACCCGTGATCAACAACTTCACTTCATTCTCGCTTCTTCCACAGAAGCTACATGCTTTCTTTGGCATAATGTCTTTTCCTTTTTCTTCTTTATACCTTAATTATATATATACCTTATATTATATATACCTTATATTATATATAGCCATCTTGATATACCGTCCCGTTACTTGCGTACCAGGATATTATCAATCATACCATACTCCTTAGCCTCCTCGGCAGTCATCCAGTAGTTACGGTCGCTATCAGCATAAACCTTGTCGTATGGAGTATGAGAATGCTCAGAGATGATGGTATAGAGTTCCTTCTTCATCTTCAGGATCTCACGAGCCTCGATCTCGATATCAGAAGCCTGACCCTGAACACCACCCAATGGCTGGTGAATCATCACACGGCTATGTGGCAAGGCAGAACGCTTGCCTTCCTGACCTGAAACGAGCAATACGGCAGCCATGGAAGCAGCCATACCTGTACAGATGGTAGCTACATCACTGGTAATAAACTGCATAGTATCATAGATACCCAGACCGGCAGTAACGCTACCGCCAGGACTGTTCAGATAGATGGAAATATCCTTGCCGCTATCTACTGAGTCGAGATAGAGCAGCTGTGCCTGCAAGGTGTTGGCAGTATAATCATCAATTTCTGTACCCAGGAAGATGATGCGGTCCATCATCAAGCGAGAGAACACGTCCATCTGGGTAACGTTCAACTGACGCTCCTCCAAGATATAAGGGTTCAAATACTTAGCCTGCGACTTCATCACGTCGTCAAGCACCATCCCATTCATACCAAGATGCTTGGTAGCATATTTTCTAAAATCGTTCATATCTATATTACTTTTTTCTTCAAAATAAGGAACAAAAAACGAGGTTATCGACCTCATTATCTCATTCGGTGGAACAAAGATAATAAAAAAAGTCGATAACCTCGTATTTATTTGAAGTT
>ENA-OPCG01000655-OPCG01000655.1-human-gut-metagenome-genome-assembly--contig:-NODE-655-length-14170-cov-3.217216_pt1 | contig 14170 bp, 10 predicted proteins | sample MGYA00241248_ERZ501476 | MGnify/ENA primary metagenome ERZ501476 (study PRJEB25962, sample SAMEA2042629) | human gut metagenome | biome: human gut; feature: human-associated habitat; material: faeces... | reverse complement strand
CGCTCACTGTGGTCATTTGGATTCTGACGACCCATGCCGATAAACTCATCCCAGCTGATGCCGAGACGTGAAGGATAGCCGCCCATGTACTTGCCAAACAGAGACTCATCGAAGTAGTCGTGACCGGCAGGCACAGGAGTGTGAACGGTATAGAGTGAAGAAGCCTTTACCAGCTCCATAGCCTGGTTGAAAGTAAGGCCATTGTCAACATAGTCGCAGAGACGCTGCAGATTGCACAGGGCAGCGTGGCCCTCATTGCAGTGATAGATGTCCTTGGTAATTCCGAGCTTCTTCAGAGTAAGGATACCACCAATACCCAGCAGGATTTCCTGCTTCAGACGGTTCTCCCAGTCGCCGCCATACAGTGAATGGGTGATAGGACGGTCAAACTCAGAGTTCATATCATTGTCGGTATCGAGCAGATAGAGCTTGATACGGCCAACGTTTACCTGCCAAACATAGGCATGTACCTGATAGTTCATATAGGGTACGTCTACCACAACAGGGTTGCCATCCTTGTCCAGAACGCGCTCAATAGGAAGAGAATTGAAGTTCTGGGCGTCGTATTTGGCAATCTGCTGGCCGTCCATACTCAGACTCTGAGTGAAGTAGCCGAAGCGATAGAGCAGGCCGACACCACAGAGATCGACGTTGGAGTCGGAAGCCTCCTTGAGGTAGTCGCCGGCCAGCATGCCCAGGCCGCCGCTGTAGATCTTCAGCACCTGGTTGAGGCCAAACTCCATGCAGAAGTAGGCCACGGACGGGCGAGACTTGTTGACTTCCTCGTCCATGTACTCGCGAAACTGCTTATAGACGTTGTGGACCTTGCGCATCAGCTCCTTGTCCTTGACGATCGCTTCCTTGCGGTCGTAGTTGAGGCGCTCCAGGAGCAGAACGGGGTTGTGGCCCACCTCCTCGTAGAGTTTCTCGTCGAGGCTCTTGAAGAGGTTGCGGGCCTCATAGTTCCATGCCCACCAAAGGTTGTGTGCCAGTTCGTTGAGGCAGTCCAGCTCCTTCGGCAGTGACGACTTGACGTTCACTTCCTTCCACTGGGGCAAATTGGAATAATCCGATTTGATCTTCATAGCGTGTAGTGTTATCTATTGTTGTAATGTTGTTTCTATATATATAATGGATAGAGCGGAGTGTCGGGGCGCATCCTTGGCCCTTCTATTCCGCCCGCTTTTCGGCCTTGCGCAGCGCGAGGTCGTAGGCCTCCTCGTAGTAGGGGATAAACTCGCTCCACAGGGCCTTCTTTGAGAGTTTGTCGGCCTTGCTCCGGCAGGCGCGCACCTCCTTGGGCGTCATGGCGGCGAAGCGTGCCACGGTGGCCTTGATGTGGTCGGCTACCTCCGAGAAGTTGTAGTCGGTGCGGTGGACCACTTCCACGCCGTCCTCGATACTGGCACTGGCGCCCTTGACGCTGTTGGCCCACAGGCCAAAGCCGGCCAGGTCGGTCGTGATGCAGGGCACGTGGAAGGCGACGGCCTCCAGCGGGGTGTAGCCCCACGGCTCGTAGTAGGAGGGAAAGACGCAGAGGTCGTTGCCCAGTACGGTGTCGTAGTAGCTGAGATCGACGATGCCGTCGTCGCCCGTGAGGTAGCAGGGCATGAAGATGAGTTTCACGTTGTCCTCCTGGCGGTTGGCCATGTCGAGGTGGCGCATCATGCCGACCACCTGGTCGTGGTCCATGTCGCCCAGCCAGTGGGTGAGCATGGGACTCTCCAGCGGCGTGTCATGGCTCTTGCGCTGCTGCAGACGCTCCTGAAGGTCGGCCCGCGGCCCACTCACCCAGCCTGGCACGGCGATGAAGGCGACGATGGGACGCTGGAGGTCGGTGTCGCATCTGAGGCGGTTCATCGCCTCGATGAAGACGTCGAGGCCCTTGTTGCGAAACTCGTAGCGTCCTGAGGTGGAGACGATCAGTGCCTCGTCGCCGATCTGTGTGCCCAGCAGGGTGTTGGCTATGGCCAGCAGCCGCTTGCGGGCCGTCTTGCGCTTGCGCGTGAACTGCGGTCCGACGGCCACGAAACTGTTGTCGAAACCATTGGGGAGCACCACATCGACGGGCTTGTCGAGCAACTCGGCACACTCGCGGGCCGTGATCTCGCTCACGGTCGTGAAGCAGTCCACGTGGTGGGCTGCCTGCTTCTCGATCGAGTGTTTGCTCTCCATGTTGAGCTCCTGTGCCATCTGGTCGCCGTTGTAGGCCCACAGATAGTCGTAGAGCGGCTTGTTGTTGCCCGCAATGCTGCGTCCGATACAGGTGGCGTGGGTCGTGAAGATCGTGGCTACCTGGGGCACGAGCTTCTGGATCACCAGGGCGGCGGAGGCCGTCTGCCACTCGTTGGCGTGGAGCACGACACGCTGGTCGTCCAGACGGTAGTGGCGGTAGAAACTCTCTACCACCTTGGCGGCGGCCCAGCCGAAGAGGACGGAGTCGTCGTAGTCGCCAAAGGCGTGGAGGCTGTCCACGCCAAACTGCTGCCAGAGACGGCCGTAGAAGGCGTCTTTCTCGTCGAAAAGCGGGCGCCAATCGACCAGGATGGCTACGGGACGGCTCGGGATCGTCCAGCGTCCTACGCGCACGTGCAGACCCTCGCAGCGGGCCACGTCCTCCCATTCGGGGAAGAGGCTTTCCTCCTCGAAGTAGGGGCACGGGCGGTCCTGCCAGCAGTCTGGCCCGATGAAAATCAACTGGTCGTGGATCCGGTCTTGGAGCGTCCTCGCCCGGGTGGAAAGCACGGTGTAGATGCCGCCCACCTTATTGCAGACCTCCCAACTGGTCTCAAAGATATAGTTGGGGAATAATCTCTCTTGTTCCATGAAAACAATCTAAAAATGAAGCCTCGCCAAGCCCTTTCTCCATCGTCCCGACAAGGGGGCGAGGCTATGGATGGGCCGCGAAGTTGCTGCAAAGGTACGATAAACTCGCCAATGAACCAACTATTTGCGCATCTTTTTTGCCTTTGTCATGGCTTTGTTGCACAGTTTTTGCACACGCTATGCAAAGTGAGGCTTTCGGCCCAGGTCGCCGTCTTGCCCTGGCGGGATCGGGAGCAAATCAAAACGAATCACCTAAAACGGACAACCCAAACAACTCCTACAAGGACGAAGCGCCAGGAGAATCCCTTGTGGGTGAAACTCGCTTTTAGACGCAGTTCGTATTTGTACGCGTTGTTTGGGTCGTATACGTTGTTGAGTCGTAAAACGTTGTTGAACCGTATGCGTTATTTGGCCGTATGCTTTGTTGGTACCGTATGATCGCAGGTCCACGGTCGCTCTTCTGTCATTGGCAAGCCACCCTGGCGGTGTCCGGCGTTTTGGCGCTCCCCCTAAGCCTTTCTTCTTATGCCTTGATCTTCGGATAGCGGCGGAAGAAGCCATCCAGGCGCAGGCGGACGACGCCGAAGAACGCTTCGGAGAAGATACCTCCACTCATCTTGCTCGTGCCCTCGCGGCGGTTGGTGAAGACGACGGACACTTCCTTGAGTTTGAAGCCAATCTTGTAGGCAGTGTACTTCATCTCGATCTGGAAGGCGTAGCCCTTGAATCTCACCTCGTCGAGGGGAATGGTCTCCAGCACGCGCCGAGTGTAGCAGACGAATCCTGCCGTGGTGTCGTGGATGTTGACACCCGTCACCAGACGGACGTAGCATGAGGCGAAATAGCTCATCAGCACGCGTCCCATCGGCCAGTTGACGACGTTCACACCGCTGACGTAGCGGCTGCCCACGCTGAGGTCGTAGCCCTCGTCATGGCAGGCGGCATAGAGGCGTGGCAGGTCGTTTGGATCGTGGCTGAAGTCGGCGTCCATCTCGAAGATGTAGCCGTAGTCGCGTTCCAAAGCCCACTTGAATCCGGCGATATAGGCCGTGCCAAGTCCCAGTTTTCCGCTGCGCTCCACGATGAAGAGGCGGCCTTTGAACTCGTCCTCCATCAGGTGGTGGACAATGTTGGCCGTACCGTCGGGACTGCCATCGTCGATGACCAGGATGTGAAAGTATTTCTCCAGGCCGAAGATGGCTCGTATGATCTTCTCTATGTTCTCCTTCTCGTTGTACGTCGGGATGATGATGATGCTGTCGCTCTTCTCCATAATAGGTTGGATTGATATTGTTTGCAAAGATAATGCTTTTTACTTGAAAGGGCGCAAGGATGAGGATAAAAAAGTTTAACCCCCGCGGGTTTCTCCTTGTTCTTGCTGGTCGGAGTCCCACAATTTCCTTACTGATCGGGGTTCTCCACAAATCCTTGGTATTCCTTGACCAGTCCCGACATCACGCGCTTATACGCTTCGTCCATCGTGGTCTTGACATTCTCCGGTCCCTGCGTGGTGGGGTAGATGGGCTCGTGGATGGTAAGGCTCAGCCGGTGCCACGTCAGCCAGCGCCAGTCGCGCATGCGGGGCATCACGTCGAAGGCACCATTGATCGTCAGCGGGCAGACTGGCAACTGGAGTTCGTCGGCCAGCATGAACGCACCTCTTCTGAACACGCCCATGTGGCCAGTGAAGGATCGTGCTCCCTCGGGAAACACTACCAGCGACATGCCCTCCTGGAGCACCTCGCGTGCCTGGTCGTAGGTCTGGCGGATCTTGCTCGGGCCGCGCTTATCGACGTAGATGTGGTGGGCTGCCTCGCAAGCCTTGCCCACGAAGGGTATCTTGCGCAGTCCCTGTTTCATCATCCACTTGAAGTTGCGGCCCAGGAAGCCGTAGATGATGAAGATGTCAAACGATCCCTGGTGGTTGCTGACAAAGACGTAGCTCTGGTCCTTGCGCAGATGTTCCCGTCCTTCCACTTTGATGGGGAGCAGGCTGACCCAGATGATGAACCTTGCCCACCATTTGCCGGGGTAGTAGCCCCAGTAGTGTCCGTCGCCCAGCGTGCATCCGATCGTCGTCACCAGCGCACAGGCAATGGAACAGAAGATGAGGAAGGGCAGGACCACAAAGAGTTGATAAATCCTGTAAATGAGTTTCATGTTGTGTGTGTGTTTTAAAAAATATTGAGTTATTATCGATTCGGATGTTCTTGTCAGTTGTCCTTGGCGACCGGGTCTGCCGGACGGTGCTTCGTCCTGAGCGTGATGACGGTGATCTCGTTGGGCATGTTCAGCCGGAACGGCACCAGCCCTCCCAGTCCGGTGTTGACGTAGAGGTAGCGTCCCTGATGCTCGTAGAGTCCCTTGTCGGGACGGCCTCGCCCTTGGGTCGGCCGGTGATGAAACGATTGCCATAGTGTGAGTTAAGTGCCGGGGCAACTCCGAATACACGGACTTGTCCGCCGTGGGTGTGTCCGCTCAGCGTCAGTTGGGCCGTGGTCTTGGGCAGTATATCTCGTCGCCAGGCCGAGGGGTCGTGTTGCAGCATCACCACAAATGCCCCTGGCCGCACGCCCTCAAGGGACTTCCTCGTGTCGGCAAGGTTGGGGAAGGGTGGTTCGCCGTCGTTCTCCGTGCCTGCCACGACGAGAGAGTCGCCACCGCGTCTGATGACGAGATGGTCATTACGCAGCAACCGCCATCCCAGGGCGTTTTGTTCTGTCTCTACGAGCAGGCGCAACAGGCGGTCCTGAGCCTCGTGAGTGTCTTTGGCGTAGCTCGCATAGTCGTGGTTGCCGAGCACGGAGACCATGCCCTGGGTCGTACTGTGCAGCAGGTCGGTGTGGGGAAAAATTTCCTGGGGACGGATGTTCTGCACGTCGCCCGTGAAGACCATCAGGTCGGCGTGCTGCCGGGCGATGGAGTCCATCTCCGCTTGGAGAATCTTCTGTCGCCAGCCGTAGAAGGTGCCGAGGTGGAGGTCGGAGATATGGAGGATCTTGTAGCCGTCGAAGGCTGCGGGGAGGTCTTCAAACTGCAGCGTGAGGTGGTTTACCTTCACCTGTCTCACGCCGACGGTCAGACCATAGATATAGGCCAGCACGCCGCCACAGCCCAGCAGGATGCCGATGTAGTGACCCAGGTTGATGCGCGGCCAGCCTGTCAGCCGCATCAGACACGACCCGAGGAAGGAGCACAGGGCAAAGATGGCCTTCGGACCGACGAAGAAGCCCAGCAGGAGCAAATAGGTGTTGAGCCAGGCAAGGTCGGAGGGAGCAAAACTCGGGAGCGACGCGAGGGTGATGGTATAGGTCGAGAGTGCGATGCAAGGCACCCACCACAATAGTCGCAGCCACCACGGCAGACTATATCGGCGGCGGAAATAGTGGACGTCGATATAGAGGTCGGAGAGGACGATGACCAACAGGAGAGGGATGACGATTCTTGCTATCACGGGCTCTGAGTGCTTCTATCTTGAATGGTCAGATGTTATCTTGATCTGTCAAACGCTATTTTGTACGGTCAAACTCCAGTTCCTCGCCGCGGTAGCCCTCGTCGAAGGTGCCGCGGTCATAGACGAGGTGGCCGTTGCAGAGGGTCTGCTCCACGCGCCAGCGGAAGGTCTTTCCCTCCAGGGGGCTCCATCCACACGGACTTTGTATCTCTGCCTTCGTCAGCGTCCACGGACTGTCGGGGCGCACGATGGCGATGTCGGCATGGTAGCCTGGGCGCAGAAAACCGCGCTCTCTGACGTGGAAGTATTGGGCCGGATGGTGGGCCATGAGCGCCACCAGTTGCTCGATCGTAATCCGTCCCGCATCGACCAGTCCCAGCATGGCAACGAGGCTAAACTGCACCATGGGCATTCCCGAAGCGGCCCGTGCGCAGCCTCCCTCTTTTTGCGAGGGTAGGTGAGGGGCGTGGTCTGTGGCGATGGTGAGGATGCGTCCGTCGGTCAGTCCTTCGATCAAGGTCTCTTGGTCGTGGGCAGTCTTGACGGCAGGGTTGCATTTGATGCGGGTGCCCAGTCGCTGGTAGTCCTTGTCCGTGAAGAGTAGGTGTGCCGTCACGGCCTCGGCGGTGATGTTGGCGTCGCCATGGGCGGCGATCATCTCCAGTTCGCGGGCGGTGGAGATATGGGCCACGTGGAGTCTTGCTCCTGCCTCGGTAGCCAACTGGAGGGCCAGGGCGGTGGACCGAACACAGGCCTCCTCGCTTCTGATCTCGGGATGGTGCTCCACGGCAGGATCCTCGCCATAGCGCTCCTTGGCCAATCGCATGTTCTCGCTGATGAGGGTGGCGTCCTCGCAGTGGCTCACGACGGGAATGTCGAGCTTGGCAGCCAACTGGAATACCTCTTTCAGTGCCTCGCCACGGTCCACGAGCATGTTGCCCGTCGATGATCCCATGAAGAGTTTGATGGCGGGCGTATGTTGCCAGTCGGCCTGACGGAGCGTCTCGGCGTTGTTGTTGGTTGCGCCGAGGTAGAAGGCGTAGTTGACGGCGCTGTCTTTCCTTCCCCGCTGCCGTTTGTCCTCCCAGGCCCCTTCCGTCGTGGTGGTGGGCACGGTGTTGGGCATTTCCATATAGGAGGTCACGCCGCCGTAGGCTGCTGCACGGCTCTCGCTGCGTATCGTCGCCTTGTCCGTCATGCCCGGCTCGCGGAAGTGGACGTGCTCGTCGATGACCCCTGGCAGTACATAGCATCCTGCCGCGTCGATGACGTGGTCGTAGTGGTCCTCCGCCAGAGGGGCTTCCGTTCCGATGGAGGCGATGCGTCCGTCGTCGCCTATGGTGATGGTGCCTTGTCTCGACACGCCCTCATTGACGAGGGTGCCGTTTTTGATCAGCGTGCTCATGATTCTCTGTGTCTATATATATAATAGGTATAGGGGAATGGAAGTCTAATAAGATATGGAGTCGCTCGCCATCTGGTTGGGCGTGATCGGAGCCACGTTGGCGTCGCCTTCGCTCATGGGCACGGCTGGCACGTCCTCCATCGTGCCGTTGTTGCGCTGCAAGGTCTCCTGGAAGTGCTGGTAGAACTGCTTCACGTCGGGGTCGTTCTTGAAGTTGTCGGGTGCCTTGGCCATGATAAACTCTATCCACGAGGGCAGACCGTCGAGGGCGGTGGCGAAGAGGTAGTCGTTGAGCCAGACGGGGTAGGCGTCGGGCGTGGTGTCATACTGGATGCGGGTGAAGAATCCCCACGGACCCAGGATGTTGTCGAAGTTGTCCGTCACGAATTTCGTGAAGAGTTTGTCGCCCTGCTCAAAGACTTTGATGGCTTTTTTGGCCAGCCGGATGTTGACCGCCGCCTCGTCCTGTCCGTTCATGATGGCCGCGCTCTGCTCGTGGTCGATGTCGGCATACTGGTTGCGGATCTGCACGAAGCGGTTCCAAAACTTGTTGAGTTTGTCGTTGAGCGGTGTGCCGCTGACCTTCTGCTGTGTGTTGTCGAGCTTGATGCTGATGTTGCCCTGCTCGATGACGACGGGCTGCGAGAGGTCCTTGTCGTCCATGAAGATGCGGGCGACGTGGGCGCTATCTACTTTGCCGCTGAAGGAGAACTGACCGTGTACGACGTCGCAGGAGTCGAGGTTGGTCAGGTTGCCGTCTTTCGTCACCTTCAGATAGAGCTTCTGGCCGTCAAGGTCCGACACGTTGGAGGAGCCCTGTATGTCGTAGGTGCTGGCACAGGAGGTGAGCGACAGGAGTGCGGTAATAGTATAGACGATCTTGTTCATAATATGTTTGACCATTTGGCCGAGGCGGTCTCGGCGACAGATCCTTTTAGATTTCGTTATTGATGGTTCTCTTGCTCTTCTTTACGCAGCTCGTGGCCGATGCGGTGGGTGGTGTACATCTCCAGCAGGGCGCCTATCAGCAGCGCCACCACCCAGTTGTTGTGGAAGATATTGACGTAGTTGGCATAGCCCGAGATGGACTGGGCAAACCAGGGCTTGAGGAGGTGGTAGCAGTCCTCGACCATGAATACGCCGGCGCAGACGAAGCAGGCCAGGGCGAAAAACTGGATGCGGCGCAGACGGCGCAGCGTGATGCTGGTGCCCTCATAGCGCTGGCGCGCTTGCATGGCGGCGAAGAGCAGACTTCCCGCCAGCACCAGGAAGCAGACAAGGCCCTGGAGGATGAAGAACACATAGCAGCCGGCACCCGCCACCATCAGCACGCCGCCGGCGAGGAAGAGGAAGGTCTCTGCCTTACTTAATTGTTTCATAGAAAGCTGGGTTGTTGTCCGAATTATCGTCGTCGCTCAGCACGAAGACGTCCTCGTCGTCAGTCTTCATGAAATAGCGCTCGCGACCCACGCGGGCCATGGCCGAGGAATCGGCCCGGAGCTCGTGCAGCCGCTGGTTGTTGGTCTGATAGACCTTCTCATACTTGGCGATCTCGTCCTGTAGATCAGAGATCCTGTAGTCGTACTCGAAGCGCTTCATGAAGCAGTCGTCGCCCAAGAAGCCGACATAGAGCACGCCCATCACCACCACGATGTGGTATTTGAAGCGGCTGAGGATTCTGACGATATGTCCGGTAATCTTAATCACGTTCGATTTTTGTTTCTGCAAAAGTAAGTATTTAAAAGCATACAAAGGGCAAACGCTCTTGCATTTTTTATCTATTTAACCATAAAATGTGGATGGGCGCGAGGATTGTTACCAACTTTTTGCTACCTTTGCAATGTGATAAAGCCTGCGGGCGCCTTGGGGCGCTTGGTTGCGGCGTGGATGGGGGCTGCCCGTCTTGCGTCGCCGACATCGGGCCAAAACCTAACTCAGCCAATGAACGAATATATTGTTTCTGCGCGCAAATACCGTCCGATGAAGTTTTCCGACGTCGTCGGCCAGGACGCGCTGACCACCACTCTCCGCAATACGGTCAAGTCGGGCAAACTGGCCCACGCCTACCTCTTCTGCGGTCCGCGCGGTGTGGGAAAGACCACTTGTGCGCGCATCTTCGCCAAGGCCATCAACTGCGAGCACCCCACCGACAACGGCGAGGCCTGTGGCGCCTGCGAGAGTTGCAAGGCTTTTGAGGAGGGCCGCTCCTTCAACATCTTCGAGCTCGATGCCGCGTCCAACAATGGTGTCGATCAGATCAAGCAGCTCATGGAGCAGACCCGCATCCCTCCGCAGGTGGGCCGCTACAAGGTCTTTATTATCGACGAGGTCCACATGCTCTCGCAGCAGGCCTTCAATGCCTTCCTCAAGACGTTGGAGGAACCGCCCGCCCATGTCATCTTCATCCTCGCCACGACCGAGAAGCACAAGATCCTGCCCACCATCCTCTCGCGCTGCCAGATCTACGACTTCGAGCGAATGTCCGTGGCCCACATCATCCAGCAACTGAAGATGGTGGCCGAACGCGAAAAAATCTCCTATGAGGAGGAGGCCCTGGGCGTGATAGCGGAGAAGGCCGACGGCGGTATGCGCGACGCGCTCTCCATCTTCGACCAGGTGGCGAGTTTCTCGCAGGGCAATGTCACCTTCGAGAAGACCATCGAAGACCTCAACGTCCTCGATGCCGACAACTACTTCAAGACCGTCTTCCTGGCCCTGGATAACAAGGTGGCCGACATCATGCTGCTCCTCAACGGCGTGCTGGCGAAGGGCTTCGATGGGGGCAACTTCATCGTCGGACTGGCCAACCACATCCGCAACGTGCTCATGGCCAAGGATCCGCAGACCTTGCCGCTCCTGGAGGTCAGCGACCGCCAGCGCGAGCAGTATCAGGAGCAGGCGCAGAAGTGTCCGGCCCGCTTCCTCTACCAAGCGCTGCGCATTGCCAACCGTTGCGACGTGCAGTATCGCCAGTCGTCCAACAAGCGCTTGCTCGTGGAACTGACGCTCATCGAGATTGCACAGATCACCCAGCCTGAGGACGATGCGGCGGGTGCGGGGCGTAGCCCTAAGCAGTTGAAAACCCTGTTTCAGAAACTACTCCGACAGGTGCAGCCAGAAAGGGGCGCGCAGGTGGCCCCGGTTGCACAGAGAAAACGGCAACACGCCCAGCAGACCGTGCAGCCGGCTACGGATCAGTCGCAGTCTGCTGACCAAAAGGCTGACCAAAGGATGGAATCCAAGCCAACTCAGCAGTCTCCCGAGACAGTTAGGACGGCTCCTCCCGCAGGGGCGCTGAAGTCGGCCAAGCTCAATCTCGGACGCAGCATGGGAATGTCCTTTGGCGATATCCTGACCCACAAGGATAAACCCACGGCGGAGCAGACGGTGGAGGTGGAGAATGCCGAGGAGCGCAACGCCTTCACGGAGGAGGATCTCCTCGTCCAGTGGCGCGCGATGTGCACCCGTATGCCAGAGAACATGCGGGCTATGTCCACGCGAATGAGAAACCTCAGTCCTGTCATTACCGACTATCCCAACGTGGAGATCGTGGCGGAGAATCAGATCCTCTACGACCAGATGCTGACCATCAAGAGCCGCATCCGTGCCACGCTGGCAAAATGCCTGAAGAATGGCAGTCTGCAGGTCTCCATCCGTCTGGCCAAGCAGGATGAGATCAAGCCGCTGCTCTCGCCCAAGGAGACGCTCGACCAACTGGTCAAGGAGAATACTGCCGTGGGCCGGTTGGTGCAATCCCTCTGCCTCGATCTGGCCTGACGTGCTATTGCTCCCACCCTTGTCCCTGGAGGCAAAGATACGGCGTTTTTTCGCAGGAATATTTTGCGGTTTGGAAAAAATGCCGTATCTTTGCACCCGATTTTTATCAATTGGCTCCGTAGCTTAGCTGAATAGAGCGTCAGATTCCGGTTCTGAAGGTCAAGGGTTTGAATCCCTTCGGAGTCACTTCTCACAGAAAGGGTAGTGTTGTCTTCTGACTTGATGCGAAGTAGTCTTGTTGCGTCAAGTTTTTATGTCCTCCTCGTCTTTTTCCGATAATTCTCAACGACCGATTTTAGGTCAAAACTGTACGACCACTTGTGTCGAATCCGTATGATTAACCTGTGGGCTAAATCGCATTCCTCGTGGAGAAAATTTTGCAACCTCGGGAGGAAACAAAAGTTTTATCTGACAGCATTCGTTTCGTATGTCAAGCAGAAGGCATGCGAAACCGCATGTACGGTGGAGTGGGGGGCGCAAAATGCGAAGTAGGAGATAAATACCTATGATTAGTATTTACCTCCTACCCGATTTCAAAAAGTAAGTCCCTCCTCTATTCAAGCAGGCTTGGCTTAGGAGATGTTTCCTAAGTCTCTTTAACCATTTTTCGGCTGAGACCTAAAAGTCTTGTTTACAGAATTGTGTACACTTCATTCTGCTTAACGACCGCTTCTATGATATTATTCTGGAATTAATTTTTTTGCTGTTGCTGTTAAACAATTCTTGATATTGTTGAAAGGAATTGTGAAAGTTGGTTCTCCATCGCCGTAGCATGCAATTTCATAAGCACCATAACTCATGGTTAAACCGTTTGGTGTTAACCATGGGTCGGATGATGGCATAGGCAAAGAGTTAATTGTATTCCCTTCTGGTAGAAATATAAGGTGTTCCTCTAATTCTTGATCAGTGCTTACCTCAAAGTATCTCTTAAGTCCTTGCTTAATAGATGGTTGAAGTCCCTCGTAGTTACTAAACATATCCCAGCCAAATTTACGTCCATCATCTTTTCTGAATGTTGCGCCGATTGTTCCTCCAAATCCGTGTGCTGCTCCTTCTTGCATAGCATAACCGCTATGCTCGAATGTTACATATTTTTCTGTTTGATATTTCATTTTTATATGGTGCTTTACTTCTATGTAGTTTTCATTCGATAATTCAACTTCTTTACCATAAAAATCCACAATGGATTGTGCATCCTTTAAATTTCCTGTGTATTGTCCACCGAGCGACTCGTTTATCCATTCAATAACATTTCTTCTAAGTATGGGGTTGCCCGCTGTTGGATAGTCTATGGAATAATCAACAAGGTTATCACCTATTTGTTTCTTGTACGAGAAAGTTTGAACCTCTACTTGATCATTAATCTTGGGTTCATTCTTTTCTAGCGAATCAATCTTTATTGTGTCAACAGCATTAGTATTCATACGCGTGGAGGTCTTATTCTGATTCCAAGCAAACACACTAAGTGCGATTATTGCTATCAATAACAAAAGCGTTGAGGCTAATACAATAGGTCTTTTTGATTTTTTTGCTTGGTTATAACTACTGTTTCTTCGTTACAATCCAGGCCATTTAATATATTTACAAAACTACTAACGCTTTGAGGTCGCTCGGAGCGTTTTAGCTTCATAGCAGCAGTTATCGCATTGCGAATATTTGGAGATATAGTATTCGGGATGGTAGGGGAGCCATCCTGTGAGATGCTAACAGCGTGTGGTGGTTTTTCACCAACAACCATCGTATATAAGGTTGCTCCTAGGGCATAAATATCAGACTGTGGCGAAAAGTTCTGCACGCCTCCATCGGAATATTGCTCAAGTGGAGAATAACCATGACTTACGCCAACAGGGGTTGATGTAGTGCCTTCATCTGTCAATAGATCATATTGTTTCGCAACACCAAAGTCAATGAGAACGACAGAATTATCAACTTGGCGAACCATAATATTGCTAGGTTTAATGTCAAGATGGTTGATATGCTTGCTATGTATGTAGTTAAGCGCTTCTGCTACTTCTTTGATATATTGTATTGCTACATCCTCTTGCAACTTACCTTGTTGTTTCAAAATGTCGCTAATCGAGCATCCATCAATATATTCCATTGCATAATACGCAGTGCCATTTTCTTCAAAAGTGTCATGTATGCGAATTATATTACGATGATTAAGAGAAGATATTGTCTGAGCCTCTTTAATGAATTTGTTTTTGAAATTGTCAACAAAATTTCTGTCAGAGGAGATGTAATATACTTGATTTGTGTCTTCTTCTCTACAGCACATATCTTTCATGAAAAATTCTTTGATGGCAACCTTTCTGTTTAGGTTGATTTGAGTTGCAAGATAGGTGATTCCAAACCCGCCTTGTCCCAAGACTTTTTCTATTTTGTATTTACCTCCTTGAAGAAGAGTTCCTTTTTTAAGTAGCATAATACTATACTTTAATTCCGCAGCACTATAGATTGTTATGTGCTTTAAGCGACTGGTCAATAATAAGTTGCCCAGGATCATTTCATCTCAGAGAATTCACCTGTCTTAGTGCTGCAAAACAAACAAGAGAATTCGTCAATAGATACGGCAAAGTTACAAATAAAATCAGAGAAACTCTCTTTTAGTGGAGTGTTTTTTTTGTTCATCCGGAAAATCGAGTGATAGGTTTTGTTCATAGTTGTTTCCCTTGCAGCAACCCTTGGTCAGCATGGGCCTCGAAGAG
>ENA-OPCG01000623-OPCG01000623.1-human-gut-metagenome-genome-assembly--contig:-NODE-623-length-14670-cov-2.983305_pt1 | contig 14670 bp, 8 predicted proteins | sample MGYA00241248_ERZ501476 | MGnify/ENA primary metagenome ERZ501476 (study PRJEB25962, sample SAMEA2042629) | human gut metagenome | biome: human gut; feature: human-associated habitat; material: faeces... | reverse complement strand
AATTAAAAAGCTGCTGGACGGCTTATTTATATATAGTACCGTGGACTCTGGCAATTTGCCTATAAAAAAACTAAAAATTATGATGCATATTAATATATTTAGCTTGCATAAAAAATTATTATACTTCTAAACGCGTAAAAGTATTGTGAAATTTCCACAAAATCAATGTGAATGTCATTTCTTGAATAACCGTTTGAACAATCTGAATTTTTGTATATTTTCCCATATTTACAAATATTAAATTGATGTATTTTTGCTAAATTGGTCATAAATAACTTGTCATTTATGTCAATTGAAACGTACGCAATAAATGTATAGACTGTAAATATAGTTATTGCAACCGATTGCGCTGTTGCGCATGGAACAGATGAAATCATGCGCGGCATGCAATTTGAGAAGGTGCATGACAGTGGCTTAATGGCTTTGATATTTATCAATTTGATAGTCATTTACCACTGCATAAAAACAAGGAGGAAAATATGAGCAGGAAGAGAAAAATGGCATCTATAACAAGTGCCGGACTGGTGTTTGCAATGCTTTTAAGCCAGAGCGCTGTGGCGGATTTGGGTACAGAGCAGGTTAAGGCAGCAGAGAATACCGCAAAGTGGGTAGACACAGAGTATGTGGTGAATGGAGACTTTGAGTCGTCTATAAATGGGGATGGAAGTATAACCGGTTGGACTAAGTCAACGGGAAGTGGACTATTTGTCACAAAAGATGAGTGGGCGAAAAATAATACAACTCAGTTTACAAAGATAAAGGACATAACTGGGGACAATTCGCTATCTCAAACAATCAAGAATGTTGAGCCGGGAACCTATAGGATTTCAATTGATCAGGATGGACAAAAAGATGTTAAATCAGGTCTGTATGTGAAATATTTGGAACAGGCTAAAGAACTTCCGGCTACAACAGATTGGGATAATTGGGAAACAGTTACAACCGATGAATTTACAATTGAAGCTGTACAAGATGTTGATATATGTATTGGAGGAGAGGTTACGAATGGCTATTGGGGCGATATTGACAATATCAAGCTTCAAAAGCTTTATGAAACAAAATCAGATGATACTGACTCTTCCGAAGAAAACAAGAAAGGCTACACAATTTCAGTAAACCAGACTGAAGTAGCCGTAGAAAATGGTGATACAGTCAATCTTGAAGCAAAAATTACTTATGATGGAAAAGAAATAAGTGAACTTCCTGAGGGAGTAAATTTATGGTGGTGGATTGATACATGGAATGATCACACAGACGGATTGAGTGACGGAACATTAGAAAACGATAAAAATTCCGGAAAAACTCTTAAGGCAGCTTACACAACAAAGTCAGCCGGTAAGTATTATGTTGTAGCCCAGCTTAAGGATGCAAATAACAATGAGCTTGGTTCTGTATGTACAACCATTACATCAAAGGCACCTGAAATTGATACCTCAGTAGACAATGACGATATTGTTGTTGCAAAGGTAAAGGATTTGTCGCCTGATTTCATAATGGGAATGGACATTTCATCTGTTATAACAGAATTAGGCAGTGGTGTCGTATACAAGGATTATAGCGGAAAAGAAATTAACAACGTGACAGATTTCTGCAAATTCCTGGCAGAAAACGGCATAAACCATATCCGTGTCAGAGTATGGAATGATCCATATGATTCAAACGGAAACGGATATGGTGGTGGAAATAACGATGTGGCAACAGCAAAGAAAATTGCTGATGCATGCCGCAGCGCAGGCATAAAAATGCTTGTTGATTTCCATTGCTCAGATTTCTGGACAGATCCGAGTAAACAGATGGTGCCTAAGGCATGGAAGGGCTATACAGTTGATGAGAAAGCCACAGCTGTAGAAAAGTTTATCAATGAATCATTAAACACAATTGATGCATCAAAGGATGTTGTTGATATGGTTCAGGTTGGAAACGAGACAACAGGCGGTTTTATAGGTGAAACAAATACGCAAGCCATGTGCAAGCTCTTTTCCGCAGGCTCAAAAGGTGTTAAGGATTACAACAGTGACGTAAAGGTTGTGATTCATGTGGAAAGTCCACAGAAGAATACACTCACAACGTGGTCAGATAATCTTGAAAAATATAATGTAAATTATGATATTCTTGGAACGAGCTATTATCCATACTGGCATGGTACACTGAGCAATTTAAAGAAAGAACTCAGCTATGTTCAGACGAAGCACAACAAGGATGCAATGGTTGTAGAAACAAGCTATGCATATACACTTGATGATTCAGATGGTCATGGAAATACTGTTCGTGAGGGAAATAATGATGACTCGGCAGATGCCACAGAGCCTTTCACTGTGCAGGGACAGGCTACTTTCATGAGAAATCTCATCAATGCTGTAAATGAAGCAGGTGGACTTGGTGTATATTACTGGGAGCCGGCATGGATTACAGTTGGAGATACCACAGGTCTTTCAGAGGAAACTGCAGCGGCAAGATATGAAGCAAATAAAAAGATTTGGGAGGAAAAGGGCTCAGGCTGGGCATCAAGCTACAGCGGTGAGTATGATCCAAAAGATGCAGGAAAATGGTATGGAGGTTCCGCTGTTGACAATCAGGCAATGTTTTATCCGGATGGAACAGCAACAGCAGGTCTTAAGGTATGGAATTACGTAAAGACCGGTGCAAAGGTGACCAAAATCGGAGTTGAGGATATAGAAACAGCAGATGTCACATCAGAGGCAGGTAAAGAGATAGAGCTTCCAAAAACAGTCAATGTGACATATAATACAGAGAAAGTTGAAGAGAACGTTGTTTGGAATACAGAGGGAATTGATTTTTCAAAGGCAGGAACATACACTGTAGAGGGAACTGTTAAATTCAGCAGAAAAATCGAGCGTGGTGCTTATAAAGATAAGACATCGGGTATAACAAAATGTACAGTAGTTATAAAGCAGAAAAATCTCATTACAGATGCAGAGGATGCAGGCTTTGAAAAGGCTGATAATTTTACTGTCAATAACAAGATTGTCGATTCAGTTTCTTCCACCAAGGATGATAAGAAGTCAGGAGAAGCATGTGCTCACTGGTACAATGGTGGAGAAGATAAGACCGAGGCTGCCATTACTTACAATAAAGCTATTACACTTGCTTCAGGCGAGTACATCTTTGAGTATGTAGGACAGGGAGCCGACGGAGATGAGCTTTATGCTGAGGTTATGGATTCAGAAGGCAATATCATTGCAAAGGGTGACAATGTAACACTTACAGGCTGGAAAAACTGGAAGACTCCAAGCGTTTCATTTAAGCTTGAGAAAGAAACCAAAGTTACACTTGTTGTCGGTATCGTGAGTGCAAAAGGTGGCTGGGGAACAGTTGATGACCTATACTTATATCAGACAAAGTCAGCTGACAAGAGTGATGCCGATAATGGTAATACCGGTGATGATGAAAACAAGAAGCCGGATACCCCATCTACTGATGATAATAACAAGGACAATACAGGTAGCGGTGATACCAACAAAGATGATAGTACATCAAAGGATGACAATACAACCAATGGTGATCAGGATAGCAATACAGGAAACGGTGATACAGCCACACAGCCTGCAAAGACTCTTACACCGGGAGCAGTTGTATCAAGCACATCCGACACTAAAACAACTGTAAAGGACACTAAGGGAATCCTTCCGGATACAGTAAAATTCGAGTCAAAGAAGGTAACTGATGAGAAGGAAGTGGCAAAGGTTGCAGATGTAGTAAAGGATAAAATTGTAGGAGTAAAGGATGTTTTAATATATGAGCTTAATCTGACAGATGGCACTACACAGCTTCATCAGCTTGCAGACAAGGTTCAGGTGACTATGGATATGCCGTTTGCATTAGCTGACAATGAGACAATCAAGGTGTTCCGTGTAGATTCAGACAAGCTTATAGCGTGCACATCAAGGGTAGCAGATGGAAAGCTTGTATTTGAGACAGACCATTTCAGCACATTTGCCTTTGTAAAGGTAAATACCAATGCAGGTACTAAAGCAGCTCCAGAAGGCGCAGCAAAGACCTCAGATGACAGCAATATGTATATGTGGCTTGTTATCGCAATGGCAGGTCTTGGTGTATCAATCGCAGCTCTTATGAACCGCAAAAAGGAGCAGGCATAGCAGTGTTTCTAAAAGCACAACATAAAGCATAAGAAAAAAATAAAACCGTCGTACTGGGCCGTAAATGGCAGGGTACGACGGTTTTACTTATGTTTTTAAATGATTAATTATTTCAATTACTCATCAAATTTTTGAGCCTTATCGAAGAGCTCATAAACCTCTTTTGAAGGCTCATTTGTGCAAAGTGTCACAACAACGGCTGCGATAAGTCCTAAAACAAATCCCGGCAGCAGCTCGTAGATTCCGGTTGATGTGAGGAATGCATACCACAATATATCAACGGCAGCACCTGTTATGATTCCGGCAACAGCACCCTTGAAGTTAAAGCGCTTCCAGAAGAGGCTGAGCATGATTGCAGGTCCAAAGGCAGCTCCAAAGATACCCCATGCATTGGAAACAAGTGCCATGATAGAGCCGGCATTAGGGTTTGAAGCGATGATGAGTGCTGCAACAGAGATTCCAAGAACGACAATACGGCCGGTCCACATCATCTCTTTGTCATTTGCCTTACCTTTTCTGATGACAGGCTTGTACACATCACTCGAGAAAGCAGATGAAGCAGCAAGCAGCTGGCTGTCTGCGGTACTCATGGAAGCGGCAAGCACTGCTGAGAGGAGTATACCTGAGATAACACCCGGGAAAATCTTTCTTACAATCTGTATGAAAACAAGAGAGTTTTCATTGATTGATTCGTCAAAGCCAAGGAAAAGTCTTCCGATTACTCCGATTAAAGTCGCAAAAAATACAATAAGCAGAGTCCATGTGATTCCGATTTTTGCTGATTTTTTCAAATCCTTCTGTGATTTGATGGACATGAATCTGATGATGATATGTGGCATACCAAAGTAACCAAGTCCCCATGCCAGTCCTGACACGATATCCTGCCAGCTTGAGAATGGATTTAAGTAACCGCCCGGGAGTGCTGACATAGATGATGTATCAAGCATAAATGCTGCAAAAATCGGTGCTATAAACATAGAACCAAGCACGAGCATTCCCTGGAAAAAATCGGTCCAGCATACAGCCGAGAAGCCGCCGAGGAAGGTATAGCCTACGATGACAACTGCTGCAAGATACATGGCAATCTGTGGATCCATTCCTATTACAGTGTGGAAAAGAGTACCGCATGCCTTTACGCTTGATGCCGCATAAATAGTGTATGCAACCAAAAACACAATTGCACATATCACCTGCAGTGCAAGTGATTTGGACAGGAATCTGTTGGTCAGATACTGCGGAATGGTGATTGAGTCGTTTGCTACAATCGAGAATTTTCTCAGTCTCGGTGCTTCAAGCAGCCAGCTTATAGTGTAGCCGATTGCAAGTCCTACAGGAATCCATACCTGACCTAAGCCCAGTGCATAGATAGAAGTAGGAAGTCCCATGAGTACCCATGCACTCATGTCTGAGGCTCCGGCTGACAGTGCCGCAACCCATGGTCCCATCTCACGTCCGCCGAGGAAGTAGGTCTTTTCTCCGCCGTTTCTGTTTTTCACGAAGAAGAAGATACCGATACCCAGCATGCACAGCAGATAGACGATAAATACAATAATTTCTGATGTTTTCATTTGTAGTACCCCTTTAATAGTTTATTTAGTAACCATGCTACCACGTTAGTGTGATAAAGACAAGAAAAACTTTCTCTTGACGAATACCCTGCGTTGACATATCATAGTATATAAGTGAAAGGGAGTAGCCGGCACGAGAGTGCTTACTTATCCGTCAGTACGATTGCTCATACATATCATACATATATGACAGCAATCCGGAGAGTGATTAAATGGCGAGACTTTTGTTGTTTTATACAGCAGAAGTGTCGCCTTTTTTGTATATAAAAGCCTTCTGCTGATAAGACATAGATGTATCTATCAATTAATCATGCATCCTTAAAAAGGACAGCAGAAGGAGGAAAATTATGATTTTTATAGCAATTTTACTGCTTATAGCAGGCTTTGTAGCACTGGTGAAGGGCGCGGATGTGTTTGTGGATGGAGCGGCGGCGCTCGCCGGGAAATTTGGTATTCCGCAGCTTGTGATTGGACTGACGATTGTGGCGATGGGCACGTCGCTGCCGGAGGCGGCAGTCAGCATCACTGCAGGAATAAAGGGTAATGCGGGGATTACAGTCGGCAATAATATACTAAATATTCTTATAATCCTTGGAGTGACGGCACTCATCACAAATGTAGCCATACAAAAAACCACCTTCAAATACGAGATACCGTACATGCTTCTTATCACAGCGGTGCTTCTCGTGATGGGAATGACAGGCAATGAAATCACATTCATTGAGGGTGTTATACTGTGGATTTTATTTATTGCATATCTGCTTTATTTGTATATTCTGGCAAAAAAGGGCAATGACAGCGGTGATGAGCAGTCGGTAAAGCTATATCCGGTATGGAAATGTCTGCTCTTTATTGTGCTGGGCGGTGTATGTGTCGTAATTGGAAGCCAGTTTGTCGTAAATGGTGCCACGACCATAGCAAGAGCCTGCGGCATGAGTGAGCGCTTTATCGGACTGACAATCGTTGCATTCGGCACATCTCTTCCGGAGCTTGTTACATCTGTTTCAGCAGCACGCAAGGGAAATGCCGGTATAGCGATTGGAAATATAGTCGGCAGCAATATTTTCAATATACTCTTTGTAATCGGAACAGTAGCTCTCATTTGTCCGGTACCGTTTGAGAGCAGGTTTGTGATTGATACAGTTGTGGCAATCCTGTGCGGTGTGCTCCTGTGGGGCGGTACGATAAGACATAAAGAGCTTAGAAAGCCATGTGGAGTGGTGATGCTGCTTTGCTATGCAGCATATTTTGTATATTTGGCAGCTATGTAATGATGTATTTTTTTGAATTGCGATGACTGTTTTTAAAAAGAGTGTGATGAGGAGATAATAATTAAATTTAGCAAACTGTCAATAATTGTGCATACAAATCGATGGTTTGACATCAAAATGATTGCAATTTTGCATTAAATATAAATAATTGGTTAAAAATAGCACTCTTGCTTGACAAGTGCTGATTGCAGGTGTATAACGTAGTCAGAACAAACGGAAGGAAGCGATTATAATGGATAAAAACCCAAAGCATCCATTGAAGAAAAAGAATAAGGCAGATGCAAAGAAGCATCAGAAGCATGTATACGAATAGCGCTTCCACTAAGGAATACTATCCAGTAAGCACAATGTACCCCAGCCCGTAACAGGGTTGGGGTATTTTGTGTTTTTGGAAGTGTTTTCAGAGACAGCCCGTGAGGCAGTTGTAAATACATTTTCACCGGTACCTTTTATGAGAGAAGCTTTAAGCTTGTCGCCATACATATAGAGGTCATTTCCACGCACAATTCCCCATTCCATCAGAAGCGCAGCCGCACCGGTCACAAACGGTGCAGCCATAGATGTCCCTGTTTTTGAAGTGTAGCCTCCGGTGTTTGAGCATGAAATAATGTCTACACCGGGCGCAATGATATCAGGCTTTATGCTGTCAAAGGCCCAGGTATAGCCTCGGCCGGAAAAGGCGGCTGTGCGGTTTGTTCGGCTGTCATAGGCTCCGACAGATATGACATTTTGAGCGGTTGAGGGGATGGTCAGGGTGATATCAGGCGATGCATGGATAAATGAGGTCTGTGCATTGCGCAGAGCACCTGACGGCAGCCATATATCCCATGAGCCGTCCTTTACAGATATAGGTTCAAGTGATATTTTCCAGATGCCGGGTGAGATGTATTCCGATCCCATGAGTTCAATGAATATTTCCTGAAAAGGAGAGTAGGGAGAGGGACCGCCGCCTGTTATATATATGTCTGTCCCATCGAGATTGTATCTGTATGTAAAGCCCTTTGCCTGATTGGTAATTGTATCGGGAATCTCAAGCATATCATTATTTGGTGCACTAATGCGCAGCTGTATCTCATCCCAGTATTTTTTCCATAAATCAATGGAAAGAGACGGCTCAGGATAGCCTATTGCAAGCTCTGCATCGGCAGGGTATGAGCTGCCGTTTGCATGACCAAAGCCGGCTCCATCGTTACCTGAGCCGACTGAGACAGCGCAGCGGTAGTTTCCTGCTATATAGTCCAGGTATGCTTCAAGCAGTGAGGTGCCGCTGTGCGAGCCGTTGCTTGTGCCAAAGCTTAGGTTTATGGCGATAGGCATGTTCATATCGATTGATTTTCTTATGCAAAAGTCTACTGCCAGCATAATCTGCGTGGTTGTGGGAAAGCTGGCACCGCCTGAGGTTTTGAGTTTTACGATTATAAGAGTGCTTTCATAAGCAACACCGCGGTATTTTGTGTTTTGTTCATTACCATTACCATTTCCGTTTCCGGCAGCGATTCCTGCTACATGAGTGCCGTGCCCGGATATGTCGATGCTTGGACAGATGCGCTGCATTTCTAAGCTGTTTTCTGCATTTATGGCTTTGGTGATTGTATCTCGGTCATATAAGGTGCCGAAAGGGATGATATCACTGTGTGAGGAATCATCGGAAACAGTCTGGTCCCACAGATAGGCGATTCTGCTTACACCATCCTGTATAAAAGCCGGATGGGCATAGTAAATTCCGGAGTCGATAATGCCTACGAGCACACCTTTTCCGGTCAGATTATATGGATTGGTGTGTACGGGAGTGATGCATGAGGCCTGAGAGCCCTCGTACACATCGTAGTTAAACTGCTTTGGCTTTTCCATATATATGATTTCATCGCACAGGGCAACAGTATTTACAAGTGATTTCTCAATTACGAGCACCGCATAGTTTCCGAGCAGCCTCGTGATGAGTACAGAAGGATACTTTTCTTTTATTTTTTCGATGTCACCGACATATTTTACTATCACTTCCCAGCTATCACTCTCCGGCAGATAGCCGCTTGAAAGCCCTCCCTCTTTACCAAGCTCATAAGGGGTGGACAACAGGGCGGCGGACAGCTGTGGAGAAATTTTCTCACTAAATGCTATTTCCATACTAACCTCCATTTTTTATTAGTAAAATATTAAAAAAATCTTACGAATTACTGCTTTTTTGTTCCTCTTGCGAGCCTTGCAGGATACCATTTTTCAAACCATCCGGTAAATATGCCCATCAATACAGGCATCAGATTGTTTACGACAATAAGTGCAGCTCCAACACCTGCCTTTTTCAGCAGAAATGTCCACACTGCTGTCAACACGTATAATACTCCCCATGCCGCCGCAAGTATATAATTCGTCTTCATAAAGAGAGGATTTTTATGTGCGGCTTCACCGCCATAATTGTATTTCACATATGTTGCGCATAAAGGCTCCTTTGTCAGGCATGAAACCAGCCAGAACAGCCCAAACACCAGATATCCGATATCTGTTGATATGTCACCTGCTCCTGTCAGGCTTGCAATCGCAGAAAGTATAGCAACAGCAACAATTGAGAGCTGATCCCATATTACAAATTTATGTTTTCTCATAATAAAAGGTATAGCGGATGCCACCAAAAGAGCAATCACAGAACCCTTTTCAGTATTGACAGAAACTGCTATCCAAAACGTAATCCATGGTATGAGCATTGTCATCATGGATGGATTTTTCTGTACCTCCACACCTTGTGATGTTTTTTCTGCCTCTTTGACTGCCGATGTACTTCCAAAAAATTTATCCCAGTTTACCATCAAGGAAAAATCACCTGTCACCGTATACATCTGCTTTCCCAATGCCTCTGCGCCACCTATCTCGCCTCGGGAAATGGCTGACCATACTGTAAAAGGCGTATCTATGCGGGTAGTCGCGGCAAGGCTTTGGTCAGTAAGCACCTCACTACCTTTATCATCAAGCTTTATTTGGTATGTATGCTTCAAATCGGTATAGCATATCTCAAGCACGCGTTCCTTTCCGTCATAGGTATCCTTATTGTATAATGCAGCCATCTGTCTGGTGAAAACAAGGTCATCCGCTTCCTTTTCTCCTGTTGTCCTGCTGATTCCCCAGCTGGCATCCGCCATACTTTCAAATACATCCCTTGGATATAAAAGAGTATGGAGCGCCGCTTCTGTTTTTTCAGATATTTTTCCTGTGATGGCATATTCTGCCCCGGCACTTTTTACCGTAGCCAGATATTCGTCAGTCCTCTTTGACAGCTCTTTTACACGAAACAGCTCACCCTGACCACAAAATATTGTTGTATAATGCCCTTTTCCAAGGAAATGGTCAAACATCCGAAGTACACTGTCATAATTTCCCTCTGCAGAATAAAAGCCACAGGTAGAGATTAGCACATGCCTTTTGCCTTCCATGTCATATCTGCAATCATGGCTGCCGCTTCCGTATCCGTCATCCTTTGTACTCATAAACGGCAGGCTCATGGGAAGCTGTCTGTCAATCACGTTCTTTAGTATTCCCGGCACACTAAAATAGTACAGAGGAAACGACCACACAACAATATCCGCTTCAAGAATTTTCCCAATAACAGTCTGCATATCGTCATTTATGCAACACACCCCCGGTGTCTTCTGCCAGCATGCAAAGCATCCCTTACACGCTCCTACATTCATTGAGGCTACATGCATTTCATCAATGGATACCGCTTCATTTTTGCTCTTATATCCTTCTTTGAATCCATCTATAAAGCTGTTTGCAAGCCTTAACGAATTGCTTCGTTTGCCTTTTGGACTTCCGTTAATCAGAAGTATGTTCATGCTTTATGCCCTCCTGTAAGTATATAGTTAATTTTAGTATAGCGGATTGACAGGCAAAAAACAATTAAAGTTTAGACTTAGAAACAATACCATAATTATACATTCAAAATACATTCAAATTCTTAAGTATGCCTTGTAATTATAGTACTATGATAGTAAAATAAAGCTATATTATTTCAAATCAGGAGAATTCATATGGGTTACGATGAAAAAATTTTTAAAGCAAAGGCGAATATCAAGGCCCGCAGATTATGGCTTGTTTTTGCTATATTGCTGACCGCAAATTATGGTACCGACACAGCAAATGGCGCTTATTCTGTCAGTAATTATATCATTTTTGTTCTTTTATGCTGGCTGCCTTTCGTGTGTGGTGACATACTTCTAAAAAGGAAGGGGAAGGATAATGATCATTACAGGCTTGCATTTGTCATCGGATATGGTATTTTTTACGTATTTCTTTTGTGTACGACAACCTCACCGATTGCATTCACCTACATCCTTCCGATAATCAGCCTTATTGTAATATTTAAAGATGAGAAATTCATGATTTACTGCGCCGTTGCAAATATGCTAAGCCTTATTGCAAGTATTGCATTTCACATATTAGTACTGGGTCAGAACACTGCTGTAGACCACAAAAACTATCAGCTTCAGATAGCATGTCTTTTACTTTGCTACATAGGCTATATCATGTCGGTGCGTCACCTGACTGAGTCCGATGCTGCACTCACCGAGAGCATAAAGTCTGATTTAAATCGCGTTGTCACGACAGTTGAGCAGGTTAAAACCGCTTGCAACACTATAATGGACGGTATAACCGTGGTCCGTGAGCTTGCTTCTGAAAACAAGCATGGCTCAGATGTTGTCGTTGAGGGAATGAATAAGCTTACCGGAAATAACAAGCAGCTTCAGTCCCACACTGCTTCTTCCCAGGAAATGACTACCGATATAAGCTCACAGGTTGAGAATGTTGCAGCCATGATAAATGATATGGTTTCCCTGACAACTGAATCAGGCAAGCATGCAAAGGTCAGCTCTGAGGACCTTGAAGGTCTTGCCCAAACATCAAAAACTATGTCTGAGCTTTCTACAGAGGTTGAAAACATCCTGACTACATTCAGAGATGAATTTGAGATGGTTAAAAATGAAACCGGAACAATTGATAATATTTCAAACCAGACAAATCTCCTCGCTCTTAACGCTTCTATCGAGGCTGCGCGTGCAGGCGAAGCAGGTAAGGGCTTTGCTGTTGTTGCCGAACAAATCCGTACTTTAAGCACTGAGACAAGAAATTCATCCGGTCAGATCAGTGAGGCGCTCTCACGGCTTGACGAGATTTCCGGAAAGATGACCTCATCCATTGAAGAAACGCTCCGTCTCATCCAGCTCACTCTTGAGAAGGTAATGCAGACCGGTGAAAATGTAGAGAAGATTACAAAGGATTCCCATAAGCTTGGAAGCCATATCCGTGAAATCGACACCGCAATGCAAGAGGTTGAAGCATCTAACCAGCAGCTTGTCGACAATATGGAAAAGGTATCTGACATCGTAGAAACCATGACCTCATGTATCGATGCCTCTGACGCGATAAGCCGCAAGATGCTCAGTAAATATGATGAAAGTGCAACAAATATCAATAATATCGAGACTGTTATCCAATCTCTCATGCACGAGCTCGGAGTTGGTGGATTTATGGGACTTGATGATATCCGCCCGGGTATGAAGGCCAAAGTGATCCTGACAGATGTACAGACCGGCAACGAGTTCCATTGCGAAGTAAAGGCTGTTGGCGAAAACAGTCTTAAGCTTGTATCAGGCGGCTTATCTGTAGACTCATCCAGACCTTGCAATCTGTATGTTACAGTTGGCAATGTAATGTACTGCTGGAAGGATCTCACAATCACAGATGACCTTGTGATAACAGTCAATACACAGCCTGAAATCTTGAACCGTAGGAAATACCCTCGCATGGATTTATCAAACAGTTGCACTATCAAGCTTAAAGGAACCGACACCACATTCAAAGGAACTCTTGACAATATAAGTGCAAACGGCTTTGCATTTTTGACAAAGGATCCTTATTTCGTGGATAATAAGGGAGCGAAGGTTACTATCTCGATAGAGAACTTTGCGCTTGCTGACCACTCAGTATTGGAGGGATATGTAATCCGCTCTTTGTGGAAAGAGCTGCAAGAAAAGCTGCATTCTGAGTTGGTGTTGTCTCACCGCCCATGATCTCATTCATCACTGCATATGCCTCATCATATGTGAGGTCTTCTTTGTTTACGATTTTTACTATGGCTTCTTTGATCATGATTATGTCCTCCTGTATTCCGGTAATATTTCGTTTATAATTTTGTTTATGATTTTGTTCTGCTATTTGTTTTCAATTCAACAACTAATATATAAATTCATTAAACGCTGCGATTTTCAATTAAGCTTTGATAAAATTACTAAGCATCTGCTTTCCGTCCGGTGTCATGATTGACTCCGGGTGAAACTGCACTCCGTATATCGGATATTCCTTGTGCTCAACGGCCATGATCTCACCATCATCTGTAGTGGCTGTAATCTTTAGGCAATCAGGCATCGTGTCCGCATCTGCAGCAAGTGAATGGTAACGTGCTACCTTTGCTTTTTTCGGGCAACCCTTGAATAAAAGGCTTTCTGTGTCAAACGACGCATCCGATTGCTTTCCGTGCATGAGCTCCTTTGCATATGTGACTGTCGCACCGTATGCTGCGCATATCGCCTGATGTCCGAGGCACACACCAAGGATTGGGATTTCCTTTCCAAGCTCCTTTGCCACAGCTATTATCACTCCCGCATCCTCAGGCCTTCCCGGTCCCGGTGATAATATGATGCGGTCAGGCTTTAAAGTCCTAATCTCTTCAACTGTCATCTCATCATTTCTGATTACTCTGATATCAGGCTCTATCTCGCCGATTAGCTGATACAGATTGTAAGAAAAGCTGTCGTAGTTATCAATCAGTAAAATCATTCTTCCACCTCCTGTGAGACTTCCAGTGCCTTAAGAGAAGCCTTTGCCTTGTTTATGCACTCCTGAAATTCCTTCTCAGGATCTGAATCCGCAACTATTCCCGCTCCGCTTCTCACGAAAACCTTGCCGTTTTTCTTGTAGGCAATACGGATTGCAATACATGTGTCCATGTTTCCGGTAAAATCTATATATCCAATCGCGCCACCGTAAATGCCTCGCTTGTTGTCCTCAAGCTCTCCGATGAGCTGGCACGCTCTGTTTTTTGGCGCTCCTGAAAGTGTTCCTGCCGGAAGCACGGCCTCAATTGCATCGAGTGCGTCGTACTCTTCTCTTATCTCTCCACGCACTGTCGAACCTATATGCATCACATGTGAATATCTCTCTATGGAATGAAGCTTTTCAACTTTTACAGTTCCGAATTTACTTACCTTTCCGAGGTCATTTCTTCCAAGGTCCACGAGCATATTGTGCTCTGCGAGCTCTTTTTCGTCCTTAAGCAGCCCTTCCTCAAGCTTTTTGTCCTCCTCTGCTGTGGCACCTCTCGGCCTCGTGCCTGCCAGCGGGAATGTGTGAAGCACTCCATTTTCAAGCTTCACAAGTGTCTCCGGAGATGCTCCCGCAACCTCCACATCGGTTCCCGAAAAATAAAACATGTACGGCGAAGGATTTATCGTTCGAAGCACGCGGTAGGTATCAAAAAGGCTTCCCTCAAACGGTGCGCTCAATCTGTTGGATAAAACTATCTGGAAAATATCCCCCTCTTTGATATGGTGCTTTGCCTTCTCGACCATCTCACAATACTGCTCCTTTTCAAAAAGCGGTGTGACCTCACCCAGCAGCTTGCCACCCATATTCTGTTTTTTCTCTCCGTGCATCAGAAGCTCCCTA
>ENA-OPCG01000621-OPCG01000621.1-human-gut-metagenome-genome-assembly--contig:-NODE-621-length-14696-cov-12.988525_pt1 | contig 14696 bp, 10 predicted proteins | sample MGYA00241248_ERZ501476 | MGnify/ENA primary metagenome ERZ501476 (study PRJEB25962, sample SAMEA2042629) | human gut metagenome | biome: human gut; feature: human-associated habitat; material: faeces... | reverse complement strand
CAAAGAAGGATGCCTACAATCGTGCCCGAGGCATCGCACGACTGAGGAAAGCCTACAAGAGCGGACACGTCACCAAGCAGCAGGTAAACCGCAGAGGTTACAACAAATTCCTTGAAATTAGCAAGGATATTGATGTAAGTATAAGCGAGGAGAAGATTGCCGAGGACTGCAAATGGGATGGATTAAAAGGGTATATCACCAATACCGACCTTGATACAGAACGTGTAATAAACCAATACCACGGGCTATGGGTGGTAGAACGTGCCTTCCGTATCTCAAAAGGAACTTTGGAAATGCGTCCGATGTTCCATTTTACAGAAAGAAGGATAGAAGCACACATTTGTATCTGCTTTATCGCCTATAAAGTATATAAGGAATTAGAGAGACTTATAGCAATCAACAAAATAGGAATGAGTGTTGACCATGTGCTTGATATCGCCAAAACAATCACGACAATAAGGATACGGATGCCAGAGAATGGGACGTTCTTCACAAAAACATTGTTCCTAACCGATAAACACCGTACTATCATGTCACTTTTCGACTTATCAAAAGACCAAATTTAATTTGGGTGGCGCATTGACGAAGTCAGGAAATTATTGCTCCACAAAATACTTTATCTCTATCTTTTCAGAAAAAGAGACAGGAGCAGGAATGGTTTTACCCATAAAGCTATCTAAATGAGCATTGATGAAATCATAACCTGTTTTGCAAGAGAATGCGATTCCGGCTGAAAAACGAGGATTGATATCTATCAGATAATAGCCTTTCTCATTGTTGATAAACTCCATATTAACAACTCCCTGGATATTCAATTTTCTTCCGATATAATTAACCAATTCTTCCAACTTTTCATCATGAAAGACCTTGACTGTTGTACCTGCACCATTCTTTGTTCTCAACAACTCCTCTCGTGGTACACAGAAACTATCTCCTGTAGCTGCATCTCTAACAAAATCAACGGTACATACGCTACCACTTATCTTCTCTTGGAAAATATAGTTGGAAATATCTTTGATATCTTTGAGCTGGTTGGCACTTTCCAAATAGCAAAGACCTTCGCTACTTCTTCCACCCTTAGGTTTTGCAACACAAGGATATGTTAAAGTTGACAAATCATCTGTAGATGTCAAGGTAGGAACAGATAGGACCTTGTCATCATCCTCAAATGTCTTAAAGAGAACATATTTGTTTCTGGCGACTGCGAGAGTTTCTTTCGACGATATGCAAACAACAATTCCTTCTTTCTCAAACACTTCTCTTTGCCCATTGATAATATCAATTTCAAGATCAGTCAATGGAAAGATATATTTTACATCATTTTCCTTTGCTAATTGAATAAGAAATGGGATGTACTCTTCTGTATTAGCATAAGGAGCTTGTTTAAAGACATCACAAAGCGATGCTTCATAATGCCATTCTTCAGGATATATGTCACATCCTATTACCTTATGTCCTGCTTCATGCAACTTGTTAATTGCGCATAAAGCAGACATAGAACCTATAGCTGTTAATAATATATTCATTCTTTTATTTTTATAAATTCATCTTTTTGAGATAACAGGTTCATCAATCCACCTGTATTCCAAAATAGTATCTTCTTGTTTTTATAATCTCTTTCCTCCAATATGGAAGTCATTCCCCAAAATGCTTTTCCTGCATATGTAGGATCAATAATCAGACCTTCATGGGATATACATTCCTGTATTGTAGTCAATTCTTCTAGAGATGTCTTACTATACCCACCGTTCAGAAATTCGTCATGGAAGTCCAAATTGGAAAAATCATATTCTTCGTGGAGATATTGATTGAGAATCTCCATATCAGACTTTAGAACAGGAAGTTCTGCTTCATAGGTTCTGGCCACAGAAATACCATGCACCTTAGCTTTCGGAAAATACTTTTGCATTCCCGCACAAATTCCTGTCAATGTTGTTCCCGTTCCACAAGCTACAAATAATTCATCAATATCACTTACCTGATGACTTAACTCCCTTACTGCATCATAATATGCGTATATGCCTTGTAAAGATTTCCTCCTCCATAGATAAAGCAGGTCGTTTCTGCATCACATTGCGTCATTACCCGGTCGATCGTTTGAGGAACCTCGGTCTTTTTACAGAAAACATATTCACAATTAGTCAGGCTGACAACAAAATTGTTCAGTGAAGTTTCATATTCTTCCGGTTCATCAGTATAAGATACCAATATCATTTTCAAACCATAACTTGCGCACAGCAATGATAAAGCTCTATTGAAATTTGAGCATGGTCCTCCAGCTGTTACTATCGTCTTTGCTCCCCTAGATAGAAGAGGATAAAGGATATATTGCAACATTCTTGCTTTGCTTCCGCCTAATGCAGATGGAAAAAGATCATCTCGCTTGGCTAAAATCTCTACATTATATTTTTTTGAAAAATAAGGCAGAGAGGTTACTGGAGTTGGAGAGAAACTGAAATGTTCCATAAAAGCAGAATTTTACTTTAAGATACAATCCAATGTTCTCTGAATATCCTTATCACTCAATGCATGGTGCATAGGCAAGCAGATTACGCTATCAGCCATCTTATGCGCATTTGGAAGATTTTCCGGTGCTGCACTTTCCAATCCACGATAAGTTGAGAACTCGCTGATCAATGGATAGAAATAGCGACGGCCAAGGACATTGGCTGCCTTCATCTTGAAATAAAGGTCGTCACGGGTCATACCGTACTTCTCTGCATCAATGAAGATTGGGAAGTAGCTGTAGTTGTGCTTTACGCCCGGCATATCATCGAAGAAGGTGATGCCCTCTACTGGACGCAATGCCTCACGATACTTGACGGCTACCTGATGACGAGCCTCAATAGCAGCATCTACCTGCTTCAAATTGAGCAAGCCGTATGCGCTTCTGATTTCATCCATCTTGCTGTTGATACCTGGCCCCACTACTGTCACCTCATCAGCGACACCGAAATTCTTCAGGTAGTCAATACGCTTCTTGGTCTTCTCATCGTGCATCACAAGTGCTCCACCCTCAATGGTGTTATATACCTTTGTGGCATGGAAGCTGAGCGTACTCATATCGCCTGCATTCAAAAGTCCTTCACCATTCACTTCTACTCCAAAGGCATGAGCTGCATCGTAAATGACTTTCAGGCCATACTTGTCGGCGATGTCCTGGATTGCCTTGGTATCGCATGGTTTGCCATAAACATGAACTGGCATAATGGCGGTAGTACGTGGTGTGATGGCCGCCTCAATCTTGTTAGGATCCATATCGCCTGTTGCAGGATCAATATCTACAAAGACCGGCTTGCATCCGTTCCACCAGATACTATGCGTTGTTGCCACGAAGCTATAAGGGGTTGTAATGACTTCGCCTGTAATGCGAAGAGCTTGTAATGCCGTCATCAGTGGCAGGGTGCCATTGGTGAACAGGCTCACGTATGGCACTTTGAGGTATTCTGCCAATGCCTTTTCCAACTCCTTGTGGAAGCTTCCATTATTGGTAATCCACTTACTCTCCCAAATCTTCTTCAACTCTGCAGTAAAATCGTCGAGATTTGGAAGAAGTGGCGATGTTACTGTTATTAATTTATTATCCATAAGCAGGAATTTATATTATTCTTTATTTAAATTTCGTTTATATGTTGTTTCTCATCGGGTTTTAAAACCGCTTAGGCTACTGCTACTTTTATATCTTAAAAGTTATTCATATCGTAGCCATGATTATGTTTAAGACATGATGCATATTCACTAGTGTCCCGTTTAAACGAGACACTAGTGCAATCTATTTTTTTTTTGCATCTAATTTCATTATAAAAAGTTAGTTATATTTTAAATAGTTTACAGAGTTGCTAATATTTTTTCGACCTTGTTTAAACGCTGCTTCAACTCATAATTCCAAGAATTATTAGAAGACTCTTCTTTCAACCATTTTTTAGCCTGCTGCAAATAATTAATTGTCTTTACTGAGTTTGCTTTAAAAAAATATCGCTCAGCCTGATCTGCATATACTATGGCATGAAAAATCTTACGACTATCATCATGGTAGCACTTATGTAAAATTTCCATACTCCTATCTAATTGCTCTTCTACCATATTGTTCAATTCTAACTCATAATTTGCATCAAATAAAATGATTGCATGGGAATTACGTATAGAAAAGTATTTATCATTAGTAGAGTTTATAGCTTTATCTATCCATTTAAAAGCTTCTTGATATTGTTTCTTTTTAGACAAGAATAACGCACCTTGTTGAAGTACATAAGGATTTTCATTATCATATAAATATGCAGACTTATAAAAGTCCATACCATCTTTCCAATCGACAAAAGCTTTAGTTGTCAACAAACTATCAAAAGCAAATTTTCGAAATGTCTTAAAGTTATAAATAAGATATTTTGGAACATTATCTATAACCTTTGACATTACTTTTTTGAGAAGTAAAGGTGAGGAATATTTCAATATTGCTTCAGCAATAAAATAAGTTCTTGGATAATAATATTCTATAGATGAATCCAACAAGTCATTGGACCCTTCAAATTCCGATAGCATATCCTCCAACTCATCTTTCATCTCCAATACACCTTGATAGTTATAAATATCAGAAAAATAACTATAAGCTACTTCAATGGACAAAGGAACACGACATTTATGCATATAAGCACATAATAATAGGAACTCCATCAAATCTGAATCGTCATGTTCCAAGTCATGGATAATTTTTTTGTATCGTTCTACAATATTTTGTCCCTTTATATTTCTAATAACAAACTCATATATAGAATCAGCCGCATAAATATCCTTGGACTTTCTCTTTGTCTTCATAGAAGAAGCCTTTATTTCTACAGGCACTGAATTAAATACGCCTTGAATGTCATTGTCTGATAATTCAGTAACATTTATTATGTCAAACATTTGAGGTGTCAACATATGAGATACCGTACTATAGAACTGACTTCTATCCACACCAACTACCGTTATATTTTTTGCTTGTGACAACTTCAAGAAAGCCTCTATATTGTCCGTAAAATTCTCAACAAAAATCAAAGCTTTCAAATTACCCAATATCTTTAATATAAAATCAACCTTAGATAAAGTCAACTCAGAATACATTAGTTTAACACCCTCAAATTGTACATTATAAGCTAACAACATTGCCAAAGTTGTTTTCCCTGAAACAGGAGCACCTATAACTATAGTCTGGCGATTTTGATTGTATATTGAGTCCTGTATTTGTTTATAATAAGAGACTCTATATATCTTATTGCTAAGGATATCAGACCATATAGGAACTTGCCCTCTAAAGAAATCCATAATAGGGCGGCTAACTTGATTGCGATTATCTAAAGGAACCAGATTGCTTTTAAAAATATCTCTTATTTCTTCTTCCTCATTTTTCTTCCTTGATAACTCTTCATTATCGAGAATATTTGGAAGAAGCTCTAGAAAGTCTTTAATTTCACCCTTTATAATAGTAAAATCAAGTGCTTCATAAAATTCAATCTGATCATCTGTTGGGTTGTGAAGAAGTATCCATTTTTCTTTTTGAGCATTTTCAAAAGTACGATAACTACTTAACGCTTGTATAACGGAATTGTCCGAATAACTATATCCCAAAAATATAGTCGGATTTTTTTCGCAAGCATTAGATAAATAGGACCAAATACGAGGATTATTACCAAAAGTAGTTGCCAAAGAATGAACATCAAAGACATATTCATTTTCTGGATTTTCTACACAGCCATGTAATGGCAGATAATTAATTCTATTTGCATCAGCATTTTCTCCATTTACTAACAAATCATTAATAAAGCGTTTACTATTTTCCGCAGATACTATCTTGGGAATTAAATTATCAATATTTGTTGTAAAATAACTCTTGACATTCACCAAATTTAAGTTATCATAAAAAGATTCATAAGAATCAACAGAAAAACGTTCTGTCAAAAATGCCTTAAACTCAGTTTTAGCTTTTCTCTGCAATATCGTTGAAATCATAGAAAGGCTCGCTGCCTTAACATTAAACATAGACTTCAACTCATCTGCCAGCCCATTACCAGAAGGAAGTTTTTGCTTTTTCTTATCATACGCATACAAAGAAAAACCAGCTCCTACAAAAACATTAATGCCGGTCTTCATTGCATGTATCAATGAATTTTTATTTTGTATTTCCATAAATTTCCGATTAAAATTATAAACTTATGTCGTAATTATTCGGTATCATCTCATATTGCCTATACATATATGAGATTTAGCACTCCACAAGCTAATTCCAGTGGAGGTTATACCTTAATTTGACTAAATTAAAATTTCATTTAAATTATTCTTCATCTTCCCCAAACCCAGGAAGAAGAGTATAAAGTTTATCCTTTGGCGTTGTCTTTATGTTTTTCAACACATAACAGAGCTATGCTCAGAATTTTTATTCAACACCTTATCTAAAACAAAAGAAATTAATCAAAATTTCCGTTTGATTCACCTTCTGTTTGTAGCGAAACCAGAAAGTCAGAAAGTCTTTATCGCTATACATTTTCTAATATTATAAAAGATACTGCCGACAAAGGTACATCATCTTATAGAAGTCACCCAAACCATTTTTGGACGCTTACTTTTTATTTATATAAACAACAATTTTGATTCTCTTATTCTCATCATCCTTGTCATAGACAGAACATATTTTACCCGAAAATAATCCTTTCCATCCTTCATATAAGAAAGGAAGCATTTTATTGCTATCTTCAACACTAAGAACACCTAATATCTTATTATCAAATTTCACAAAAACTTGATTCTTATAAGTATCACTCTTATCATCCTTATCACCATCATCATCCTTATCACCATCATCATCCTTATCACCTAATTTGGAGCTAAATGCAACATCCTTTCCTGGCTCAAGTTTTTTCAACAATTCATTATCTAATGCTTCGAAATGATAAATCTGTTCTACAAAACATTCAAAAAAATATCTGTTCATACATTCATTTTTTTTAATTAATAATCACTATCATTTAACTCTTCTGTTTCCTCATCTTCTCTATCATAATCAAATCTTTGTTCTATTGACATCTCACGAACTCGATTTAACCACTCTATCACAGCTCTTGGGGAATTTTTATGTCCCTTCAACTCGTTCCTTTCCATAGCCAAAGCCATCAAGGAATACTCACGTTCAAGAGAGGTAGAGAATACCCCCTGATCATCAGTATTAATCGAAACTGATATGTTATGGGGCTTATAAGGAGTATCCAAACCAAAATTGAAGAAACGAAGAATCGGATGCTCATCATACCGTTCCATTTCTCCTATTTTGTAATTAGAAGAAGGATTACATTCTATTGCAATATGCCTCTTCTCTATCTTACAAAGAAGTTGCTCTTGAATCATCTCCAATAACTCATAATAATCTTCTCTGTAATCTGCTGGCATAGTAAAGGTATCCACAGACATACACCTATCTGCATACTTCTTGGAATGATACATGTCATATAGGGTTCTGGCATTACTATTGTGTCCTGCTAAATCCACACCAACATGATGGTTCAATCCTGCTTTAATCCATTGTTTATCCTTATTATTTGACATTTCTTCATAAGAGTCGAAATCTACACCAAAAGTAGGAGAATTGCCTCTTAACATCCAAGAAAGATAATAGGTCTCGACATTATCTAATTTTTCCCAATCATCACTTGACTCTGCAAACATTCGATCTGATTGAGTCGTCTTGTTCCAAAACTTCTCATCATATAGATCCCTAAAATATTTATGAAACATAGTTTCCAGAAAGCCAAGTAGTGATGGAGAACCTTTTAGGCGTACACATTTATGATGCAACCATGCAAAATTATCAAGCAAGACTTGCTTGTTTTCACATATAGTATCATATCGCTTTGCATAATACTTGCGAACATCAGTTCCAAGTGCCAAAGCATGTCCTAAACGGTCTCCATTGCGCAAACCGAGAAAAAGAAGAGCCTCCTCTACGGCTCTTAAGCCATCAGCTATATCAAGAAAATCTTCGCCTACATGATAAGTGATGTTTAAATCGTTGGGTCTATCATGCTCTGATGAAAACACTTCATGACCACGAAGGAACCTAAAAGCCTGTGCAAAAACCTCTGGTCTGGCATAAATCTCCGAATTTGCAGCATCTATTCCGACAACGCGACCGATTAACTTATCATCATCTCTCCCTTTACGAAAATCATAAATAGCAAATGCTTTGTTCCGTATTTCACCTCGCAATTCATTATGACGTATTTGAGTTTCTGAATTATAAGATTCATCACGTCTTTTGATAAAATGAAATATAATCGAACACTTATCTTTATTCTCTTCTTTTATCGAATCATATATCTCCGTCAACGACTTTTTAATACCCTCTGCAGAATTCTTAGGTACAATTCTTGCCTCTACATATCTATTCTTCGAATAACCTAAAAATCCTTCAATTGCAGCTTTATACAATAATGGATTATATTGCTTGAGTATAAAATCTGACTTCAACTTTTCATAGTTGGCAAAATTAGCAAAACCAACCCTGACATTTAATTGCAGAATAACATGCCTGAAATAATCCTTATATGCTATATATGCATAGAATAAAGTTGGGAAATCCGTATCTTTATAATCATTGGAATATATTTTTCTAAAACACTGATACATCAATTTGCGCTCTGATGCCATTACCAATTCTGTAACAGGATATTTATGATAGTACCCTACAGGTATATAATCCAAAACATTCTCAATGTCTTCTGTTTCTCGTTTGGCCTTATCTTCAGCAATATGATGAGATTTATCGACTAATGTTTCAAAAGAAGGTGTATGGTCTCCCTTTAATCCAAGCTTTTTATTCTCCAGAAAGCCAAACATCTCCGCCTTAGATATTGGAAACTTATGGCATTCTACAACTCCTGCAAGATAATATCTGATAATGGCCGCTTTCCTAACCTTTTCATAAAGGTTAACATCCCAATCTGTATCTTTTCTACTTGAAGCTATTTTATCAAATATGTCCCTCATTGATGAGATATGATTCATCAGACAAATCCAACTGATATCAATATTATAGGAGGAGCCTTTCAAATGCATGTGTAATTCAGCCATCGGCTTTGCAAAAAGAGTGTTCAACTCCTTGCAATCATGCTTCAAATACGCATCCCAATCAAAATATTTCCTTTCATATCCATTGGTCAAATCATGTGATGCTAAGTAAGAGGTAGTAAACAGATCTTCTCCTTGCTGAATCGTTAACCCATGCCATCTTAACAGGGAACGATACTTGCAAATAGGATCTCCATCCTTTACTAACAAGGTTTTAGAAGCAAAATAAAGAAGCATATTAAACACAGAATCTCCCTGATGAAACTTCAATGGTAAGCAATCTTTATCCGCAACCATCCATTTCTTTGAAATAACTTCTCCTATCATCGACAATTGATCCAGAGTATAGTGGCACTCATCCTCGCACATAAGTTTTTTCATTATCAAGGATTCACCGCATTCTGAATCTAAATGTTCTATAGGATAATTGTCTTTCCGATAAAGGGCATTCAGTATTTCATCTCCCTTCATCTGACTAAACATTGCCCGCAATGCTAAACTTAAATCTTCCACAATTTTTATTTTCTAGTTTAACAACCCTTTTATCTCATCTATGCTCAACTTTCCACCTGCGGCATTGAACATGTCAATTGTTTGCTTTTTTTTCTCTTGCAATTGCAGTACTTTCTCTTCGACTGTATCTTTGCAGATAAGTCGAAAGACCATCACATTTTTTTGCTGACCAATGCGATGCGCTCTTGCAAATGCCTGGTCTTCCACAGCCGGATTCCACCAATCATCCAATAAGATGACATTGCTTGCAGCTGTAAGATTCAAGCCTACGCCTCCTGCTTTCAGACTGATCAAAAAGACAGAGATATCCTTACTCTTTTGAAATCTTTCGATAGGAGTTACACGATCGCGCGTTTCACCGTAGATTTTTTCATAATGAAAACCTCTTATAGCTAATATTTTCTCCATTTCTTCCAAAGCACCGACAAATTGAGAGAAGACCAATACTTTTTCGCCTTTTCCTCTGAACGTTTCAATATAATCCATAGCCATTAGCAACTTCGAAGAAACCGAATTGTCTGAGCTTTTATATAATGAATGGGGAAGCAAAGCAGGTGACACGCATACTTGTCTCAGTCTCAACAAACCTTCCAAGGCTATACTCTCGATTCTTCCACTCACTCCATTTGACAAAGCTCTCAATACCATTTTATGCTCGTTGTCATAGAGATGACGCTCTGCTGAGGACATTTCCACATAAACCGTTTTTTCTATCAGCTTCGGCAAATCCTTTAATACTTCCTGCTTCGTACGTCTCAGAATAAATGGTTTCAAGAACTTTCTGGATAATTCCAGAAAAGACTCATCAGTCTTAGACTGACACCGTTTATTCAGAGATGTATATAAGGTTTTCATCCCAGGCATCAAAATCATGAAATGCGACCAGATATCATCTATGCTATTCTCTATAGGCGTTCCTGTAAGAATGATATGATGTAGGCTTTTCAATGTCTTGATAGCCTTATATTTCTGTGTTTCGCGATTTTTGATGATCTGTGCTTCATCAATGATAATCGTATCATATTCTATCTGTTTGTATTTGTCTATATTCAGACGAAGGATATCATATGAAACGATTAAAAGTTGCTTAGTCTTATCAGGACTGTGAAGTTGCACCCCTATTCTATTTTCCCATGATGGAATGAACTTCTTAATTTCACTCTGCCAATTATAGACCAAAGATGTAGGGGCAATTACCAAATGTGGCATATCGGTTTTACCCAATGCATAAAGATGAGATAAAACTTGTAGTGTCTTACCCAATCCCATTTCATCTGCCAACAGGCATCCATGATGATTTATCCTCATCGTAGCTAACCATCTTACTCCTTCTAACTGATAGGAACGCAATTTCGCATTTACACCATTACTGATGCTTTCCCTTATTTGTTTTTCTTCAGAACTTGAAAGAGAAATCTGTCTGCCATAAACTGTCTGCCAATTAAAAGAAGGCAAAGATTCAGAAATCGTTTCTGGTTCTACCTGAGTAATATCTTTTGCCCTAAACAGGCTTAGATTTCCTTTGGAATCCACATAGTTTCTTCCCTGAAGATAACTATTCAGCATTTGGTCTATCAAACTATTTTCTCCTACGGTTTCCTTTTCCGTTGAAGAAAACCACTCTATTCCCGAAGAATGACGACGAAGATAAACCTGTGATGCAGCTCCTTTGGCTTTCTCTACAAAAACTTTCCAACCCTTTTGAGCTAAAGAGCCCAAGAATTCCATATCATAACCATCAAGTGTCATTTCTCCTTTTTCCAAATCCACATGGACAAGAAGTTCAGAAAGGAGATTTCTCTCTTTCACCTCATCTCTTAAAAAGAGCGTTCCTTCTGAAGACAAATAAGGACACTCGTTATATTTTGGGAAAAATGAGGTGATGGCATTCTGATAAGATAAACGGATTTTAATGTTTTTATTCCAATTTACGATATTGGTTATATATAGCTCTCCCCCCAGAAGTACCCCCTTAGAAAGATTATGCTTTCGAGCAAGAGGTAAAACAGGAGAAAGGTTTTTAACTGATCCTTTGCCGTTGTTTTGTACACCGCACCAGGGATTCCTTTGCAGTATATCCTGAACCTGTGCATTTTCCAAAACCATTCCAGACAACCTGAATGGTTGCTTTATCATTCCCATCTGATTCATCAATGGAAGTAATGGCTTGGATTCAGGGACGCAGTTCTGCGCCAAAGTGTCTACATCCACCTTACGAATAAAAGGTGACAATGATTTTGTGTGGCTACCTTGGCAAACTTCTATTCTAACCTCTACTCTACGGGGAGAAGAATAGGTTTCATAAATACAAACACAACGATACATAAGCACTTCTACTGATAGTAAAAAGTAAAACTCTCAACCATTTTCTTAATGAGACGTTTTTTAAATTCTTCGGAGCATCGAGTCTGAACCAATTCGTTTTTCCACTCCTTTATACGTCCTTTGAAATTAAAATGGTCGATACGGCAATCACCTCCACAGATATATCTTAAATTACAATCATGGCAATTGGATACATTTTCTACCGCAGTAATATCTAAAGAATGTTTACCTTGTTCAAGAAGATCTGCAAGTTTATCTTGAAGGACATTGCCGTAACAATCCACTTCATGAATGCGATTGCAAAAATAAACATTTCCATTGGAAGCTATAGACAAACCTCCAAAACCACAATTGCGAATGACGGTATTCGGTTCGTGCCCCTCAATGAAGTTGGCATAACCTGCTGTCGGATCTACATAACGCTCAATAGCATCTATCTGCTCATAATATCTTCTATTATCCTCTTCTGAAAATGACTTACCTCTACCTGGTAGCATTTTCTTAGTCAACTTAAAGAATACCTGATTACCGACTTTCGCCCGGATGCTATCAACAAATCGCTTATATTCATCTGCAGTAGATAAATTTTCCCATGTAAATGTGGTAGCAACTGAGGTTTTAACTCCAGCATTGGCAAACTGACATACTGTATCTACAACCTTCTGGAAATGATTCTTGCCTCTTACCTTAGCATTATCTTGCTCAGTAACTCCATCTATACTAAACTGGATTTCATCAAGATATGACTTCATCCGCTGGATCTTTTCCTCTGACCACAACAGACCATTAGATAATACTGTCACCTTCAATCCTGTCTGATGAGCAAACATAACAACTTCCTCAAATTGAGGATACATCGTAGGTTCACCACCTGTAAAAGTAACATATTCACCACCTTCCGCATAAAAATCTACCAAAACTTCCTTCCACTTCTCAGAAGTCAATTCACGGTCTAATTTGACGCCTGCATTCATAAAACAGTGAACACAATGAAGGTTGCAAGCATTTGTAAGGTATATATTCAGATATTTTGAAGCTATGAGGAAATTTGGATGTGGTGCATGACCTACAAGGGCTAAATCTCTTGCATATATAGAGGATAGCACTTTCATTAAATCTGGCAATTTATCCTCTTCTGCTGACAGATCGTAAACCTCACCAACAGTTTTTCCAATCAAGAGGCTCTTAAAATATTTGACTTGTTCGTCATTAAACAGAACTATCCAATTGCCTGTATTTACTGACAGCACCAGAGTTTTATCCTCGTAAGGAATCAACTCAATACCCTCAGGAAAGCAAAGAATATCTTCTGCCTGATAACTACCATTCTTTTTTGTACTCATAAAATAACAAAATAAAGAGAGATACTTTGGCGCATGCCACCAAAGTATCCTCAGAAAAGATTAGTTCTGGTTGACATCACAACGCTTGAAGCAATACATTGCTCCTACGCGCTCTGTATCAAAAGAACTTTTTTCTTTCCATGAAAAAATGATTTTCTTTTTCATCTTTAAAACGTTTTAAAAATTAACAAATAATTATTTATTATCTAATTCGACATCGCAAAGATAAGTGAGTAATTTCACTCCCTCATTGACATCTACCAAAGATACGATTTCATTGGGTGTATGCATATATCTACAAGGTATGCTGAGTAAGGCAGTCTTAACGCCCCTACCAGTAACCTGCATAAAGTTTGCATCTGTTCCCGTTGGTCGAGCTATCGGTTCTATCTGATATTTGATATCATTTTGTTTAGCAAGATCCAACATTCTTCTACCCAGATTGGGTTCTATGTTTGGACCTTTAGCAATCACGATTCCTGCACCCACTTTAATTTCTCCGCTTTTCTGCGGTGAACAAGTTGGATAATCTGTTGCATGAGTAACATCGATAGCTATTCCAAAATCTGGTTCTATAGACATAGTTGCAGTCCTGACGCCACGAGCTCCCAGTTCTTCCTGAACAGATGCCACGAGGTATATATTCATTGCAGGTTGCTTATCTTTCAATGATTTTGCAACTTCTATCAAAGTCAGCAAACCAACCTTATCATCCAATGCTTTTGAACTCCAGACATCTTCATTCAGGCATATGGGTTGAGTCTGATAAGTGATATAATCACCAACTTCGACTCTTTTCTCCGCATCAGCCTTGTCTTTAGCAGCAATATCAATCCATAAATCCTCTGCATCATAATCTTTAGCCTTAGCATCTCGATCTTGCAGATGAATAGGTTTCTTGCCGATAACTCCATGCACAATACCCTGATGATTATGTATCTCCACCTTCTGCCCTGGCAAAAGATTTGTGTCGATACCACCTATCTCCTGAAAATATATAAAACCGTTATTGTCGATATAGGTAATCATCATACCAACTTCATCAGCATGAGCTGAGAGCATCAACTTCTTGCTTGATGCTCCTCGCTTGAAAGCAATGAGATTGCCATAAGCATCTCTCTTTACTTCATCCACGAAATCCTCCAGATAAGTTTCTACTTTATCTATAATAGCAGATTCCTTGCCTGAGGGACTTGGAGTTTGCAATAAATCTATTAAAATATCTTGCTTATTCATTAGTATTCATTTTTATTATCCTTCCAATCATCATTAACCCTGCAAATTTAACAAAAAAATGGCAAAGTCAAGACGACTAAGTAAAGCAACTGCCTGCTTTTAACAATTCTTAATTATAGAAGAATTGAAATATCAATAGTTCGTTAATAATTCAATAATGTGCTAAGCAGCTATACGCTGTAAGCA
>ENA-OPCG01000605-OPCG01000605.1-human-gut-metagenome-genome-assembly--contig:-NODE-605-length-14904-cov-2.436326_pt1 | contig 14904 bp, 12 predicted proteins | sample MGYA00241248_ERZ501476 | MGnify/ENA primary metagenome ERZ501476 (study PRJEB25962, sample SAMEA2042629) | human gut metagenome | biome: human gut; feature: human-associated habitat; material: faeces... | reverse complement strand
ATTTACCCATTGTAAAATCCTCGATTCTATTATTCTATAACCTCATCCTGTTCGCTTTCCTGAACGACCAGAAGATCTATCGCTCTCCTGTGGATGTGTATCTTGGTCTCCTTATATTCTCCGCCGAACTCGCCATCACATGTCCATGCAACCGGATCCTCTGCATCAAACTTGACCCTGTGAGCCCTGAATGAAACCATGCTCCTCTCATTCACATCACCTGTAAGGAGTGCCCTGACCACTCTCTCCAGATCAGCCGGTGTCTTCATTGTCCTTATCAGTACTCCCTCAAAAAGTCCGTCATCGAACTCAACTCCTTTTCGGGTTATACTCTTAAACCCTCCAACGGATACCGAGTTGGACACCATACCGAATATAAACTCGCCTTCCTGCTCGTCCCCGTCTATTGTAACCTTCATCTTGTAAGATGGTACATTTGCCAAGCTTTTTATCCCCTGCAATACATATGCCGCATGTCCAAATATATTCTTCATATTCTGCGGCGTTGCATATGATGTATCTGAGAACATTCCAAAAGCTGCGACATAAACAAAGTTCTTGTCGTTCAGACTTCCTATATCTATGGAGAACGGCTCTGCCTTCACTATCATCTCAGCCGCCTCTACCGTCTCTCTCGGTATGTCCATCCTCCTGGCAAAGGCATTGGTGGAGCCACACGGAATATATCCAAGTGGAACCTTTATCCCGCTCTTCATATATCCTGTAACTGTGTTGCCCAGGGTTCCGTCGCCCCCCGCACATACGATCACATCGTAGTTTGCGCCTTCCTCCTGAACAATTCTCTCTGCGTCATCTGCCGATTTCGTAAGATATGTCCTGACCGCGTAATCGTTGTTGCAGAACACTTCCAGCACATCCACCAAAGAATTCTTCAGAGTAGTCCTACCCGCTTTGTGATTCATGATGAACAGCATATTCTTCATACTTTCAATAACACAACCTTTCCCTTTGATACTGCTTATTTACTTGTGATCCTCCTTGTACTTCATGTACAGATCATACCCCTTCTTGCGGAGCTTGCATGATGGACAATGTCCGCAGCCCTCGCCCTTGATGCCATTGTAACATGTGAGTGTCATATCTCTGATAACATCCAGTCCGCCCAGCTCATCAGCCATCTTCCATGTCTCCATCTTATCGATCCACATCAATGGTGTTATTATATCAAACTCGTAGTCCATTGCAAGATTTAGTGTTGTATTTAACGATTTGATAAATATATCCCTGCAGTCAGGGTATCCTGAGAAGTCACTCTGGGACACTCCTGTTATTATATCAGATATTCCTCTCTGTTTGGCAAATATTGCTACAAATGTAAGAAATACCATGTTCCTTCCGTCTACAAATGAGTTCGGTGTACCCTCATCAGGTGCATTTTCATCAACCTTCATGTCCGTTCTTGTCAGAGAATTTGGCGCAAGCTGGTTGAGAAGACCCATGTCAAGTATGTGGTGCTCCACTCCGAACTTGTCTGCGATCTCCTTTGCACACTCAAGCTCCAACGCATGTCTCTGTCCATAGTCAAATGATACCGCATACACCTTCTTGTACTTCTTGAGTGCCCACAACAGACACGTTGTGCTGTCCTGTCCGCCGCTGAATACTACAACTGCCTCATCCTTATTCTTCAAATTCTGCATGATCTCATCCTCCATATATAATCAAATATGATATTCCGGACCGCATTATAACGCTCCCGGATAAACAAATTCATCATTATCAATTCAGTGTGCCTATGACTATCTTCCCGCATTGTACATCATCAGCATCTTGTTCTGCAGAGCTGTATCGCTCTCAAATCGTCCCCTGAGAGTGGTCGTCATGGTCTTGCTTCCCGGCTTCTTGATACCTCTCGCCGTCATACAACTGTGATGTGCCTCTATCATAACCGCCACGTCATCGGTTCCCGCAGCCTTGGATATGACGTAGGCTATGTCCGAGCCTATCCTCTCCTGAAGCTGAAGTCTCTTTGCAACCATATCCGCGATCCGCGCTATCTTAGAAAGTCCGAGCACTCTTCCATTTGGAATGTATGCGACTGAGACCTTCATGTCATACATGAGCGCCATGTGATGCTCACAGTAGCTGAACACCTCTATATCCTTGACAAACACCATGTCGCCTGCCTGTCTTGCCACTCCGTCCTCAGCAAATGTCTTGCCGAACATCTCAGCCAGCTCGTCGTTGGTGTAGTTCATTCCCTCAAATACTTCCTCGTACATGCGCGCGACCCTGTCAGGAGTCTCTACAAGTCCCTCTCTGTCAGGATCATCGCCAAGGGCAATCAATATTCCTCTTACATGCTCCTTTATAGCCTCTTTATCTATCGCCATCTTATACACCTCTTTCTTCCGGATCCCAAATGAACTTGTGAAGCTGTAACTGAAGCTTCACATCATTCATATCGTTCTCGATCATAAAATCCACTATATCCGCAGGATCTATACTGCCATACACAGGACTGATGAATACTCTCGTCTTCTCATCCAGCGCATACTCCTGAACTATCTCAAGACACTTCTCCAGATCTTCCTGTGAACCGACAACAAATTTCACCGAATCATTCTTGTCTATATAGTTATAATTTGCAAGGCACATGTCACTTTCCATGCCGCTGGATGGACATTTGTAATCCAGCGTGTATGACACATTCCCTCCAAGAGCCTTGAACTCTGCTATATCCACACTTCCGTTCGTCTCGATCTCAACCCTTATATCGTCCTCCAACTCAAATGCAAGGAGGAGCTTATCTATATCCTTCTGTATCAGCGGCTCCCCGCCTGTCAGGGTGACGTTCTTCACCTCTGTCCTTCTGACATAATCGATGATCTCATCCTCGGTCAGCTCCTCATACGGAACGCCTGCCTCATTTGCCCACTTGGTATCGCATTAACCGCAATCAAGATTACAGCCCGCAAATCTTATGAATACGGCAAGCTCTCCGGCTCTCGCGGCCTCCCCGTTGATACTTATAAATCTCTCTACAATTCTGTACGTACTCACGTCTATATTTCCTTTCTCCCAGTGTATATTGTATATCGTCTCACATCTGACAGATCTTGAGACCAGTCATTTTCTCACCGGGATCCTATTGTTTATATTACTCGCAATAAGACGCCACATTATTCGGTGTCTCATACACACTTGCCTCTATGACCTTATAGCCTCGGCTGGTCATCTCATCATATATATACTTTGCAAAATTCTCTGCCGTAGGTCTGAAGTCTACCTTTACAATTCTCAGATTCTCTGCAATCAGGGCGTCCTCCGTTGCCTGTCTTAGGCTTCCTGTCTCCATGATAAGGCTGTGATCAAAGTAATCTGCAATCTCTCTCAGATCCTTCTTAAGATTTGAGAAATCTACCACTATTACCCTGTTCTGTGTATCGTGCTCAAGCGTTTCCGCTCCGACCTCTATCTCCACCGTCCATCTGTGTCCGTGGATATTGCTGCATTTGCCCTCATAATCTTTCAAAAAATGGGCGCTGTCAAAACTTGCCTTTGTCTTTAACTTATACATAACTCCTCCTATAAGCATCCAACTGTTCACCACAAAAAAAGACCAGAATAGGACATTCTGATCTTCTTCTGTCCTAGTTTTGTTTAGTGACAGGATGGTACTAATGAACTGTCAATCTATTATGTTGTGTTCTGATCTATTTGTCAGTTTCTCTCAGATCTTAGATGTTAAGGAATCCCTTAACCTCTGCAAGCATATCCTCCTTGTCACATACTGTGTCGTGGAGAACCTTTGCTGATCTGATATCCTCTATAGCCTGAGGTACCTTTACGCCTGAGAGCTTCTCAAGCTCGTCGACAAGCTCAAAGTCTGTCTTGGAATCATACTCAGCGTCTATAGCGTTCATAACGCTTCTTGTGAACTTGTATGGGCTTGCTGTTGACGCGATGACTGTAGGTGTCTTATCTCCTGTCTCTGCCACATACTTTTCATATACTGTAGCCGCAACTGCTGTATGTGTATCGATGATATAATCATCTGACTCATATACCTTTTTGATGGTAGCTGCGGTCTCTGCCTCTGTTGCATATCCACCATAGAACTCAGCAAGCTTTGCCTTCATATCGTCTGTGATGGTGTACACTCCATCTGTTGTGAGTTCTTTCATAAGCTCCGAGTTCTTCTCAGCATCATTTCCGGCGATCTTGTATATCAGTCTCTCAAGGTTGCTTGAAATGAGGATATCCATCGATGGTGATGTTGTGAGTATGAACTCTCTGTTTCTATCGTATGTTCCTGTCTGGAAGAAATCAAACAGAACCTTGTTGTCATTTGATGCGCAGATGAACTTTGCGATTGGAAGTCCCATCTCCTTGGCATAGTATGCTGCAAGGATATTACCAAAGTTACCTGTTGGAACGTCCACGTTGATCTTGTCGCCTGCCTTGATAGTTCCGTCTGCCACAAGTCTTGTGTAAGCGTATACATAGTATACCATCTGAGGGACAAGACGTCCGATGTTGATTGAGTTTGCTGATGAAAACTGATATCCCTTCTCATCCATGTACTTTGCAAGCTCTGCATCTGAGAACATCTTCTTTACGCCAGTCTGAGCGTCATCGAAGTTTCCTGTGATACCTACAACAAATGTATTATCTCCCTTCTGGGTAACCATCTGCTTCTCCTGAATAGGGCTTACACCGTGCTTTGGATAGAACACGATTATCTTTGTTCCAGGAACATCTGCAAATCCTGCAAGGGCAGCCTTACCTGTATCTCCTGATGTTGCTGTGAGGATGACAATCTCATTCTTTACGCCATTCTTCTTTGCTGATGTTGTGAGAAGATATGGAAGGATTGAAAGTGCCATATCCTTGAATGCTATTGTTGATCCATGGAAAAGCTCAAGATAATATGCTCCTGCCTTATTCACAAGTGGTGCTATAACCGGTGTATCAAACTTTGAATCATATGCTGAATCTATACAATGCTTAAGCTCAGCCTCTGTGAAGTCTGTGAACATAAGCTTCATAACCTCGTATGCAACCTGCTGATAGTTCATCTTTGCAAGATCTTCCAGAGACACATCAAGTGCTGGTATAGAATCTGGTACAAAGAGTCCCCCCTCATTAGCAAGTCCCTTAAGTATAGCCTGTGATGCTGTTGCTGTCTCATTTGCATTTCTTGTGCTTCTGTAGATAAGTTCCATTTGCCAATCTCCTTAATAAATATATTTAAACATTTCGTTATGTACTAAACTCAAGAATCACCTGTATTCTTACAAATAATCGTGTGCATTATAACACAGCATTTTATAAAAAACAAGCTATAGCCCGCCTCATTCATGCGACTTTTCCAACACTTTCCCAACACTTATCTCACTGCATTTAAAAACCCGCCTTACGGCGGGTCTTTAAGATATCTTTATACAATTTCTGCTTTTTATTACTTCACATATACATCATAGTAGCCTGTTGCGAAGTTAAGAGCTGCCTGATGGTTTGAGAAGTAGATATCAAGATGATTGCCATTGATAGCTCCACCTCTGTCCTGAACTGTGTATGTATGACCATCAACTATAAGCTCTGTACCAAATGCAAAGTTACTTGGCGCTGCACATGTCACACCCTCGACTGCAGGTGCGCCTGAAGCTGTTGTCGGGTTATCCATGTTGCTGTACTCACCGCAGCAGATTGGACATGGACAATATGCCGTAATCCAGAATGTTCCGAGATATGTACCTGATGTCTCACCATTCACATAGATAACCTTGTCATCAGGAAGTCCATCTGTTGACTTCTCTGTTGATGGATCAACTGATATCTGATCGTCAGGAAGTCCTGCTGCTGACTTATCCTTATCCTTAACCTTCATCTGTGTGGTAGGCTCTGACTTTGTTGTGTCTGCTGCCTGCTGTGCAGCCTCTGTTGCACGAGCCTCTGTTGTGCTCTCCTGACCTCCACCGCTCAGTGCTGAAGTCTTCTTAACTGTCTTCTTGCTTGAGAGGGCTACTGAACCAGTCTTGTTGACATCTGACAGAGTACCATCTGCCAGTGCAACTGATGATGTTGCCTCTCCATAGTCTGCTGTGTTGTCTGCGTATAATGTATTACCTGCTGCTGCGATCGACACTCCCTTGCCCTTGGATGAAACCATGCTGTCATCTGATGCGATAACTGCGTATGATGAAAATCCAACTGCCAGGAGTACTGCTCCTATGCTAATCTTCTTTACGTTCCTTTTCAGTGATGTCTTCATTAGTTTCTGTGATTTCATACGTGATGAATCTGAAAACTTTTGCATAACCTTTTCTCCTTAATTTCTTTACGGTTTCAGAATTGTTACAAAACCGTTAAAATTTAACTCATGACGCTATTATAATCTCTGTCAAAAGAAAGGTCAAGCAAAGTGGATATTTTTGTAAATCATGCACAGCTCGCATAAAATCTTTAATTCCGTTAATGTAAACATGCAACATTTTAAAATGCCATTTTTGTGCATATTTTACATTTTAGTACCGTAACATTTTTGAAACAAATCAGCATCTTGTATATTTTTACTTTAGAGTTTTTAATAAAATCTTTGTTTTCTGTTACATTTTTTTGTTTTTATGTTAACTCACAATGACTTTTTCAGGTGCGCTGTCAGCCCATCTACAGAGCAGTTCCTCAAGCTCCTCGTAAGTCTCAACCTGGTTCACATTGCTCCTGAGCTTTGCCGAATCATACATTCCGACTGAGTACCATGCCACGTGCTTTCTCATCTCATGGATACCTGTGTACTCACCCTTGAACTCAACCATGAGTCTCGCATGTCTCAGCATCATATCCTTCACTTCATATATGTCAGGCTTGTCCGGCAGCTCGCCATGCTCGTAGTAGTATTTCATATCGCGGAATATCCACGGGTTGCCCCTCGCACCTCTTCCTATCATAAAGCCGTCACAGTTCGTCTGCGCCCTCATGTCTATGATGTCCTGAGGAGTGTTTATATCGCCATTGCCAATGATCGGGATGATGCACGCCTCCTTCACCCTGGCTATGACGCTCCAGTCCGCATGTCCCTGATAATACTGCTGCCTTGTCCTTCCGTGCACCGCCACAGCGGCAGCCCCGCTCTCCTGGGCTATATGTGCTATCTCAGGCGCATTTATATGCTCTGAATCAAATCCACTTCTTATCTTGATGGTCAGCGGTATACTTATAGCTTTTGCCATGGCCTCGACTATCCTTCCAACGAGAACCGGATCCTTCATCAGCGCAGATCCCTCTCCATTGTTGACCACCTTCGGCACAGGGCAGCCCATATTTACATCTATGAACGAATAACCGTTACTCTCTATCCTCTTTGCCATCTCCGCCATGATCTCAGGATCAGAGCCAAAGAGCTGCAGCCCAAATGGCTTCTCCCGCTCATCCATAGCCAGAAGCGGCTTCGTGTTCTTATTTTTATAATATATTGCCTTGGCGCTCACCATCTCGCTGTACAGGATATCACAGCCCTGTTCCTTGCATAAAAGACGAAATGGCTGGTCACATACACCAGCCATCGGCGCCAGGATCAATTTATCTCTGAAATCCATAAATTTCTCCATTGCTTCTATAATAATATATAATTTGCAAAATCCGACTTATTTCTGCTTGTCCATGATAAGTCTGAGTCCGTGAAGTGTGAGATCCGGATCATACACATCTATGCAGTCCGTGTTCTCATATATCATCTTTCCAAGTCCGCCGGTAGCCACGACCTTCATGTTGGCGTATGCTGACTCCTTGCGCATTCTCTTCACTATATACTCTGTCTGGCCAATATAGCCCATGCACACACCGGCCTGCATACTGGATATCGTGTCCTTGCACAGTATCGTCTCAGGCACCTTTATCTCTATCTCAGGAAGCTTGGCTGTTCCCGTCCACAGAGCATTTGCAATAAGCCTTATACCCGGCGATGTGACCTCAGCCTCAAACACGCCATCGGCATTGATGAGGTCGTACGTTGTGGCAGTTCCAAAGTCCACCGTGAGAACCGGTCCGCCATACATGTGATAAGCCGCAACTGCGTCAACTATTCTGTCAGCTCCAAGCTGCTTCGGGTTTGGCAGCGCTATATTGATCCCCGTCTTTATTCCCGGCTCAACTATGAGTGGTGTTATTCCAAAATATTTCTTTATGCCATTCACCAGTGAATGCATGATCTTCGGAACAACCGAAGCGATTATAACTTCATCTATAACATCAGTTGACAACTGTCTCATTCTGAGCCAGTCGCACAGAAATACTCCGTACTCATCCGATGTTCTCGATATCCCGGTGGTCATCCTGAAGGTCTTCTCCAGGCGTTCTCCGTCAAACAGTCCTATCGTAATATTTGTATTTCCAGCATCAATAGCAAATAACATGCCCTTTTTTCCTTCCTGATCTTCCAATTATTTTATATCATTCATTTACAAGACTGTTAATGTCAACACCCTGTATAAATATCTTATAGAACAGCTCCAGACTCTGGAACAGCTCCTTCTTTTTATTCTGCAGCTTCTTGACCTTGAGTCCGCATCCTATGTCGTCAAATAACAGGTCATCCTCAAGTGCCCTCGTCTGTATCTTCAGATTGCCGGCGTCGTCAAACACCAACATAAATATTCCTCCGACCTCCTGTGTAAACGCTCCACACATGGCGTGAAGCTCGTCCTTTATCTCATCAGGAAGCTTTGAAAATTCCTTGTTCAGATAAAACTTCTGATTATATATCGAGCTGGCGCACAGAACAAGCTCGCCATCCTCTGTCCTAGTTGAAATCTCCATAACCGCTCCTATCCTATAACGTCCGCCATATCGTACATTCCTGCAGGCTTGCCCTTGAGGAACTTTCCTGCCTCAACAGCACCCTTTGCAAATACTGACTTGGAATATGCAGTGTGCTTGAACTCTATAACCTCATCAATACCTGCAAATATCACCTCATGCTCTCCAACTATAGTGCCGCCTCTGACAGCAGAGATTCCGAGCTCCTTCTTATCTCTCTTCTTTCTCACCTGGCTTCTGTCGTACACATACTCATACTGCTCATTGCATGCCTCATTGATTGAATCAGCAAGAGCAAGAGCTGTTCCGGATGGAGCATCCACCTTCTGGTTGTGATGCTTCTCAACTATCTCTATATCATATCCGGCTGGTGAGAATACCTTCGCAGCATCCTTCAGAAGCTTCATGAGTGTATTGATTCCCAGTGACATGTTCGCTGACTTGAGTATGGCAACCTTTGCACTGCACTCCTTTACCTTTGCAAGCTGCTCATCTGAGAGACCTGTTGTACAGAGAACTATAGGAGTCTGTGTCCTCACACCGTAATCGAGGAGCTTGTCAACAGCTACAGCCGCTGCAAAATCTATGATGACATCAGCCTCGACATCGCAGGCATCTATATCTGTAAATACCGGATATCCGTTATCCCTGTTGTCCACAACATCTATTCCCGCTACGATCTCGGCATCAGGATCGCCTGCAACGATACCTGTTATTACCTGTCCCATCTTTCCATTGCAACCATGCATTATGATCTTTACCATGTCTGTCTATCCTCCATATATATAAGCTTTGTCATTTGTTGTCGTCTTTTGTGTGGTCTATGCACGCTGACATGCGCATATATTTCAACATGTACTCCATTTTACACATTTGCTGTCCATTGTGCAACGTTTATATCCACCTCGGCAAATAAAAATGTCTGCAGCCAGTTGAGACCGCAGACATCTGTATTGTTTCTATGATAATTACAGTCCTAGAGAACTCCGTACTCTTCCATTGCCTTCTTGAGCTTCTCCACGTTCTGTGGCTCCATCTCAGTGAGCGGCATTCTCATTGTTCCATCACACATACCAAGAAGCTCTACAGCCTTCTTGACAGGTATTGGATTGACCTCGCAGAACAGTGCGTTGCAGAGGTCGATGGCCTTAAGCTGAAGATCAAGGCTTCCCTGAACATCTCCGTCAAGATATTTCTGAACCATATCGTGTACGTCCTCAGGGATTATATTGGCTGTTACTGAGATAACTCCCTTTCCGCCAAGTGAGAGAAGAGGTACAACCTGATCGTCATTTCCTGAGTAGATATCTATGCATCCCTTTGAAAGACTTGCAAGCTTTACGACCTGGCTTATATTACCTGAAGCTTCCTTGATACCGACAATGTTCTCAACATTCTGTGCAAGATATACTGCTGTCTCCGGCTGGATATTGCAGCCTGTACGTGATGGCACATTGTAAAGGATTATAGGCACATTTACTGAATTTGCAACGGCTGTGAAGTGTGCGATGAGGCCCTTCTGTGTAGCCTTGTTGTAATATGGTGTAACCACGAGCAGACCGTCCACTCCGTAGCTCTCTGCCTCTGTTGAGAGATATATTGCTGTTGCAGTACAGTTTGAACCTGTTCCTGCTATTACCTTTATTCTGTGATCAGCGAACTCTACACACTTCTTCACGCACTCAAGATGCTCCTCGTGTGACAGTGTTGAAGCCTCGCCTGTTGTTCCGCAGATAACTATGGCATCCGTCTTGTGTGCTATATGAAACTCCACGAGCTCCTTGAGCTTATCATAATCCACATCTCCATTTTCAAGAAATGGTGTTACAAGTGCAACTGCTGAACCGGTAAAAATTGACATATTGTCGTCCTCCTTAAAAATAAATAGTCGATACAATATAGCATAAAAATGGGCTGGCAAAAAGCCAACCCATAAAAACATCTCATTCTTACAAGTAGCTCTCCATCCTCAGATGACAGTCATACAGTTCTTAACTGCACAACCAGCAACAGATCCTGTGGAATATCCATCACTTCGGCGGTCTTCCCTTTCGTCAGGCATCTTCTGCATCCACATGCATCAGCCTGCTTAATCATTAATCCCGCGCCTCTACTATATTGTATTCAGTTTAATCTTAGATAGTGCTACTATATCACCGCATCCAGGCCATGTCAACCATATATTTTACTGCATGCTTCACAAGGATTCCTCCCACTGACGTGGGCCCCTCCTTATGAAATGTTGTGCAGGCGCATTCCTATGCGCTTTGCGCGGCGCCTGCGTGCTTCACAAGGGTTCCTCCCACTGACGTGGGTCCCTCCTTATGAAATATCATTCAAGACATTCCATCTTGCTCACAGACACCTCGTATGCCACCTTGCTGATCACCTGGTCATTGTCGATACGCTTCTGATACTCCCTGCTCTGGATTCTTCCCCAGATGGCCACATGCTCTCCTACCTGGAGTTTTCCGGCAAATCTCGCATTTCTGCCCCAGCAGATACATGGTATGTAATCGCTCTTGCCGTATGCTCTGTTGACCGCCAGCAGCACATCCGCGATCTCCCTTCCAAGGGGCGTCATCCTGTACACAGGTGCCTTACATATGTAACCGTCAAGATAGATCTGATTTGGTCTGTTCTCCTCCTCAGCATCATCCTCGTCGATGGTCTCGATCTCTCTCACAAACACAGACAGTATAAGGCGGTTTCTGGTCTCCTCATGCTTGTTGTATGACCTGAACTGTCCCTTTGCCATGATGCGCTCCCCTATGTGGGATTCGTTCACATCGAACAGTCTGTCAGACACCATGAGCGGAATAGTATCGTAAGCATCGCTGAGTCTGCTGACGATGAGATCCACCATATAGAAGCCCTCGCCAAATATCTCGTGGCTGAACACGAACTCTGATGCTATCTCTCCTGCCACCACTACCTGATTGTTGTTTAATGTTTTTTCAGTCATATTTTCTCCCTCCGTTATAACAAACTTTTGCATACTTTAAAAGTTATGCCACACAGTACAAAAATATGCTGTCTTGTTTAATCTAGTTTTGTCGGTCTCTCTTTCGCTGTCTCATTACCTCATACGACAAAAGAGTCGCCGATATTGCAGCGTTCAGCGATTCGACTTTGCCCTCCATCGGAATCCTGAGAAGTCTGTCGGCTCTGCACGCCACCTCATCCGTCAGGCCATTTCCCTCATTTCCTATGAGGAACGCCACCCTGTCCGGGAATCCTATGTCGTAGAGATCGTCGCCGTCCAGATGTGCTCCGTACACCACAACGCCTGACCGTCTCAGCTCCTCCACGGTCCCGGGCAGGTCATCGCACATGACAAATGGCACCCTGAATATGGCACCCATCGTCGATCTGACTACCTTCGGATTGTACGGATCGCATGAACCTTTTCCTATAAGCACGGCGGTCACACCTGCTGCCTCGGCGCTTCTGAATATAGTTCCCATATTTCCGGGATCCTGGAGCGTATCCAGCACAAGAAATGTCTCTCTGTCATTCCTGCCGAGCACGGAATCAAGCTGATAATGCATGCATTTCACCACAGCCATACACCCCTGTGGAGTCTTGGTCTGTGACACCCCTGCGAACACTCCGTCGCTGAGTATCCAGGTATTCCTGCCATCAAGCACACCCATGCTCTTGAATTCATCCCTGTATTCCTTAAGCGCACTCTCCGACAGATACACATCCTGAACATTCTGAAGCGGAAGCTCCCTGAACATGCGTATCCCCTCGACCACGAACACGTCTCTGTCCTTTCTGAGCTTTGCATCCTTGTTCAGCTTATTAAGTTCCTTTATCCTCGGATTACTGTTTGCTGTAATTACTTCCACTTTTTTCTCCTTTTGCGGTATTTCTGTCACACTTTTCTGAGCAATACCCTGTCTTTGCCGTATTCCATCTGGAGCGCGTACACCACGCCGGAATTCTCATCCACACAGAATCCCCGGCCCATATTCTTCGCCTGTCTGGACTTCTTGAGCTGCACGTACACCGGACATGTGCCCTTGTACTCCTCAAGGATCGACATAAATGCAGACTCGTTCTTCATGTATTCGTCCACATCATCGAACAATACCCAGAGCTGGCTGTTGCTCTGAACAGGCTTCTGTCTGTTGTTCCATGGCTTCCCCGACTGAAAGCTCTTGCCACCTTCTGCCTCCTCAAAGCTTATCATATCCGACAATATGAGCTTGTTTTCCTTCTCACCGAGATTCGCCCTGCCCCTGACAAACACTCTGGAATCCACCAGAAGTCTGTCCCTGAACTTCTCGAAATCCCTCGGGAATACTATAACCTCGACCTGTCCGACCAGATCCTCTATCGTCACATACGCCATATTCTGATTGTTCTTGGTGAGCTTCACCGTCACCCTTGATATGAGTCCGCCGATGACATACATTGCATTGTCCTGAAGCTTCTGTCCATCTCCGTCACCCTGATCACGGCTCATCTCATCGTCATCCTCGGTGTCCACCACGAAATCCGTCGCCTGAGCCGTGCATGTTCTCTGCATAAGCTCGATATATTTGCCAAGCGGATGTCCCGATATATACACTCCGAGCACAGACTTCTCAAGCGCCAGCTTCTCCTGATCCGAATACTCCTCCACATCAGGGTAAGGTACAAGATTGCTCTGCACAAAATCGTCTCCCATCAGATCAAACAGAGACATCTGCCCGGACTCCCTGCTCTTTCTCTCCCTTGCTGCTTCCTCCGCTATGGCCGGAAGAGCCATCATCATCTGCTTTCTGTTTGCTCCCATATCATCAAATGCACCGCTGAGTATCAGAGCTTCCACAGTTTTCTTATTTGTATCCTTTGAAGGCATCCTTGTGAGGAAATTCCTGAGATCCTTAAACGGTCCATTCTTGGTTCTCTCCGCCTCTATCCTGTCGACAACAGCGCCTCCGACACTCTTGATACCGGAGAGGCCGTATCTTATCTTGCCGTTGCTTATGGAGAACTTTGCCACTCCCTCATTTATATCCGGAGGGAGCACCTCAACACCCATCTGCTTGCACACGCTTATATACTTTGCAACCTTGCCATTGTTGTCAATTACCGATGACATCAGCGCAGCCATGAACTCCACCGGATAGTAATACTTCAGGTACGCTGTCTGCGCCGCAAGTACCGCATATGCCACGGAGTGGGACTTGTTAAATGCGTACTCCGCGAACTTCATCATCTCGTCAAATATCTTATTTGCCACGGTCTCCGAGATTCCATTTGCCACACATCCCGGAACATTGAGCTCCTTGTTGCCGTACACAAAGTTATGACGCTCCTTCTCCATCTCCTCAGGCTTCTTCTTCGCCATGGCTCGGCGCACAAGGTCACTTCTTCCCAGCGTATAGCCCGCCAGCTTCATAACGATCTGCATTACCTGCTCCTGGTAAATGATACATCCGTAAGTCGGCTCAAGTATCTCCTCAAGCTCAGGGGTATCATAGTGAACCAACTCACGGTTCTCCTTGCCCCTGATGTAGTCGTCTATGAACTGCATAGGACCCGGTCTAAACAGAGCAACACCGGCAATTACATCGTCCAGACTCTGCGGCTTCAGCTTCATCATGAAGTTTCTCATGCCCTCACTTTCGAGCTGGAACATACCCTCGGTCTTTCCCTGTCCCATGAGTCCAAGTATATTCGGATCATCGTAATCTATATTGTCTATGTCTATATCCTTGCCTGTTGTCTGCTTGACCAGCTTGACTGTATCCTGCACAACAGTCGCCGTACGGAGTCCCAGGAAGTCCATCTTGAGCATTCCCAGATGCTCCACCGTGTTCTTCTCAAACTGGGTTACCACCGCGCCCTCGGCTCCGACTGACAAAGGCGCGTACTCCTCTATGGCACGGCCTATAACCACTCCCGCCGCATGCATTCCTGCATTTCTAGGGAGTCCCTCAAGCTTTCTGGCTATATCCACAAGCTTCTTGATCTCGTCCGAGCCCTCGTACATATCCCTGAAATCCTTGCTCGTCTTGAGTGCTATATCTATAGTCATATCCTTCTCTGCAGGTATTGCCTTTGCAAGGGAATCACACACCGCATACGGGAGATCCATGGCTCTTCCAACGTCTCTTATGACGTTTC
>ENA-OPCG01000601-OPCG01000601.1-human-gut-metagenome-genome-assembly--contig:-NODE-601-length-14972-cov-19.901656_pt1 | contig 14972 bp, 15 predicted proteins | sample MGYA00241248_ERZ501476 | MGnify/ENA primary metagenome ERZ501476 (study PRJEB25962, sample SAMEA2042629) | human gut metagenome | biome: human gut; feature: human-associated habitat; material: faeces... | reverse complement strand
GCAAAGGTATAATGATGAATAAAAGAGGACAAGGCGGCATCGCGGATACGCTTACATATGGAGTAGGGTATAAGTGCTATATTATCAGGATGTATTACACAGGCATAATAGTTTATTTGTTGTGGTATTTCCTGTTTAAGGCTATCTGCCTGTAGTTTGTCCTGTATATTAGTGAAAACAATGGCTATAAACACAAAATTGTGGATAACTATTGATTGATAATCAATTGATTACCGAGTTATCAACAGTTATCCACAATTTATGTGTATAATGATAATATGGAGTAGGGGATTAGTCGAAGTAATACCTGTCTGACGCTTTTTTGTTTACTTTCAGCACCTTTTCCATCTTCAGGTAGTTTATAAACAGGGATGTGTTGCGCATAAGGAGGTGATATAGTAGCTTGTCCTTAGTTTTTAGTTTGCCCGCATATTTTGGTGCATATTCTTTAAGTATAGGCTTTATACGTTCCATATATTCCAGAATAACTTTACGGCTGGTGTTTATACGTGCAATATGCTTGGCTGCATGTATTGCTCTCAACGTTATGTATGCAGATGCAAGAGGCTTGAATTTGGAATTGCCGTAGTATTCTAAGCGCTGTTTCTCGGCTTCAAGAAATGCAAACTTCTGTTGCGGATTAATGTTATGCACAATGCTGCTGCGTCGCATTCTGTAATGGTAAAGCGGACGCATTGCGCGCACCACACGGTTTGCTCTTTCAAACCAGTAGGGCAGAACGGCATAGTCCTCAAAGCATATATGTCCTGGCATGCGATAGTTTAGGCAAGAACGTCTGAACACCATCTGCCATATATAACTCGGTATTTGGTCCTTAATGATAAGTTCTGTTGCTTGGTCGTGGTTTAGCACCTCAATGTTATAGTCGGGATGCTTGCACAGGCTACCAATAGTGGTGTAGTTGTAGTGGTTGCATATGGCAATATCGGCATTGTTTTCTTTTATAGTTTTCAGCAAGAACGAGTACATGTTAGGTTCAATCCTGTCGTCGCTGTCCACAAATCCCACGTACTCTGCTGTACACATATCAATAGCCACGTTGCGCGAGTCGGCTTGTCCCGAGTTTGGCTTATGAACCACAGTTATGCGTTTGTCGCTATTAGCCCAACTGTCGCATATTTCAGGCGAAGCGTCTGTAGATCCATCGTCAATAATTATAAGGTGCCAGTCCTTCAGCTCTTGGTCTACAATCGACTGTATACATTGGTCGAGATATCTCTCCGTGTTGTATACGGGCAGTATTATGTCTAATATAGGTGTGTGGGTATCTGGTGTTGTCATAATTTCTTTATTCCGTTTTTGCACATAGTTCGTGTAAGGTTGTTTTGTAGTAGCGGTCGGTTGCTCTCTACAAAACTCTTCTCCTTGTGATACAGATGATATTCTATGGCTTGAAATTTAGCCCATTTGCGTTTTAGCCCGTAGTTTATAAGGCGTACTATTATGTCGGTATCCTCCAGTCCATAGCCCACCATGTCGGAGTCGAATCCGTTTACGGCCTTAAGGTCGTCTAAGAACGCAGCCATATTGGCGCTGCGTCCCTTGTCCCAATCCTTCTTGTAGAGGTCTTTTGTCCATCTTGTGAGCCAAGGCATATATATAGAATTGAATCTGCTTTTAACTCCACGCGAGTACCAATGGCGCTGTATACTATTTCGTTTAATAAGATGGTGTGTTATAGCAGGTTTCAGCTTGGAACGGCTTCCTACGACAAAGAAACCACGTTGCGCAAGTCGTGAGTGATCGGCTATAAAGTGGCGTTCCATGATAATATCGCCGTCGATCATCACTACATAGTCGCACTCGCACATGCGCATGGCATTGTTGCGTGCTTCTGCTGCTCTGAATCCTCGGTCTTCCTGCCATGCATGCTTGATGGGGCAAGGAAAGTTGCGCGAAAACTCTTCTATTAGCAGGCGTGTATCATCGCCCGAACCGTCGTCAGCTATAATCACCTCGTCGGGAACTCGTGTCTGAGCGGCGGCGCTCATTAAACATAGGCGCAGCATATCTGGAGAATTGTATGTTGTTATTATGAGTGAAACTTTCATACCTGTGTTCTTTTGTCTAATGATTATACAATCCTTTACAATTTACTTTATCTGTGTATTTGATAGTTCGTTTTGCATTGACTGCATTCTATATATAAATTGCAAATTTATATAATACTTGTATCCTTATAGAATATTTTATATGTGTAATTGTATATTTTTTGATATATATCAAGAAAAACAAGGGCGTATACGTCGATAAATAGAATAAAACAAGGTTCATCCGGCATTCTATGTGCCAGAAGCTTATGCTTAAGTTTGCACAACATTGAATGCCGGATGAACCTTGTTTATATGTCTTTGTAATTTATCTCAGTACCGTTTTCAGTACCATATAACTGGTACTGGAGTTTCATATAACTGGTACTGGAGTACCAATTATATGGTACTGCAGTTTAAACTAACTGGTACTGGGGAGTTGATTATATTATTCAAGTTTAGAAGTTATAGAATTTAAAGAAGTTATAGAATTTAAAGCCGTATGCTTTACAGATGAATATTCAGCAAAAAGAGTAATGGCTATAAATTCTAGCGACTGAAGGGAGCGTTAACTTCTTTAACTTCTGAATTCTATGAACTTGCTAAAGTTCAGTTATATTACTTTTAAGCAACAGTAAAACAACTTATAATCATCATTTGGATGTTCGTCCACTTGCTATCATATTGTGTCATTCTATTGCTTCTTCAGCATAAACTGTGCAGTCTGTATCATTGCGAAAACATATTGCTTTAAAGGCTCAAATTCGGCTGTAAATTTAGCTTGCTGCAATTGGTTGTCCTTGACTTTGTAGCAGAATGCGCGGTTGGTTTTAGGTTCGTATATATAGCAACGATTAGCCGTTCGGGCCACAATTTGATTGTCGGCAGAGTAGAACACAAGCGGGCGTTCGTCCTTGGTTTGGTCTATTCCGAAGCCGTCGTACTGATAGCTTATGCCGAGTATAGACATAAGTGTAGGCATGATGTCTACCTGATTGGCAAGCTTGTCTACACGCTTGTTCTGCACACCAGGACCAAATATAATGAGAGGTATATGATTATACGATTCGGGCAATTCGCCAGATACCTTGCCCACCAGTTTGCCATGGTCGGCAAGTATCACAAATACGGTGTTGTTGTACCATGACTGCTTGCGTGCCTTGTTAAGGAAGTTGCCTATAGCCCAGTCGGCATATTCCACAATTTGTGTTTCGGGTTCCTTTGTCTTAGGCTTGAACCATTCCGGAATGATATAAGGCGGATGGTTGCTTATGGTGAGCAATGTGGCAAAGAAAGGCTTGTTTGTAGCAGCCTGGCTGTTTATCTTGTTTAGGGCGTAATCGAAAAGGAAATGGTCGGACACGCCAAACGAGTTGACAACCTCCTCCTTTGGATAATCCTCTTGCGCATAGATATCGTCGTAGCCATTAGTGGCAAAGAAAGCCTTCATATTGTCGTATTGTGCCTCGTGTGTCATGAAGAACATGTTGTGATAGCCATTCTGCTTTAGTACGGTAGGTATTCCGTCGCGTCGTGGCGTAACTGTGCCCTTCATCAGATTGCGGAACATCATGGCCGGAAACGAATAGAGCGATGCCGTCATGCCATGATTGGTATGTATTCCGGCAGAATAGCAATGTGTAAAAGCCATGGAGTGGTTGTACAGCGAGTCGAGTGTTGGTGTAAGTCGTTGCTGCTGTCCAAAGGTTTGCAGCAAGTTGGCCGACATCGACTCCATAAGTATCACCACAACATTCTTCTTATGTGCTGTAGCCGTGTTGTTGGCAATGGTATTTGTAGAGTTGTCAATGTATCTGCGCAATACATGCATCGAGTCGCATTTGCCAGTAATGCCCAGACTTTCTCGTGCCAAGCTTACGGCAGTAGGGTAGGGCATAAGGTGCAGGTCGCGGTTCTCCTTGCGCATGTCATCAAGGGCAGATGTAAGTAGATTAAAGGCTGGGTTGATGCCGAGCTGGTTAAGGAAAGCGTCGTCGCAATAATAGGCTTGCGAAATCTTTATAGGATTGTAGCCGGTACGTCCGCGTATTCCGAACACGCACAGGGCTATTGTGATGGCCGACATGAAGAAGTACATGGCATGAGTGGTTGCCACTCTTAGCCAAGATTGCTGTGCATGCTTGGCTTGGTTGAATGTGTCGATAAAGACATGCCAGCCGCTATTGTTCTCGCCAGATTGAGCTATATGGCGGTCGAACCAGCGGCGCAATCGCACCATAATATATATGTAAAGTGCCGTGCAAATGAAAAACAGGGCAATGTACAGGAAGTAGGATTTCTCTCCAGTAACCATGCCAGCTGTTGTTCCGGCATATCCAAACCACTCGAATATAGACGAGTTGATGTTCTTGAAGAAATAGGCAAAGTAGGGGATATTGGCTGCCGATGCCATAAAGGCAATAGAGCCAAGTAGGCCGTACCACCACACGGTGGCTTTACGCATCCATCGGCATGTAATTAACACCGATGCCGGAAGCAACGTAAGGGTAAGTGGCACAACGCTAATATAACAGGCTATAACGTTGTCGAACCATACACCACGTATAAATGCCGGCACAACGCTTGCAGATGTGTCGGATACCATGCTGCCTAACGCCATATATTCTACAAGGCGAAACAGCGACAGGAATAAGAGCGTAAGTATGTGTAGGGACAGAACCCACGCTGCTGAGAGTAAGAATCGTTTGTTGTTTTGCATGGTGCAAAGGTACATAAGAAATTTCAGACTTAGGAAGAATTTATTTAAATACTAAAACAAATAAACCGAGTTATCGGGATTATCATTACCTTTGCATATATTGATAATAAAGTGGAGGTAATAGAATGGAGACACGCATAACGGAGCAATCGTCGCACTACGACCATTTGGAGCAGATGACTGTAGAGCAGATAACCGAAGGAATAAACAATGAGAGCATGTTGGTTGCTGTAGCTGTAGGCAAGGCTCTGCCGTGCCTTAACAGGCTTATATCGGCTATAGAGAACAGGCTGCGCGATGGTGGCAGATTGTTTTATGTGGGATGTGGCACAGGCGGACGACTTGCTACGCTTGATACTATTGAGGTGCAAAACACTTATGGTACGGATGGAACACAGATTCAGGCTATATTTCCAGGTGGCACATGTTGTCTTACACAGACAAGAGAGTCGCGTGAGGACGACTTGCATAATGGTTGGCAGCAATTAACGGAGCGTGGCGTAAATGGTAAGGATATTGTAGTAGGCTTCTCGGCAAGTGGCACAACTCCCTTTGTTCTTGCCACATTAAGGCATTGTCGTGAGCAAGGTATATTGACAGGCTGCATAGTTAACAATCCCAATTCGCCTATAGCAAGTGTTGCCGACTATTCTGTTGAGGTAGTAACAGGTCCTGAGTTTGTAACAGGTTCTACGCGCATGAAGGCAGGTACATCTCAGAAGATGTGTCTCGACATGATTAGCACAACGATAATGATAAGGCTTGGTAGGGTAGAGGGCAACAAGATGGTGAATGCCAAACTGATAAATGCCAAGCTCATAGATCGTGCTGTGCGCATCTTTATGGAGCGCAATCCACAGATAAAGAACGTAGATGAGGCAAGAAGACTGATAATGGAGGCGGGAAGCGTAAAGAAGGCAGAAGCAAGGCTGTGAGCAGAGTTTGAACGTTCATAAAAATGTATAAATGTAGCAGTTGAACGTTCATAAAAATGTATAAATACAGAATTTGAACGTTCATAAAAATGTGTTTCGCTTGTGTATATAGCTGATTATTAGTAACTTTGCATACAATCAAAAAAATATACATTATGAAACGTCATATTTTAAGTAATCTTAAGGAATGGAAGGATTCGCCAAATCGGAAACCATTAATATTATTAGGTGCCCGTCAGGTGGGTAAGACTTATATCCTAAAGCAATTCGGTAGAGAGGAATTTGATAATATGGTATATGTAAATTGCCATAATAACCCCTTTGTTGAGTCGCTCTTTGTGGATTTTGATATTGACCGTATATTGTATCAAATAGAACTTCAGTATGAGCAACGTATAACGGTTGGCAAAACTTTACTCTTCTTCGATGAGATACAGGAAGTAAGGAATGGCATCCCGTCGCTGAAATATTTTTGTGAGAATAAGCGAGACTTGCATGTTGTTGTAGCTGGTTCGCTCTTGGGTATATCTTTGCGTGAAGAGGAAAGTTTTCCTGTTGGCAAGGTGGATAACCTCCGAATGTATCCAATGACATTTGACGAGTTCCTTATTGCTAATGGTCGTGATATGCTTGCCGATTGTCTTAAAGCTCTTGATAAGGAAATGCTTGCTCCTCATCATGAAACTCTTGTAGAATATTTAAGACAATACTATTTTGTTGGAGGTATGCCAGAGGCTGTCTTAACATGGATAGAAACACATGACCCCAGTGCCACAAGAAAGGTGCAACAGTCAATATTGAGTACATATAATCGTGATTTTGGTAAGCATACAAAGACGGAAGCAGAACGAATACGTATGGTTTGGAATAGTATTCCTGCACAATTAGCAAAAGAGAATAAGAAGTTTGTATTTGGAGTGGTAAAGAAAGGTGCCAGAGCTGCAGAGTACGAGAAGGCTATTCAGTGGCTTGTGGATGCTGGTCTTATATACAAGATTTGTCGCATATCAAAGCCCGAAGAGCCTCTACAATTCTATGTTGATTCAATGTGTTACAAGGTATTTATGATGGACGTTGGATTGTTGGCATGTATGTGTGGAGCACGTTCTAAAGTTATGCTTCTTGGTATGGATGTTTTTTCTGAGTTTAAGGGTGCGTTTACAGAGAATTATGTGATGTCGCAAATTAAAGCATTGGAGATATGTGACGGAATGGATAATAATATATTCTACTACAGCAAAGACAGTTCGCCGTTAGAGGTAGATTTCATAATACAAGGCAGAGACAGGGTTATCCCCGTAGAGGTTAAGGCTGAGCACAATGTAAGGTCCAAGTCGCTCTCTACATTTATAAATCAAGAATTCAGTGGTTTTGCTCTTAAAGGTTTGCGTTGTTCAATGATGCCTTTTGTTACGCAAGATTGGATGGAGAACATTCCTTTATATGCTGTTGAAGCATACTTTAACGAGGAGGGATTAGGATCAAGCGAATAAATAAACAAATTGAAAAAGTCCGACATTGTCGGACATATTCAAAGCTTCTGATGTTCTTCTCTCTGCGCACGCAATGGCAAGAAGACTGATAATGGAGGCGGGAAGCGTGAAGAAGGCAGAAGCAAGGCTGCACCAATGATGCACCTTTTTATATATAATGAGGGTGTGTCAAAATAGGAGTTAGAGGAAGTTAAGAAGAAGTTAATCCATCTACGATGGATGGGAGTTCTTGCTAAAGCAAGCGGCAAAGCCGAGCGAACAGACAAATGCTTTATTTTCAGCAATTTATACATATGTCCGCTAACTTCCGTTAACTTCGGGCGAAGCCCAAACTTCCGTTAACTCCTATTTTGACATACCCTCATTTTTTAAAACTAAGTATGAATGTTGTTACATTACATAAACAAGTCCTTTAGGACAAAGCGTATGGAGTTGCGCAGAATTTTCAAATCGCGTTTTAGGCCGCTCTTTCTCATAGCACGTTCTAATTTATATGCCACCTTTGCAGTAAGTAGCTCTTGCTTCTGCTCTTTTGTTTCTTTCTCCTTAGGCAAACCGTTAGGGAATAGACGCTTCAACACGAGGTTGAACTCTGTTCTTACCTGCTTGGGCTGATTAAAGCTGATACCGTCGAGATAGAAAACGGCAACCACTATATCCATCGACTTGTATGAATGATGTCTTACATATCGGTTTTCAACAAAATGCGCCCAGTCGGCAACTATCTTAAGGCTTTCGTCGTATGGATGCTCCTTAAGCAACTTGGTCTTGATAAATGTAGATTGATGTTGCAAAGCGTTATCAGAGAGGAAGCGCAATGTGGGGCTCTTGGGCGGCATGCGTAGTGAAGCATATTGCTCATCCATAACAATAGTGCGTCCTACACAATAGTCGGTACCATCGAGCTCTGGCGCAGCCTTCTCTAATACCATAGCAGATAAGAAATGGTCGCCTGAGTTCATGAATATACAGTATTCGCCAGTAGCCATGGCAATACCCTTGTTCATGGCATTATATATACCTTTATCAGGCTCGCTTATCCAACGGGTAATTAGGGCAGACTTGCTCTCTAAGTATTCCTTGCTACCATCGTTAGAGCCGCCGTCTACCACAATGTATTCATAGTCATTGTACGTTTGCGACAAAACAGAAGGTACTGTGCGTTTTAGTCCCTCTAAGTTGTTGTAACTTATTGTTATAATTGATATTTTTGCCATATTCTTTTTTGAGTGAATGAATTTATAGTTTGCAAAGTTAAGAAATATCTTTATTATAAAAATCAATTTATTTGAAAAATATAATAGTGTTAGCTTGCCCATTCAAAATCTTGTTTATATCTTTGCCACCACTAACAAAACTATAAAATCCTAAATCTACTTATAAATTTATGAAACTATGTTTAGCTTTACTCCCCGCCTTGTTTAGTGTGTCTTTGTCAGCCTTTGCTGATGACGATAAACCTACAATAAATGTTGATTTGCAGACGCGTGTTAGTTATCTCAACGACCGTGTGGATAATGAGATACGACATGATGCTTCGGGTTTTAAGGGCGATTATCTTTTGCTGATGGTAAGCGGACAGATAAACGACCGTATATCCTACTCGTGGAGACAGCGACTTAACAAGAAGATAGACAAGAATGACAAGTTTGGCGCTACCGACTGGGTGTACGTTAACTATAAGGCAGACCCTAATTGGAGCTTTGCAGCGGGTAAGCAAGCGGCTATGGTAGGCGGATATGAGTACGACCGTTCGCCAATAGACATATATCTTGCTTCCGAGTTCTGGAACAATGTGGCGCCTTTCCAGTTTGGTGCAAGTGCCTCTTATACCACAAATAACGGTAAAAGCAGTCTTACGGCACAAGTAACGCAAAGCTTGTTCCATATGCCATCCCGCAACGATATGCTTGCCTATCATTTGCATTGGGCAGGCAATTATGGCTGGTTCAATTCGCTCTACTCGCTCAATATGATAGAGTATTCCCCAAAACACTTCATCTCGTACATAGTTCTTGGCAATAAGTTTAATGTAGGCAACGCATCCCTGGAACTTGACCTAATGAACCGTGCAGCCAGTCATCAGACATTCTTCCTGAAAGACTGCTCGGTTATGGCACGTCTCGACTATCGTCCGATATCGCATCTTGGATTGTTCGGCAAGTTTACATACGATGTAAACCGCACGAATACAGATGCCGATATGTGTGTGCATTCGGGCACAGAGCTTACAGCCTTTGGAGGAGGAGTGGAGTATTATCCCACTAAGGGTAATCCAGATGTGCGTCTTGGTCTTAGTGTGTCGCATGCTACGGGCACCAACAGCAATCCTTCGGGAACAATGTTAGGCAATCAAACAATAGTGCGCCTGGGCTTTATAGCCAAGCTACATCTGTTGTCGTGGAAAAGCAAATAACTAAAACTATAGCCTTATGGAAAAGAACAAATCCAATCGCAAGTCGCTTGTTCCGAGTGGCGTATGGTGTATCACATCGGTAGTAGTGCTCTTCGGTTATCTTGGCATGGTGATGGGAGTGCCCAATATGCTCAACACAATAATGAGGACAGCCCACGACCTATTGCTCAACACTGTGTTCTATCTGATGAGTATATGCGTGATAACGGGAGCTATAGGCAAGGTGTTTGTGGAGTTTGGCGTTGTGGCATTGCTTGAGCGCACACTAAGACCATTGATGCGCCCTATATTCAATCTGCCAGGCGTAACGTCGTTGGGAGCCGTAATGACATTCCTTTCAGACAACCCAGCCATTATCTCGCTCGCACACGACAAGCGTTTTGCAAGCTACTTCAAGAAATGCCAATTTATATCGCTCACCAACTTCGGAACAGCCTTCGGCATGGGCTTGCTCGTGATAGTGTTTATGGCAAGTCAGGGCTACTATGCTGCCCCACTTATCGGATTGATTGGAGCTTGTTGCGGATGCGTGTGCTCCACTCGACTGATGCAACGATTTGTATTGAAGGCTTATCCGCAATATGCCACTGAGGATGCCGTGTCGGCAGAGGATATAGAAGAAGAAAAGGAAGAAGACGAGAAGAGCGAAAAGACAGTCTTCATACGATTGCTCAACGCCATGCTCGATGGCGGACGAAGTGGTGTGGAGGTGGGCGTTGCCATTATCCCCGGTGTGCTTATCATCTCTACTTTTGTGATGATATTCACCTTCGGAGCCGGAGCCGACGGAACATATAATGGCTCAGCCTATCAAGGCGTGGAACTGCTGCCTTGGCTTGCTAACAAGGTAGACTTTGTGTTTGAATGGCTGTTTGGATTTCACGATCCACATCTCGTAGCATTCCCTATCACGGCTCTTGGTGCTGTGGGTGCAGCCTTAAGTCTTATACCGGGCTTTATCGCCCATGGTTGGATAGATGGCAACGCCATCGCTGTGTTTACAGCCATAGGTATGTGTTGGAGTGGATTCCTTAGCACCCATACTGCCATGCTCGACTCCATAGGCTATCGCGACCTCACACCCAAAGCCATCATGGCGCATTTCTGCGGAGGTCTGGTTGCTGCGATAACTGCCCATTGGATATTTTGGCTGTATATGTGGATTGTTGGGTAAATACTAATTGTAGGAGGGTATGGCATCCTTGCCATACCCACTAAACCGGTAGCACAATCATGGCAGAGTGGGTATGGCAGGGATGCCATACCCTCCTACTATATGTATAATTCTGAGCTGTTATTTATCTTGAATTCTTCATTATCTCTCCAGCCTCCGACTTCTCGCTGTCGAATGTCAATACGTTGTATATGACGATGGCATTCTTTTATCATGTCTTTGCCCTTAATATTTAATCTTAAAGTAATCGAGCAATATCTTGAAATTGTCTTGCGCTGTGAGACATGTATCGGTCAGATATTCAGGAATATGGTTCCATTCATGTAAGCCACGATAATAAAACATTTTCAATTCATCAGTTACAATGAAAGGCACAATGGCATGATTGAGACATTCCTTAAACATTATAAGTCGTCCAACACGTCCGTTACCATCTTGGAAAGGGTGGATAGTTTCAAAACGATGGTGGAAGTCAAGAATATCCTCAAAAGCTATCATTTTCTTGCTTTTATAATTCCTCAGCAATTCACGAATAGTCTTGCCTACCAATTTAGGCTCTATTGTCTCAATGCCACCCACCTCATTTGGAAATCGTTTGTATTCGCCAACAGCAAACCACGACTTCGAAGCGTCTGACGTACCAGCTTTCAACAACGCATGCAGTTGTTTTATCATAGCTTCCGTCAACGGTTCTTTTGCCTTGTCAATTATATAGTCGATACACCTAAAATGATTTGTAGTCTCAATAATATCATCAACTTTGACTGCTTCGTCAGAAATTCCTATAGTATTAGTTTCAAAAATATATCGAGTCTGTTCTTTTGTAAGTCGACTACCCTCAATATGATTAGAGTTGTAAGTCATATCTATTTGTATACGATGATAGATGCCACCCTTCACCCCTCCTTCTTTTTGTTCTCTTAATGACTGAAGGAGTGGCGAAACACTGGTCCGTGCATTCTTTCTTTGAGGCAATGGCGCATCATTAGGAATGCTCCATGTCTTACCTATCAGTTGCGCACCCGATATTTTTCCCTGTACACAATAGTTGCGCACGGTTCTTTCTGACAATCCATGCAAGTCGGCATATTCCTTAGTAGAGATGTATTCCATATATTTTATCGGCATAAAAAGTGAGTAATAATATGCAAAAATAGCAGTTTTCTTGCCGATATCGGCAAGAAAACTGCTATTTTTACTAAAAAATCTCTGCGTTACTTATTGAGTCTTGAATTTCTCATTATCTCTCCAGCCTCTGACTTCTCACTATCGAATGTCAATACGTTGTAGATATCCGTGGCGTTCTGCGGGTCGACAATACGTGGAGCCATCATTCTAAGCACTTTCAGTTGCTTGTCGCCAAAGGTGAATATCCTCATTATGCGGGCAGTCTGGGCACAAGAATAATAACAGCCGAGACTTGCCACTTGCAGCAAGTCGAACTTGTTGTCGTCAAAGCTTGCATTCTTCACCTTATTATATAATATTGAGAAAGAGGCATCGTCGAGACAATAGCCATAGCCTATAGGCACTTTAGGACCCACTACTGCCACTACTCCTGCTCCTGCACCACAAGAAGGATGAGAGGGAGGAGCAGGTTGCTGAACGTTGTCATCCACATAGCTCATATTATAGGCAACAACCTTTCCGTTAAGGTCAAAGCCTACAACTATATGCTTGCTCTCGCCTGTTAAGGCATTCATTTTGTAGAACTCCCATCTGTCGCCGTAAGCGTCGAAGCTTGTAAGCTTAGGCTGCCCCATTATTTCAATCACCTCTTGCTTGGTCATACCACGCTCTACTATCTTCTTAGTCTTTGCCGAAGCCGAGAGACATACGGCAAACATCATAAAGCTTGTGACAATAAGTGCCATCCATTCATTTCTCTTCATAAGCAATATTCGTTTTATTGAAAGTTATTGTTTGCTTTATTTTTTTTACGCTTGCAAAAGTAGCTTATTCATTTCGGACAGAATGGAGAAAATTCCCTATTAGTTGAGGGGAAAATCCCTAAAAACTATAAAAGTTGTCACAAAAATAGATTTCACACGTTATATATATGAAGACACTTTTAAAAAGTGGACTCAAATATAAATTCACAATTGAAAATGAACGAAAGTTCAAGTATTCACTAAAAATAATAAACAATGAACAAATCGTTAAAAAATAAGATTGTCTACGAAACCATAGATTTCGTAATCTTTTTAGTTGTCTTCTGCATAACAGAGGCTATCATCGACCTCGTTATGGGTTGGGACTTATGGAACCTTTCAATCAGAACCACAAGTCAAGTAATGACTGTCATCTGCATAGCATGTGGCGTAAATGGCTTGGTGTTTACTTTTATCGGACGCTATCGCAGCAAGCAAAACCAAAAGAAGATTGACGAACAATACGGCAAGCTTTTTGACGAAGCAGGAATATAAATCCCGTGGATGTTTTAATAACGACATGAATGAACAATGAAAAAGGACAACGTTCTAACAATATTCACTCGTATACGCCAACGTTTGCATAGCACAGCACGCAACATAGCTGGACAGAACAATGCTGACGACGTGTTGCAGGATGCGTTTTGCAAGCTATGGACGCTTAAGAAATATCCAAACGACCGACAGCAAACCGAAAACATCACTAATTCCATAGTGAGAAATCTTAGTATCGACTATAGAAGGGCTGCCAACAGAAGCGTACAGTCGGACATTGACACCAACGACACAGACAACTCAAAAGAGCAGGATATTCGTGAGCTTTTTGATTCGGTGAAGAAAATCATAGATATTAAACTGAATGACACTCAACGCAATGTGCTGTGGCTGCGCGACTACGAAGGCTATTCGTTTGAGGAGATAGCCAAAAAGACGGGCAGGACAGAGGCAAATGTGAGACAGATATTGTCAAGAGCACGCAAAGTTATTCGTGAAACATATAAAACAATTAACTAATGGCAAATAAAGATATACATAGCTTGATTGAGGGGTATTTTGACGCTACTCTCAGCATAAAGGAGGAGGCCCTACTAAAACAATTGCTTGCCGAAACCCAAGAGGACACGGAGGATATACGCGAAGCAAAAGCCACAATGGGACTGTTTGCCACAAAACGAAAGATTAGCAACAAGGTCCTTGCTGCCAAAACACCAAAGAAGAAATGGAATAAGCTGAAATATGCTGCCGCAATTGTTTTTGGAGTTTTACTTGACTTGTTTCTCGACATTGACGATTCTTCCAAGAAAATATAGGAATCTTTCTTTTAAAAACAAAGGAGGTTGTGCGGTTTCCGCTCAACACGAGAGTAAAAACATAAAATAATAATGGAAAAGGAACTGTATAAACATGAAATCCACATTGCTGTAGCCTTACTGCTCTGCCTGTGGTTCAAACTTGATGCTGTAATAGAATATGGAATTGTGAACTCCTCATCTTTCCTTATTGCCAGTTGTATATTGCTGCTTGCAATCATATTAGGCAGAACATTATGGCTACTGCTTACCAACCACAAAAGACTATGGGCAATAATGAAGGCCGTCTTCATGTCAAAAACATTCGATGCCATATCATCAGTAGCTTTCCTTATGCCACTGATATGCATAGAGAAATACAACGTCTACTTTGCATGTGCGTCGTGGGTGTTGGGAGATATTGTGCTGGTAGGGGCACTGCTGGCAAGCTATAAATTCTCTCATATTTGAGAGATTATGTGAATTTATACTTATTAAAGAGTGCATCAGTGATGCACTCTTTTTTGATAAAATTCTGCTAAAATCTACTGAACAGCTTAAAATGAGCTATTTATGAATAGTTCACCTCAATAGAGGTAATGACTTGGCAATAGTACCAACTTCTTCATTATACATAAGTTTGCCTTGCTTGTCAAACAACTCTGTTACGATTGCAAAGATAAATTTAAAATCTGAGAAATAACATCTTTTGCGTTGTTTTTATAGATTATTAAATTATGGTCGGAAAATGTCTCAGAAATGCAACTGTACAATATCTAAAGAAACACATATAAGTTTCATATACAGCATTAAAAACATGAGAAATGTTAAATGCAATTCCCTTTCTAACAATTCAAAGCAAAATTTTCTCGTTTGTAGATTGTTTTTCGTACTTTTGAAATTAGAATCTGAGCCCACTTTAAAAAGTAAGGCCTGTTTAAAATGTTTATATTTCACGAAAATA
>ENA-OPCG01000589-OPCG01000589.1-human-gut-metagenome-genome-assembly--contig:-NODE-589-length-15216-cov-26.912935_pt1 | contig 15216 bp, 10 predicted proteins | sample MGYA00241248_ERZ501476 | MGnify/ENA primary metagenome ERZ501476 (study PRJEB25962, sample SAMEA2042629) | human gut metagenome | biome: human gut; feature: human-associated habitat; material: faeces... | reverse complement strand
ATGGATAACTGTCCGTCCAGGTATGGGTGATGGTGGTATCATTGATTGGCAGAAGCTGAAGAACCTTCTGACCGGTAGATGCCACGAGGTCAATCATCGTCTTGAGATCGCCGAAATCGCCCACACCGGCACTTTTCTCGCTGCGCAGAGAGAATACTGGCACCTGTGTTCCGGCAAGCTTGCGGTTGTAAAGGGCGAAGAATGCCTGATCCAGTTCGTAAGTGATGGCATCACCGGCTTTCATCTCAGGAAGGTCGATGGTGCGGTTCATGGATGTTTCCCAGATCAGCGAATCCTTCTTCTCATTGTAAGCCACAAACTTGAATTCCATGTGGCGAGTCTGCAGATGGGCAGCATCCAGTTCTGCAACCCATTCATTATAAGAGTGCTGAGTCATCTTCAGCATCTTCTTGGCATTCCATGCGCCCAACAGGTTATCAGCGCCCACAACACCTAAGCGATCACCGTCGCGAAGCTGAGGAGCACGCACCACGAGGCGCACGGTCTTGGCATCATTCTGCTCCTTCATCTCTTCAGGAGCCTGATGATTGATACAGTCTGTAAAGGCACTGCTATAGAGATATGCATCCTCTGGAATCACCTTCCAATGATCATACTGGGTCAGATTATTAGCCTTCAGGGCTGTAAGTTCCAGACGATGCTTCACGAGAAGCCACTCGGTCTTAACCACCACGCCGTCGCGCTCTACACGATAATAATAGGTATAAGCTTTGGCGGGTTGTTTTACACACCAGTCAACCGACCACTCCTTACCATTGAGAGTAGCCATCGGAATTTTCAATTCCTCTTCATCATCCTCCTGTATGTTCAAGACGAGTTGCTCGCCGAACATTGTTCCGTATTCGATATGAAAATGTATCGTCATAAGAGTTCGTTAGAAGTTAGTTTATATTTAATTTTATTATTTTCAGTGCGAAATTAGCAAAAAAAATCGTAAGTATATAGTTTCTATTTGCACAATTTCAGATAAAACAAATGCAAACGTTTGCATAGGTTTTATCTATACACTTATTCATGACCTTTAATAATGCCGACAGACAAAGCACCGGCAATGAGCAATACGCCAGCCACAATCATCATATCGCTCTGATGAGAACCAACCAGACCCAGAATAGTACCACCGCAAATGGCAGCCACAATCTGAGGAATACAGATGGTTCCGTTGAACAAGCCCAGGTAAGCGCCCATGTGTCCATAACCCTGCAGAGCATTGGTTACGAAAGTGAAAGGCATCGCCAACATGGCAGCCCAGCCGGCACCAATCATCAGGAATGGAATAAACTGCAGATACTGGTCGTGCAGGAATGGGATGAGAGCGAAGCCCACACCACCTATAATCAAGCTCACACTATAAGCCATCTTGGTATTCTTGAACTGAGGAAGAACCACTGCCCAGAGCACACTACCTACTGCCTGAACGGCAAAGAGGATGCCTACCCAGTTGCCTGCCGCCTGGAACTCTGCCGACTTAGGATCGGTGGTATTCCATACGGTCTCGGCGATGGCACCTGTAGAATAGTTCCAGAGATAAAGGAAAGCAGCCCAACAGAAGAACTGAACCAGTCCCACCTTCCAGAAAGTAGAAGGTGCGTTTTTCAAGAGGGTAATCCAGTCTGCCTTGCCCTCTTCTTCCTTTTCTACCTCGCCAGCTACACCATTATAGGCAGCATACTGCTGAGGATTCCACTCCTTCACCTTCATCGTGGTATAGATGACACAAAGGATGAGGATAGCGGCACCTACATAGAATGACCAGATGACGGAATCAGGCACCACGCCCTCGTCGGCTACATTCTTGATACCCAGGAAGGTAAAGAGGAATGGGAAGATATATCCGGCTACAGAACCGGCATTGCAGAGGAAACTCTGGATAGAGTAAGCCTTTGCCTTCTGCTTCTCGTTCACCATATCGCCTACCAGCATCTTGAAAGGCTGCATCGCCATATTGATGCTCGTATCAAGGAACATCAGGGCAATCAAGCCGAAGAGCATCGCTCCGCTTACCGTTAGACCGAGAGAACCGGAATTTGGCAGCAGGCACATCACGAGTACGGCGACCGTGGCTCCCACAAAGAGATAAGGGATGCGGCGACCAAAACGGCACCAGGTCTTGTCACTCAATGTGCCGACAATAGGCTGTACAAGGATTCCCATCAATGGAGGGAGAATCCAGAAATAACTCAAGTTGTGTGGATCAGCACCCAACGTTGCAAAGATTCGGGAGATGTTGGCGCTCTGAAGAGCGTAGGCAATCTGCACTCCGAAGAATCCGAAGCTCAGGTTCCAGAGCTTCCAGAAACTTAAATCAGGTTTTTGTGTCATATTGTTGTTATTTAAATATTTCAATTTTATCTTGTTGTTCCTCGAACCACCAGACGAGTTCTTACCACTCGTTTCTCAACGTCATGCGTAGGGCTGGATCCTTCCACCTGTCCGATGAGAATATTGGCAGCCTCTTCGCCTACTGCCACTCCACGCTGTTCTACCGTAGTGAGCATCGGATCGCAAGCCTTGGCTCTGTCGCCATTGGTAAAGCCGCAGATACTGATGTCATTCGGCACATCGAAGCCCATTCGCTTGGCAGTATAGAGAATGCCTATCGCCGTATCATCATTGATGGCGAAGAAAGCATCCGGATGATTTTCTTCCCTCAATATCTCTGGTGTAAGCACCTCTGCCTGGGCACGGTTGTCACAGATTCTCACCCAGTCGGGGTTCTCCGTCAATCCATGTTTCACCAGTGCATCATGATAACCGTTATAACGGTTCTTGGAGATTTCCAGATTCATCGGCGAACCGTAGAAGGCTATCTTCTTGCAGCCCGTATCCACCAGATGGGTAACGGCGGTAAAGGCGCCCATATAGTCATCTACTACCACTCGGGAGCAGTTCACGCCCGTACAGATTCTATCGTAGAAGACGAGAGGCACGCCATTGTTCATCAACTTCTCGAAATGGGCGTACTGCTTGGTATCCTTCGCCTGTGATACGATGATACCACATACCTTATTCTTATAGAAGTCCTCGCAGATGGCCACTTCCTTGTCGTATCTTTCGTTACTCTGTGCCACCATCACACGATATCCGCGGGCTCTCGCCTCCTCCTCTATGCCCGAAAGGACGGACATAAAATAATAATGTACGAACTCCGGTACAATGACTCCGATGACCTTCATCGGCTGTACCTTGCTATGGCGCAAAGCCTCACCAAGCATGTTCGGAAAGAAATTATGTTCACGCGCAAAAGTCTGGATACGCTCCTTCTGGGCAGCACTGATTCTAGGACTGTCCTTCAACGCCCGGCTCACTGTAGCAACACTGACTCCCAGCTCGCGAGCAATATCTTTCATTGTTATGTTGTTATTTTCGTTCATGTTATCTTAAATCACGCTGCAAAATTAGGCAAATATCCGCTATTTTGTACCTTTTTTGTTGACCTAAATCAAGCAAAAGGAATGCAAACGTTTGCGCATAAGAAATAACGGAATTAACTGAAAAATAGTACATCGTATCGAAAAAGACTTTAATTTTGCACCCAGAAAGAATAAACAATTAGACAACTCGACCTCTTTACATAAACAGGCCAGAGACTAAAAGCAGAATATTCATTTTAAGAATAACAATAGTATAAACATAAACTTAAAAATCAAGCAAATGATGAAGCAGGTAAAATTTAAATTGCCTCTCAGAGCATTGACCCTTGCAAGTGGTCTGCTTCTGACAGCAAGTTCCTTTGCGCAGACAAATGCGATCAAGGGACACGTGAAGGATGCTTCCGGTGAACCAATCATGGGTGCAACCATTACAGTGAACGGTAAGGCTATAGGTATTACCGACATGGATGGTAACTTCTCTGTTGACGCAGCTCCAGGTACCAATCTTACTTTCACTTATCTGGGAATGACTCCACAGACTATCAAAGCCACATCTGACATGATGATTACCTTGGCAGATGACTCTAAGGCTTTGAACGAAGTCGTAGTCATCGGTTATGGCCGTGCTAAGAAGGACGACTTGACCGGTTCTGTTACAGCCATCAAGCCAGATGAGCTTTCTAAGGGTATCACCAACAACGCATCAGATATGTTGGTTGGTAAGATTGCGGGTGTAGATGTACAGACTGCTGGTGGTACACCTGGTGCAGGTGCTCAGATTCGTATTCGTGGTGGTGCTTCTCTGAGTGCATCAAACGACCCACTCTATGTAGTAGATGGTTTGGTTATTGATAACCAGACAGCTACTGGTATGAGTAATATCCTCGCAATGATCAATCCTAGTGATATTGAGACATTCACCGTATTGAAGGATGCTTCTGCTACCGCTATTTATGGTAGCCGTGCTTCTAATGGTGTCATCATCATCACTACCAAGAAAGGTCGCAATGGTCAGAAGCCTTCTGTTTCTTACACTGGCGATGTAACTATTTCTACTATCCAGAAGAAATATGATGTTTTGAACGCTGCTCAGTATAAGGAACTTATCGGCTCTATCAATGGTCTTGATGCATCAAAATTAGGCAATGCAGATACCAACTGGCAGGACGAGATTTTCCGCACAGCAGTATCTACCAACCATAACGTAAGCGTACAGGGCGGTTTGAAGAATATGCCATATCGTGCCAGTGTAGGCTTCAACAACTCAAATGGTATCGTAAAGACCAGTTGGATGAATCGTGTCAACGCTTCCCTCAACTTGGCACCATCATTGCTCGACAAGCACTTGAACTTCAACATCACAGGTAAGTTTATGTATGAGAAGGATCGCTATGCAGATGCAGGCGGTGCTATCGGTGGAGCATTGTCTATGAATCCAACCGAGCCTGTTTTTGGTGAAGGCGACCAGTATGCAGTTACAGGCGGTTACTATCAGAACCTGATTAACAAGGCTAAAGATATGACAGACCCTGACTGGAAGAATACAACCAACAATAATGCTGCCCAGAACCCAGTGGCTCTTCTCAATCAGAAAGAAACTATAGCTCACGCCCGTGACTACAGCGGCAACTTCGAGGTAGATTACAAGATTCATGGTTTCGAGGATTTGCATCTGCATGCAAGCTTGGGTGCTCAGTACACCTCTACACAGCAAAGCGATGAGATTTCCAAGTACTCATACTCTAACAACTATTTTGGCTGGGATGGTATGACTCACTATTGGAAATACAACATGATAGGTAATGCCTATGCACAGTATGCTCATAAGTTTGGTGTTCACGACATCGATGTTATGGCAGGTGCCGAGCAGAGCCACTACCACAGACATGGCTACAACCAGGGCTTTGGTACAGATGAATACCTGAAGGATACCAACTCAGTCCTCAACGAGGAGACAGGTTACTACAATTGGCAGCACAACCCATCAAAGCGCAGCGAACAGGAGTGGGCTACCCACAACTCTCTGGTATCATACTTCAGCCGTTTGAACTATAATCTTCTCGACCGCTACTTGATTACCGCCACATTCCGTGCCGATGGTTCTTCTCGTTTTACCAAGGGAAAGAAGTGGGGTTACTTCCCATCAGCAGCCTTTGCCTGGAAGATTAACCACGAGGGATTCCTGAAAGATGTAAAATGGCTCGATGACTTAAAACTCCGTGTGGGTTGGGGTAAGACCGGTCAGCAGAATGGTATCGACGACTTCTACTACGCACCTCTTTATGTAGTAGGTAACTCTTACGCTCAATATCCATTCGGTAACGACTACCACCAGACTGTACGTCCAAACAAGTACAATGACCAGTTGACTTGGGAAAAGACAACAACATGGAATGCAGGTATCGACTTCGCTGCTCTCAACAACCGTTTCTCTTTCAACCTCGATGGTTACTATCGAAAGACTACCGATTTGTTGTCAACAGTTGACGTTCCAGCAGGTACAACATTCGGTGATAACCAGTTGAAGAACGTAGGTTCCCTCAAGAACTATGGTCTTGAGTTGGCATTCGACGTAAAACCTATCGTTACCAAGGACTTTACATGGGATATTACCTATAATGTAGGCTGGAACCACAATGAGATTACCTCTCTTGATGCCGGTGCTCAGGACTGGGTATGGACAGGAGACAAGATTTCTCGCGGTAACAACACAAAGATCCTGAAGAACAAGGTGGGTGAAGCAGTCAACTCTTTCTTCGTTTACCAGCAGGTATATGATGAGAATGGCAAGCCAATCGAGGGTCTGTATGTAGATCGCAACGCTGATGGTCAGATTAACGACGATGACCGTTACTACTACAAGAACCCAGCTCCTGATGTTATCATGGGTCTCACCACTAAGTTCCTCTATAAGAATTGGGACTTCAGTATGGCATTCCGTGCATCTTTGGGCAACTACGTATATTATGACTTCCTGGCCAACAGAGCATCCCTCTCGGCATCAGGTCTTTACTCTAACAGTTCATTCAGCAACACCACTCCAGAGGCCGTTAAGCTCGGTTTCACAGGTTTGACAGTTGCCCAGAACTACTTGAGTGATTACTTTGTACGTAATGCTTCTTACTTGAAGTGTACCAATATTACATTGGGTTACAGCTTCCCTGCATTGATTAAGAATTCTTGCAGCGGACGTATCTACTTCACAGCACAGAACCCATTCATCATCACAAAATATAAGGGTATCGACCCAGAGGTAACCAGTGGTATCGACAGCAATCCATATCCACGTCCAATGAGTTTCCAGATTGGTTTGAACCTCAACTTCTAATATATAAAGGATTATAATTATGAGAAATATATTAATCAAAACTGCAGTAGCCGGTTTCCTCTGCTTGGGATTGGCTTCTTGCACAGACGAATTGAATATCAGCTCAATAGATCCTCAGTCATCACCTTCTTATGATGCTGATGGACTTTTGGCTAAACAATATGCAACACTTGGCTTGACCGGTCAGGCTGGCCCTGCCGGAAAAGGTGATATGAGCCAGGATGAGGGTGAAAGCGGTTTCTATCGTGTCATCTTCAATCTTCAGGAGCTTTGCACCGATGAGGTTATCTGGGCTTGGCAGACTGATACCGATATCCCTGCCCTCACCAATATTGCATGGAACTCAAGTTCAGTACGTGCCAACTGGGCATACCAGCGCCTGGCATACGACATCACTCTTCACAACCAATTTATCAGTGAGCAAACTGGCAAGATGAGCGACGATGTTATTGCAGAGGTTCGTTTCCTCCGCTGCTTGAACTACTATTATTTCCTTGATCTCTTCCACAAGGCACCTTTCAAGGATACATTTAATGGTGAGTTGCCTGAAGAGAAAGCCGGCAAGGATCTCTACGACTGGATTGACAAAGAATTGACCGAGATTGAGCCACAGCTGAAGGAAATAGGTGCTTACAATGACGACAAGGGCTTTGGCCGTGCCGACCGTGGTGCAGCTTATGCCCTCCATGCTCGTCTGGCTCTGAACTCTGAAGTTTACACTGATGGCCAGGTAAAGGACTACAAAAAGGCAAAGGATTACTGTGACAAGATTCTCTCTAGTGGAGCTTACGCTTTGTCAACCGAAACAAAGAATGGTTTCTCAGGCTATGAGCAGGTATTCATGGGCGACAACGACCAGAACACCCAGGCTATGAAGGAGATTATCTTCCCTATCCGCCAGGATGGCAAGAAGACTCAGGAATACTCAGGTTCTACATACCTCGTAGCATCTATGCGAATTTCCGGAATGCCAAACTCATTCACCAGCGAATACTGGAGCTGTAACTTCGCCCGCAAGGACTTGGTTGAGAAATTCTTCCCTAATGACAATATCCCTATGGCTGGTAAAGACGACGAGTTGAAGAATGCCACCGAGGAACAGGTTATCGCAAAGGATGAAGAATTGAACGTAACAACAAAAGATGTCATCAACAAAGCTGGTGATGACCGTGCCATGTTCTACATGGGTGTAGGTGGCGGCATCCGCACACTTAGCCCTGGTAAGCAAATTACTGGTTTCACAAATGGTGCTTCTATTGTGAAATGGCAGAATCGCCATGCTGACGGTTCAGATGTCCACGATGGTAAATTCATGGATACAGATATCCCATTGTTCCGCTTGGCAGAGATTTACCTGACACGTGCAGAGGCCAACTATCGTTTGGGAAATACCTCAGATGCTCTCGCAGACATCCAGACTATTCAGAAGCGTGCTCATCGCGTGGAGATTTCAGGTGCTGTTGATGAACAGACTTTGATTGACGAGTGGTGCCGTGAGTTCTACGTAGAAGGCCGCCGTCGTTCTGATTTGATCCGCTTTGGCCTCTTCACTGGTTCCAAGTATCTTTGGGACTTCAAGGGAGGTGTAGCAGGAGGTACCGGTATCGAGTCTAAGTTCAACGTATATCCTATCCCTGTTACCGACATTGCAGGTAATCCTAACATGACTCAGAATCCTAATTACTAATCTTAGAAATCGGGGATTCTTCGGAATAAAGAACAATAATTGATTAAAGAAAACAATTATGAAAAAGATATTTTTTAAATTGATGCTGTTGCCTGCAATGGTTTTACCTTTGCTCTTCACTTCATGCTCTGACGACAATGACAGCAATCCTACATTGGATTTAAGTCATGTTGCTGACGGTTTTGTATTGAACACACCAGCATACGCAGAAAACAATACATACGACTTGGCAAGTGCCAACAACTTGACCTTGTCTTGTACCCAACCAAACTATGGCGGTATTCCATACGTGGTTCGCTATTATGTACAGGTAGCTTTGGATCAGAACTTCCTGACAGATACAACAACCACACATAAAGAGTTATCAACCTCATACACCACAGCCAAAATGGCTGTGGATGCAGCAGAGTTGAACTCTACGCTCGTAGATATGTTCCAGGCTGCCAACCCAGACACAAGCGTGCCAGAAACAATGCCTGTGTATGTAAGACTGCGCGCTGTCATAGACGGAACAGCCAACCAATATCTTGGCCAGAGCTATTCCAACATCATCACCTTGCCTTCTGTGAAGGCTACTTACAAGGCTCCTGATGCACAGTATCCAGAGAACTTGTTCGTTGTTGGCTCTTCTATTCAGGAGGCTTGGAGCAGCTGGAAGCCAGTGGCTCCAGTATATGGTATGGTAGGCAACTATTACACCATGGTTTATGTTCCAGATGGCGGTACATTCAAGTGGGGTACATACGAGAATGACTGGCGTGGCTTTAGCCGTCTGGCTGCTGTCAACGATAATGCTGGTGCTGAATTCTCTGAGGATGGAGATGGTAACTTGAAGGTTGCTCATGGCGGCTGGTTCGTTCTCCACTTCGTTGGTGAAATGTCAGCAGACAAGAAGAACATCAACTATACCTTGAACGTATATCCTGGTGCAGCATACATCATCGGTGCTTCAGCTGGTGGTAATTGGGACGACGCTTCTGCCGCTTGTGCTATGACAGCTCCTGCTGACCAGACTGGCGAATGGGTATCTCCTGCCTTCAGTGGTGATGGTGAGCTCCGCGCATATATCAAGATTCCAGGAATCGAATGGTGGCATACAGAATTCACAGTCTTCAAGGGCAACTGCTTCTGGAGAAACCTGAACATTGTTGACTCTTGGTCTGAGGCAGGTGACGGATACTCTGTAACTTGCGCAGCAGGACAGAAGCTCTATGTCAACTTCGACAAGAACACAGCAGAAGTTAAATAATTAAAAACATGAACACAATGAAAAAGACATTATTATATAGCTTAGCAGCAATGGCAAGTCTCGCACTTGCCAGCTGCGCTGGCGACTACGACGACTGGGCTAACCCACAGGCCAACGAGCAGGAAGCATCTGCAGCCAAGTATGGGGTAACCTTTGCCAACGGTTCTGAGGCAGAAGGCAGCATGGCTGATCCAGATGGTATCATCAATCTCGTAACAGTCAATTCTTCTGATGCCAATGTTACTGGTTTCACTCTCAAAGACCTTAAGGTGAACGGAGTAGCTGTCAATGGAACAATGGTTGGCAACAGCGTTCAGGTAAGTGCATCTAAATTGGAGAAAATCGTTTGCGAACAGAATAAGTCTCGTGCCTCTGTTGCTCGCGACCTGAATGTGGAGACACAAGTTTCTATCAATCTCGCTTCTGGTGATGCGGTAAGCATTAACAAGGGCGAGACTACAGGTAAGTTTACTCCAGCAGCAACACCTCAACTTGATGAGAAGGGCTACTATATGCTCGGTCAGGTAAACGGAAATGAATGGAATACAGAATCGCCTGTATGGATGAAAAAGATTAGCGATGGAGTTTATCAGTTGAAGGTTACAACTACTGCAGACAAGAACTGGTTTAAGTTCTATGCAGGCAGCAACTACGTTAAGGGTGACTGGGATTCCATCAACAAGGGAGCCTTGGGCTGCAAGGAGAATGGTTCAGAAGAAACATTCGGATACATTCTCTATAATGGCGATAAATGGGGTGAGCTTCAGACTGCAGTTATCCCTGGAGCTGGTACATGGATTGTTACTCTTGATATGAACAACCTTACTTACTCCGTAGGCAAGCCTGTGCTCTATATGGCAGGTGATGCTAATGGTTGGGCAACAAATGACTACCTCGCAGGTGATGATGGTGTACACTTCACCGGTTTCATGTACTTGAACCAGAATGGTTTCAAGTTCTGTACTCAGCCAGAGTGGAAGGGTACCAACTATGGCGCAAACTTCGACACAGCAGGTGATGCAGCCAACATCACAATGACAGAGGATGCAGGTTACTACAAGGTAGAGGTAGACTTGTCTGCTAAGACATATAAATTGACTCCTATCACTACTATCGGTATCATTGGTAGCGCATCACCTAAAGGTTGGGATTCTGACGTAGATATGACTTATGTTCCTTACAACGCAGAAACCAAAGAACTTGGCTACTGGGAAATCAAGGACATCACATTGACAAATGGTGAAATCAAGTTCCGTGCCAACGATGCTTGGGATATCAGTTGGGGTGGCACACCTGATGCTCTCACCACCCAAGGCGGTGCTGCTAATCTCTCTGTAGAAGCTGGCACATACGACATCAAGCTCTATGCTTGGGCTAACGGCTATGCAAAGTGTGAATTGATCAAGAAGTAAGTATCTGTTTCATCATAACAAACACATCATAATAATAGGCGACTCTCCATTCGAGAGCCGCCTATTTTCGTTTCATCCTCCAGTATTTCAACGTAAGCCATCGGCAGAAAGAACTATATGTTCTGTGGAAACCACGATGCGGTTGAGGAGCGGGTGCAAAAGTACTACTTTTTAGAATCCACCAATTTTTAGGGGGATAGATTTGCAGAAAATATTTAAGGTGAATCATAAATCTCCTTTCACGGAATGTGGATTGTATTGAAAATAAGAGAGTTAAGTATGAAAGGAAAAATCGGTTCAGGGGAGATTGTCCGTGGATAGACAATCTCTTCTGAACCATTTATGTCATTTTTTGGGAACTAGAAAATGGGAAAGTGACGAAAAGTGGTAAAACTACCACTTTTTGCTTGTAAATCATGATAAAAGCCTTCGTTTGAGCCTTTTTAGTGACGAAAAACGGTAAGTTTACCACTTTTTGATAATAAAGTTGCGCATTCTTAGATATTTTTTGTATCTTTGCAGTGACGAAAAGTGGTAATGTTGCCACTTTTTGATAATATCAAATGCAGATGTATATGTTACAGGCAGCAACTCGCATTTTCTATCGACGGATGTAGTGACAGAGTTCCGTGGTAGAGGTGATGAGATACATTTATTTCCATTGTCATTCTCTGAATACTGTGAAGGATATAAAGGGACAATAGACAATGCATGGAAAGATTATTATACATACGGAGGGCTTCCTCTTATTTTGACGCTTGATACAGATAAGAAAAAAGAAGATTATCTGAATAACTTGTATAAGAGTGTGTATCTCGTAGATGTGTTGGAACGCCATAAGATAAAAAACATGGGAGAGTTTGATGAATTGCTGCGAATTATCGCCTCTTCCATTGGTGCTCCATGCAATCCAACGAAGCTTGCCAATACATTCAAGAGTGTCAAGAATGTGGCCATTCATCATCAGACGATAAACAAGTATCTAGGTTTTTTAGAAGATGCGTTTCTTGTGGAAAAGTCCATCAGATATAATATCAAGGGGAAGAAGTATATCAACACCTTGGCAAAATATTACTTTTCGGATCTTGGAATCAGAAACGCTCTCTTAGGCTTTCGCCAGCAAGAAGAGACACATATCATGGAGAATATCATATACAATGAATTGCGTACGAGAGGATATCATGTAGATGTGGGTATGGTGGAAGTCAGAGAGCCAGACAAAAGTGGCAAGTTGTTCAGAAAGCAGTTGGAGGTGGATTTTGTGGTGAATCAAGGAAGTCAGCGATATTACATTCAGTCAGCTTTCGCCATGCCAACATTAGAAAAAGAGGCGCAGGAATCGGCATCACTATTGAGAATTAAGGACTCTTTCAAGAAAATAATCATTGTGAAAGATGATATCAAGCCCAAGAGAAATGAAGATGGCATCCTTACAATCGGGCTGAAAGACTTCTTGTTAGACAAAAACAGTTTAAATTATTAATGCTCAAAATATAGAAAAGTGCCATTCTGCAGGAATGAACTAATGTATATAACTCAAAAAGCGATTACCAAGAATGGAAAGAAAAAGGCTCAGGGGAGATTGTCTTATCCACGGACAATCTCCCCTGAGCCGAAAAATCTCTTTATTTTGAGATGGTAATTGATGGCTAAGCTTAAATATGGCGATGTGCCTTGCTCCAATAGGGAATAGTGGGTACTTTGATAATGAATAGTGGGTGTCTTTGTTATGAATGCTGGGATAAAGGATAGTAACCAGAAGGATGAGGGATAGATGTTGGCAGGAGAAAAGGGGTGAGTTATCGGCTGGACGACTAAGTTCGTCTATATGGATGACTCGGGTCATCTATATGGCTCACTACCGTCATCTATATGGATGACCCGGGTCATCCGATAGAAAGAAGCCTTTTCTATTCCTTTTGTGATAGTTACTTTCTCCCTTAGACTAAGTTGCTTTCTCCTTATATGAATAGTCCTATCTACTGATTATTATTGTTGTTTCAGAGAATTCTCCCTTCACACTTAAGCAACTGATTATAAGTATATTCTGATGATTGTGAAAGGAGAATGAAATTTTAATTGTTATTTTTGAGAAGCTATTTCTGAAGGTAACTTTATGTTGAAACCCTCATTTTCATTATCATCATCCCTACATTTTTCCCAAAAACCTTGGAAGTTACGAGGAAAAGTCGTATCTTTGCGGCAAATTAGAAATAACATTAAAGTAAAGCAATATGGATGTAGCTATAAATAATATAACAACAACTATAACTGTTCCGCAAGTTGACTTCAACTTATTAAAGGAACTGGCAAAGAAGTTTGGCTGGGTTATTCAAACCGAAAAGAAAAGTGGAATTGAAGAAGCCCTAGAAGATGTTAAAGCTGGCAGAGTATATCATGCAAAAGATGCTCACGACTTAATCAAACAGTGCTTAGAATGAAATACTCTATTGACTTTACAAACAAATTTAAAAAGTCTTTGCGAAAAGGAGTGAAACGTGGTCTAGATCCAGTTCTCATTGAAAAAGCAGTAGAAAAACTAGCCAATGAGGGTAAACTGCCACCATCATATAAATCGCATAAACTTCATGGAAACCTAGAAGGGATATGGGAATGTCACATAACCCCTGATTGGTTGATGCTGTGGGAACAAAACGATAAAAAACTAACCTTGCTGTTTCTCAACAATGGAACCCATAGCGATTTGTTTTGACTATAATGTATTATTGCTGGCAAAATGCATATAAAAACATTGTATAATAATTATTCTAACTGCCATTATTCGACAAGCACACGGAGGCAGAGTGTATGGATATAAAACTTTTCCACCCGAAATCATTGCGGGTTTCAGAATAAAGTAGTATATTTGCAGGCGAAACATTCTTAAACTTAGAAAACATGGAACAAGAGCATAAGCAAGGAGAATTGAGCATAGGTAACTTTCAAAAGTATCCTGTATTGCTGAAGCAGATAAAGCAACGCATTTCTTTTGCTCAGCAGAAAGCCATGTACGCAGCCAACGAGGAGCTGCTACGCATGAATTGGGATATTGGTGAGATGTTAGTTCTAAGTCAGAAAGCTGATGGTTGGGGAAAGAAAACATTGCAGCGTTTGGCAGTAGACTTAAAGAACGAGTATCCTGAAAAGAAAGGATTCTCTGTGAGAAATATGCAGTGCATGATGCAGTTTTACCAGGAGTATAACAAGGAGCTAACTTGGGTAAAAATGCATAATTATGCAATTGCGCAACCATCAGTTGCGCAATTGGAAGGTAGTAATAAAGAACTACCTATCAAGCATTTATCTTGGACTCACAACATCATCCTTATCCAACGAGTAAAAGATATAAAAGCTCGATATTGGTATATGATACAATGCATAACTAGTCATTGGTCTAAAGAATACTTGACAGAATCCATCAAGCTGGACTATTATGGCAAGCATGGAGCATTGGCTAATAACTTTGCCACAACCCTCCCAGCAAAGGAAGCCCAAGAAGTTCAGTCTTTACTAAAAGACCCTTACATCTTCGACATGCTCACCTTTACTGAGCAATATGATGAGCGAGACATAGAAATCGGTCTTATCAAGCACATAGAGAAATTCCTCGTAGAAATGGGGGCAGGCTTTGCTTTCATGGGACGACAATACCACATAGAAGTATCGGGCGATGACTATTACATAGACATGCTTATGTATAATACATTCATGCATAGATATATGGTGATAGAACTGAAAGCTACAGAGTTTATGCCAGAATATATCGGCAAACTAAACTTCTATTGTTCAGCCATAGATGACACTCTATGCAGAGAAGGCGACAATCGTACAATAGGCCTCTTACTTTGCAAAACAAAAGATAGAATCAAGGCAGAATATGCTCTACGTGATATACAGAAGCCTATTGGAGTATCTGATTACGAATTAGGGCAAGCTCTTCCTAAGGATTTCCGTAGCAGTCTTCCTTCCATTGAAGAAATCGAAAAGGGACTCAACGAATGGAATCAAGAATAATATTCAATAGGCGGCTCTCAATTCCGGGAGCCGCCTATTTTTTCTTTATCCCCCTCTCAACATTTTTTCCATAAATCCTTGGAAGTTACGAGGAAAAGTCGTATCTTTGCAGAAGAAAAGCTGCACTCGGC